>ERZ791737.192-NODE-192-length-75922-cov-18.753608_pt1 | contig 75922 bp, 61 predicted proteins | sample MGYA00510042_ERZ791737 | MGnify/ENA primary metagenome ERZ791737 (study PRJEB30046, sample SAMN00791965) | human gut metagenome | study: EMG produced TPA metagenomics assembly of the A metagenome-wide association study of gut microbiota in type 2... | reverse complement strand
AAAGCGGAACATTGAACGACCGTGCCAATGTATCCACAGCCTCCTTCAAGGCAGGTACAGATGCTACGGTGACCCTGAACCCGACGCTTTATTATGTACACGAAAACACTTCTTCCAGCACCAAGTCCCACCTGGTAGCCGTAGCTCCCGACGGTAATCTAGCAGCCAGCGGTACAATCGTAACCATGAAAACGATAGACGGACAACAGGACGTAATGTATGCCGCAGCTGTGGATGCGGGAAGTGAAAGTGCTCCGGAAAATTCAATCAACCTGGCATTCAACCACCTCACCACGCAACTGAGCTTTGCCATGAAACTGACTGCAGCAGCCACCGGCACCGGTGAATGGAGTGGGAAGAGCATTTCCCTGAAGAGCATTTCCATCCAGAATGTCCAACTTCCCCAAACGGTAGATGCAGCAGACGGCACTGTCTCCTGGACGGACGCGACTTCTGCTTTAAGCATTCCAGGCATTTCGAACCCGGTTGTGTCGACAACTCCCGCCGGTGTCGGCTCCTCGGTAATGATTAAAGGTGGCAACAGTGTAAAGGTGGATGTAACAATGACCGTAGGCGGTGCCGACCTGACCTTTACCAATGTCACCATTAAGAATGGCAATGACGATTTAATAACAGAAACGGCCAAAGCGCATCTGATTACCCTGGACGTGAAGGAACCGGAAACAGCTTCGGACGCTGCAACCGTTACAGCTACGGCTACTGTAACCCCGTGGAAGGAAGGAGCCGCAGGTTCTGCCGATTTAGACTAACCCGCCTGAATTTGCATCATGATGATGAAACGGAAACTAAAGACGCTTTTGCAGGTTTACCGGTTACTGGCCTTTGCAGGGATTGCGGGGATTGCAGCGGGGTGCACGGACAGCGACAGCGACAGCAGCGAGGTGTATCCGGTGGAGGAAGCCGTACCCGTGCAGCTATTCGCCCGGGGCGGTGCACTCGAAGACACCGTCGCCCTGACCCGCACCGAGCCGGAAGAAGCATTTAAGGCTTCCGTTGCCTTTGCCTCTGCAAGCGGACAGTACGCCTCGCTGACCGGAGAAAAGGAAGGGATATGGACGGCAGATGTGGATAAATCGGGAGGTATGACATGGAATACGGAGGGCGGCAAAGCCGCTCCCGTTTATCCCCTTTATGGCGATTATCTATATCTGGTGGCCTGGGCTCCGGTGACTGCGCCTACGGACGGTGCCGCGACTTACGCCCTGACCGGGCAGCAAGACCTGCTCTATGTCAGCGAGTTACGAGGGTGCAAATGGGACGGAGAACGCTTTTACGGCAATACAATGTCGGAGAAGAACAAGCCGCTTACATTCAACCACCTGCTGACCCGAATACGTTTCAAGGCATGCAAGAAGAAAGACGGAGGCTTGCCGGTGAAGATCCTGAAAATAACCGTAAACGAAGCCAAGACGCAGGCGGTAGTTCCGCTAGCAACGGGAGAACCCGCATTCAGTACACCTTCCGGAAGTACAAACGGTTTGTCGCTGGAGCCTGAAAATGGCAATAATGAAGTTGCGAGCACTACCCCCGTAGAGCTGGGCAACCTGATGTTGCCACCACTGGACGGAAGTGCAGGCGCTGAATATACACTGACCGTGGAAACGTCCACGGGAACTTATAACAATGTGAAGATTACATACGGCGAAGACCAATCTTCGGGAATACTGAAGGCAGGCATGTCGCATGTAGTGACTCTGACCCTTTCCGACTATACCCTTTCCATCACCTCCATCACAGTGGAACCGTGGGAGCTGGTAGATGCAGGGGATCTGGGGATAGGAGACAGGGACTGAAATCAAGAATAGAATTAACTTACAATAATAATAAACAGATAAAAAAACACATAATGATGAAAAGACTGAGTAAAAATTTGTGGCGTTTATCCCTGGCGCTGCCTTGCATGATGCTCGCTATGGGATGCGAGGGCAACGATGCCGCAGAAACGGAGAATAACGAACCGATAGAACTGCGGATATCACCCAAAGTAGCGGCCACACGCAGCGTAATACAGGGAGGGACACAGAGCGGAACAGGGACAAATGTGATGCAGAATGTAGTGGTGTATGCTACAGGAGACGACTATACGGCAGCGAAGAATAACAACCATGCGATATATACGCAAAAAAATGATGGTAGTGGTTGGGAAAACAATGGCACACCCAAGATTTACCTGACCAATGCAGAAGCTACGATCTATGCTTATTATCCGGCATACCAGATAAATACAACAGACGGTAGCATGGGCACTACCCCAATCTCTATCAGCGGAGACTTTTCAACCTCTTCCACAATCAACGTCAGCACCCTGGCTGAAGGAACAATCACCCCTGCGGATAATGCCGATGGTCAGGCCAATGATATTACAGCCCCCAGCAGTGCCACCGAGAAACCCATTGCCGCCGCTCCGGGAGAAACAGACTATATGTATGCCACTTCAAAAAAAGCAAGTAACGCATCGGGACAAAGTAGCATTGAGCTCACCATGAATCATGCCCTTTCTATGATTAGTTTCCGTGTATACAAGGGTAATACCTATATGGGAGATGGTAAATTGACGAAAATAGTAATGAAGTATAATGATTCCAGTGCCTCAATACCAACAACAACAGAAGAGACAAAAGAAACAGAAGAAACTGCAACAGCAGCCACAGGTACGATGAAGATAGCTGATGGTGAAATCACTCCCAGTACTACGGCCGCAACTTATATACGCACCATTGGAAATGAAGGTTATACCATACCCGAGACCGCTGCAGACGCCAAAAAGTTCAGCATCCTGGTACTGCCTACCACTGCTTCGATTGGAAGCACTATAGGAGTAACCTTCACGATCGATAATACCAAGTACACAACAACGTTGACAGCGCCTACAAATACAGATAGCGGTAATAGCGGCCACTTATTGCCCGGCAAAAACTACCTCTACACCGTAAATTTGAGCGGTACTGAACTCACCATCAGCAAAGTGGAAGTTACCGCTTGGAGCGAAGTCGTTGTCGATGGAGACCTAAACATTCAGTAATATGAAATCCCCCCTTATCCTCCTCTGCATCCCCCTTATCCTGGGGGGATGTAACGGAGAAACATCTCCGCTTGAAGACAGTACGCGCGTGGCACTGCAACCCAACATCACGACTGCTGCCACCAGCCGTTCCATCGTGAACGGCATTGGTACAGGTGACGACCAGATAAGCACCATCAGCATCTACGTGACCCGTGCAGCAGACAATACAGCTTATCCCGGAGCACCCGCTGCGGCAGTATTCAGCGCTCCTGCAACCGCAGGCCAGCCCTGGACTACCACCCCTACATTCTACGTCAACGCCACGGAAGGCAGGCTGTATGCCTGCTCCCCTTCCAATCTGACCGTTACCGGGAATGCACCCGAAGCCCCCACCGTACCGGTCAGCATCCCCGCCACACAGAACTTTGACGGCGCAAGCACCATCGCCTGCTCAACCGTCGATTACCTGTACGGTTCCGCCAGCAATACCCCGGGACAGGCTGACGCCATCAGCGTAAGCAGCACCGCCAATACCCCCGCTATCTACCTGCAGCACGCCCTCTCCCGAATCATCTTCACCATAAAATACGCTCCGAGCCGCCCGTCCGACGACCAATACGACTTCGTGAAAAGCGTCAGCCTAGACGGAACGAACCTTTTCAGAGCGGGAGACGGCACCATGCAACTGAACGACGGTACTCTGTCACTGACCGCCTGCAGCAAACTGTCCTTCAAAGCCACCGCCACCCCGCAGCTACCGGGCAAGAACGGCACCCCGACCCCCGTGGCTTACGGCCTCGTAGCTCCAAAACCCGTCACAACAGACAATACCGTCACCCTAAGCCTCGTGCTGGGCGAAGAGCTCAATGACAACAACAACCGTACCCTCTCCGTCACCCCTAAGGACTTCTTCAACCAAGCATGGGAGAAAGGCCGCTTCTACACCTACAACCTCGTGCTGGACGCGAGCAAGGTTACCATTGAGAGTGTGACCATCAATAAGTGGAATGAGGGTAATAAGGGTGAGAATCCCACCGAGATGCCCCCCTCCATAGAATAATGATTAGTGATTAATTATGAGAACGAATTTGAAACCTGCCGCCGTCCTCTGTCTGCTACTGTCGCTCGCCGCCTGTACGGATCATGACGATGAAAGAACCGCGATTCCCGAAGGTACCCCCATGACCTTCCGAGCCGAGATAGCCCGCACGTCGGACGAAAGCCCTGAAACACGGGCGGAAAACGACATTGCCACCCTCGCCGACATCGACGTCGAAACCTACGACCGCAGTGTGTTCCAAAGCGGCGACAAAATCTCCATCAGTTGCTACCGCGGCGAGGCAGAGAAACCGCTCGTCTCCACAGCCTATACCCTGACGAGCGACGGCAAATGGGACGTCCCCACGGAAAGCACGCCCTTGAGCTTCCTGCCAGCCACCTCCTTTCAGGCCGAGTTCCCCACAGGCTACAACAGCATACTGTCCGACCAGTCCACAGCGGAGAACTTCCTGATGAGTAACCTGCTGCGCACCCCCAAAGTGCCCGTCATCAGCACCACGGTGAGCTTCACGGACGGCAACGCCTTCAATCACGAGAACGTGAAACTGACCTTGAAGTTCACGCATCCCACGGAGACGGATGCCCCCGTCTTCACGCAAATGAGCGTGAAAGGCAAAGGGCTGCGCACAGGAACAAGCGAAACGACAAGTACCGACGAAGCTATACAAATGCTGCGCCCCGTAGCGGCAGAGCTTACCTGGCATGCCGTTATCTTTCCCAAGAATACGGCAACGGACACCAACCCCGCCCCCACCACCATCCACATCTCCGTGACCGACGCGAACGGAACCACCTATACGGCCGACATAACCTGCGGAATGCAAGCGGGAAACCACTACACCTACACCCTGAATATCAGGAACGACATCCTCGTCGCCACAGGCGAAGAGATAAAGGGATGGGCATCGGAATCGCGCTACGAAGGAGGGTTTAATAAGTGATTGGTGATTTAAGAAATGAAAAGACAATGAAAAAGAAGTATATACATTTTATCCTGCCGTGCATCGTGTCGGCATTGTGCATCGTACCGTCATCATGCAGCACGCAGGACGACGACCTGCCTGCCCTGCCGCTGGAAGTTTCGGCGGACATTGCGGGAGGGCACACACGTGCTGGCGAATCTGTCGAAGACCCTCATGCCGACGACTACGACAAAAATAGATTCGAGACGGGAGACAAGATTCATATCTACAAAACAACGGATGGTGCCGACAAAGCCGTCGGCTATCATAAAGGCACGAACGGCTGGATAGTGGACAATATAGACACCCAACTGCTCGCCTCGGATGGCGAAACCTTTACCGCCACCTATCCCGTGGACTTCAACGCAATCCTCTCCGACCAGACCACACCGACCCGCTTCTGGCAGAGCAATCAGCTGAAAGCCGAAGCCAAGGCCACGGGCAACCGCGTAAAGTTTCAATTCGCACCCGCAGCGGCAAAGATTACCATTGTGGTAACCTACAAAGAAGACACCGAAGCCGTAGGTGCCGAAATCTCGGGAACGGGGGTTTGTACGGAAACGGGAACGGAAACGATAGAAGGAGCGGCAAAGAAGAAGGCCGATATCGTGCAGCTGCTGTGTACCTCCAAAGAAAAGCGACTCCACACGTATACGGGAATATTCAAGACAGGCATCTCGACCTTCACCATCAAAGTCACAAAAAAGGTGGGCGGAACGACGACCACCCAAATTTATGAGGAAAAAGGAGCAGCCAACCCCGACGGCACCGCCTTTTCCCTGCAAGCGGGACACGAATACCTGTACACCTTCACCTCCACCACCGAACTGATATTGAACAGCATAAAAGTGAAAGACTTCACTGCAGAAAAAGAAGTCGACATGGGAGATGCCATTTAACAAACTTACCGCTATGAACAAGAATAAATTATACCTTCTCGCCTCCCTGCTGCTGCTGACCGCGGCCTGCGGGGAAGACGAGGCGTTAACGACGGACAATATGCCTGAGGAAGCCTTGCGGCTGCAATCCGTCACCGTGCCCGACGGCAACGACACACGAGCCTCGGCCTTGGGAGCCGCCCAACTCACCGAAGTGGGCGTATACGCCACCAACAACGCCGACGCGGCATTGGGATCCAACGCCCAATCCGTCTACACCTATAAAAGCGGAAACTGGACGGCAACGAATCCGCCCTCTATTAATTCCTCCATAGAAACACCCGACAAGCTCTACGCTTTCTATCCCTCGGACCTCGTAGTGACAAACGGCGGCAGCGGCGGGCATACCGTGCCCGTAAAGGTGGTGCCCGACAACTTCACGGCATCCGCACAGACCGACTACCTCTACTCGGGAACGCCCGTGACGGCTTACGACGGAAAGCGTTCGGTGGCTTTCGAGCTCAAGCATGCCTTGGCAAAGGTGAGCTTCCGCATCAACAAAGCCGTGGAGGAGCAACTGCTGCTGAAGAAAGTGGAGATTCTGAGCGCCACGGGACGTCTGCAGACGGGAAGCAACGCCACCATGAACCTGACCACGGGCGTGCTGGAAGGACTGGCGGTGACGAGTTCGCTGGAACTCACGGGAGCGACGCCGTTGGACCTGCCCTCACAGGCGCAAACGCCCAACATCAGCAGTCTGGTGGCCCCCATGAAGGGTACCGAACAGAAACTGTCGTTCCGACTGACCGTGCAGGTGGGCGATGAGACCGAAGCCCGCGTCTTCGAAACCTCCGTAGTGAGCGGCGACGGAGTGCAGTGGCTGGCGGGGCATCACTACACCTATGCCATACAGGTGAACAAGATAGGCGGAAGCCTGCTGGGAGTGAAGATAGACAAATGGAAAAATGACGCCAACCAGAATACGGGTATCGGTATTTAACATCGAGGAGAAGAAAGATATGAAGAAAGGAATGATAAACGGATTATTGAAAATAAGAACGGGAATTTGCGCCCTGCTGGCCGTAGCGGCGGCGGGATGCGATTCCGCCTTGGAGACGGAAACGGACACCGACGGGGAAGAAGCCGTGTTGCTGCAATTCGGGCTCTACAAGGGCGGAGGCGCCACGCGCGCCGACGGCACGGAGACAACGGAAGATATGAGTGCGGGGAAGTATATCCGCATCTACGCCTTCCCCGCAGGGACGACGGACTTCAAGGCTCCCTTGGGAGACGCCGTATACAAGGTGGAAGCGGGAGGAACGGCTACGGGTCCCCTGAAGCTGTATCGAGGAAGCTACGACATTTATCTGCTGTCCTACAACTCGGAAGCGTCTTACCCAAAGACGGATGACGAAGGAAAAGTGACGGTGGAGAACAACCACGACTTCATGTGCACCAAGCTGACAAACGTAGTGGTGCAACCCGAAGCGGGAAAGAACATGATGGAAGTGCAGCTGCCCGAACCCTTCAAGCGCATGGGGTCGCAGGTGATTACCACGGTGTCCGTCAAGGATAACACGCCCGTAAAGCCGTCGGGCCTGACCGTAACATCGATTACCATAGGAGGTTTGCGCCACGAGTTGGTCTATCGGTTGAACAGCTCCGCATGGGAGGTGCCCGCTGACAAAGCAAACGACAACAGCGTCGCTTTCTCGGGATTCACGGGTAGCGGGCTGGACAGCAAGCCCCCCGCCGTGAGCCCCGCAAAGGTATTGCTGCCCGTAGACGGCACGCTGACCTTCGACGTGGCCATGACTATCACATATACGGAAAGCGACAATACGGAGAAAACGATTTATCCCGTCTACAAGGCATCCCTCCTGAAAGCGTTGTTGCCCGGCATGACGTATAAGTTCGACTTCACGCTGACCTTCTACGGGGAAATCAAGCCCGTGGACCTGACGCTGGCCGTCACGGACTGGAACAGGATACCGCTGGAAGCTGAGGATATGGGAAAAGAGTAATAAAAACAAAAAATATGAGACATTGTTATTTAAAGAAATATATGCCGCTGGCAGCGTTTGCACTGATGTGGATGCTTGCGGCGTGCGAAGCGCGGATGCCCGAAACGGAAACGGGAACAGGGACAGAAACGGAAGGACTCGTGTTCAAGTTGTCGGCACCGCCCGCGCTGACGGTGAATGCAACAAGGGCGGACGACACCAAGCCCCTGACCCTGGCGGGAATTGAGATAAAGGAAGTATGGGTGGTACAGTTCGACACGGACGATAAGATGCTCAAGGCACAGAATTTTGCCCAAAATAAAATGAAGAGCATTCAAGATAAAGAGAGCTTCTTGATTGAAGTGGCGACCGATGGTTTCTCCAATGTGAACAGTCACTTCCGCGTGATAGCCAATGCGGGAACGGGATTCTTGACGGACTTTGCAACAGGTTCCGAGGAGAAGAAGTTGCTGCAAAAGACGGTAGCCCTCACCACCATTCAAAGCGAGCGCAGCAAGGAGACGGGCTTGCTGATTTCCGATGCCCTGGAGTATACCAAGGTGGAAACCACGCCCCAAGCAGAGGACGGAGTACATGCCGTTATCATGGCCCCGCTGAACCGCGCCTATGCAGAAATGAAGGTGAAATGGACGGACAAGCTGCCGAATGACGGCAGCAGCATCACCATCACTTCGATTGATGCCTGTAATCTGCCCAAGAACATCGCGCTCGGTACGTGTGCGGGAGACGAAAAGGCCGTGATATATCCCGCAGCAGATGCGGGCAACTTCGACGCAACGTATAATCTTGTAAGCAGCTCCACCGAAACAGGCATCGCCGCAGGAACGGAAAAGACTTTCTACATGCCCGAAAACCTACGCGGCCGCGGCTGCGCCACCTCCTTCTACGAAAAGAACCTGAAGGATTACGGCCCTACGGCGCTCGGCACACCGCCCACCCTCGGAACGGACGGAAAGCCTACAGGCGGCAGCCTTGCCAACTGTACCTACATCGAACTGACGGGCGAGTATAAATATGCCGAAGCGCACGCAGGTGCCATCACCGTGAAATACCGCATCTACCCGGGCACCAACCTGATAGACGACTACAACATCCGACGCGGCTACAGCTACACGCTCGACGTACAAATCAGCGGAGCCAACAGCGGGGATGTACGCGTGACGATTACAGACGGAGGAGTGGTGGTGTTCGACGAAATAGACCATATCAACATGACGGTGGACTTCTGACAAATCAAAAAAGAAAAGAGAGATTGAGACATAAGAACAAAAGAACAAAAAATATGAAACCTCTTTACCGAACATACTTTAAAAAGTGGCTTTTCGCCGCCTTATTGTTGGCAGGCACAACAGCCTGTGAAGATAATATAGAAAACCCGACTCCGACAACTCCCGAAGAAGAAGGTGTGCAGGTGGAACTCTCGTTCGGCTTTGCCGATGAAGACGACGGCTATACCGCCTCGAAGCAAGCCGACACACGCAGCGGGAAAACAACGCAGAGCGGGGCGTTCAGTGCGGAACTGACGCCGACCGTAAAGACACGGGAAACGGAAATATCACAACCTGATGCTCTGTATAAGCTGTACGTCTTTCAATTTTCGGGCGAAACCTTGAAGAAAACGAATAACCTGTCCGGTTCTGACGTTGCCATCGGCTCGAAGTTAAAGATTGAGTTAGAGCCACTGGACGACTGCCAACTGGTGGTGGTGGCTTTCGGAAACGGAAACACCGTTCCCAAGGATATCACCAGTAATATTACTTTCTCCAACTTCCAAAAGCTGACAATGGACAGCGAAATCTTTAACGGAACCACAATTCCAACGAGCGGTGCCGAGCAAAGCCAAATGAACAAAATGCCCTATATCCTCTATTTGCCGCACGTCAAAGTGCAAGACGGCAAGCTGCAAAGCCCCGACGGAGCCTATGACACCCGCCTGCTGCTGAAGCGCCTTGCCACGAAGCTGACCGTGAACTGGACGATGGCCGAAGAACTTAAGACTAATGGCTATGGGTTGAAAGAGGTAAAACTCTGCCAGGTTCCCGCCGATTTCCGCCTCCTCCCTGCCAAAGAAGATACGAAATGGGGCACCACTTATCCTCTCGTGGTATCAGAGTTCGTAGAGACTTATCGTCTGACCGAAGCGGAATTGAACGCGGGAAAGAAAACGGTATGGATTCCCGCCAACGCACGCGGTACTTCGGCCAAAGCCACTTCCGACCGTTATCGCACCAAGGAGAATGCACCCGACGCGGCTTCGTATGTAGAGCTGGTGGTAGATAACTCCAAAGCTGAGGAACGCCTTTACTACCGCGCCTATCTGGGTGGAGAATCGCCCACGGACTTCAACCTGTATGAGAACACGGATTATAACTGGACACTCAACATCAACTCGGCCAATTATCGGGAGGACGGACGCATTCAACTGTTAGATCAGATTCCCGTAGTAAGCACCAATCTGGTGGAGACATCGAACTGCTTCATGATGCAACCCGGTACGAATATATCTTTCAATCCGTACAAACACGAAGCGGGGACAAACGGATGGAACACGGAACTGGTATCAGCGAACGGAGGCATCATCAACGGCAAGACAATCTCCTACGTCAAAGTGCTGTGGCAAACCAAAGATGCAGGTACATCGGGCGACTTGGTGATGGGGTATGTAGCAAATGATAACAATCATAAAAACTTAGTGAATACAACGGATATAGGAGATACAGACAAAGCACGCGTACACATAAAAGTACCCGTGACGAATGGCGGCAATGCCGTGATAGCCGCATACAACATCAGCAACGAAATAGTATGGAGCTGGCATCTCTGGATTAGCGACTACATACCTGTGGGAGTGGATGCAAGCAAAATAACAAATGATGCTACCCGACAAGACGCCATCAAAGCCGCTCAAGCGGCCACACAGGCAGGTATGGTTCAGGTATATGGCGGCATCTCATGGACAGCCTCCGATGGTGCATTTTATAAATGCGTGATAATGGATCGACACTTGGGAGCTACCAAAGCGGGAATACAAAAAAATAGACTGGATGCAGTACGTACTTTTGGACTACTGTATCAAGGCGGCAGGAAAGATCCGTTCTTCAGCACGGCTGACGGCAGCAAGAATGAAGTGAAAACAATCTATAAAGGAGATGGTACCACGGAAGAAATTAAGAGATACCCTGCAAGTACAACTAATGAAGGAACAGAGATTATACCTTATGCGAACTTCATAAAAAACCCGTTAACTTTCTATAAACGTGTTGGAGACGGAGGAACCGCACAACTTTATACAAATAAAGCTAATGCCTGGGGAACAGGGGGAAAGAAGACTATTTACGATCCCTGCCCGAAAGGATGGAAAGTTCCGACAAATGCCGTAATGATAAGCGGGAAAGGTGCCAAATATTGCTTATTTGCAGGATGGGGCAGTAGTAACAGTTCAGAAACCTTTGAGGAGCAATTTGCGACTTATGATAATGTCTATTATTACAATAGTGAAAGCATGTTGTCCATAACAACAGACGGTGGGGCATCCGTAGCAGGAACAGATATACCGGGCTCCGGCTTCCTGTATATCGGCGGATCGGGAGAAACTAAAGACAATTATTCCGACAAATCCGCTTTCTACCCGGGAGTCGCATTAAGAGAAAAAACTACCGGATTATACAGACCCGGTACTAAAAACAATGCTATATATCTCTGGGGAGCGACGGATAAGCCGAACTATGTCGGTGTCATGTCCCTCTATCAAATAGCCAGTGGCAAGATATCTATTAAGCATCAGATATCCTGTGGATACGGTTTCTCCGTTCGCTGCGTACAAGACAGCGAACAACCTTAAAAGTGGTTTGAGTACTCTGTGTGCTATGTAAAGGATAAACTTTCTTTATATTAGTTGGAGGTTAAGGAAAAAGAATTATCTTTGACTCGTAAATGAGCTAACATTAAAAGTCTATGAGCAGTAAGATTTATCCTATCGGCATTCAAAATTTTGAAAAGATACGCAAAGACGGTTATTTCTATATTGATAAAACCGCCTTGATATATCAATTGGTGAAGACGGGAAGCTATTATTTTCTCAGCCGTCCGCGTCGATTTGGAAAGAGCCTGCTGATCTCGACCCTTGAAGCCTACTTTCAAGGAAAGAAGGAACTTTTCAAAGGCTTGGCGATGGAAACATTGGAAAAAGACTGGATAAAGCGCCCCATCCTGCACCTCGACCTCAATATAGAGAAGTATGATACTGAAGAAAGCCTCAACAATATCCTTGAGAAATCACTGGCCAAATGGGAAGAGCTTTATGGCGCCAATCCGTCCGAACGCTCCTTCTCACTGCGTTTTGCGGGAATCATAGAACGCGCCTGCGAGCAAACGGGGCATCGCGTTGCCATCCTCATCGACGAATATGACAAGCCCATGCTGCAAGCTATCGGCAACGAGGCTTTGCAAACGGAATTCCGAAATACGTTGAAGCCTTTCTACGGAGCACTGAAAACGATGGACGGTTGCATCAAGTTTGCCATACTGACAGGAGTCACGAAGTTTGGAAAGGTAAGTGTATTCAGCGACCTCAACAACCTGAACGACCTTTCAATGTGGAATAAGTACATTGACATCTGCGGCATCAGCAATCAAGAGTTGCATGACAATTTGGAGCCCGAGATGCATGAATTTGCCGAAGCACAAGGCCTGACGTATGAACAGTTCTGCAACAAGCTGAAAGAATATTACGACGGTTATCACTTCACGCACAACTCCATCGGTATATACAATCCGTTCAGCTTACTCAACGCTTTCGACCGTAAAGAATTCGGCAGCTATTGGTTTGAGACAGGTACTCCCACCTACCTCGTGGAGTTACTAAAGCGTAGCCATTATGACTTGGAACGTATGACGCATGTAGAAACGGATGCCGATGTGCTGAACAGTATCTATGGCGACGAAGATCCGATCCCTGTTCTTTTCCAAAGTGGGTATCTCACCATAAAGGGATATGACGAAGAATTCGGTCTCTATCGCCTCGGTTTCTCGAATAAGGAAGTGGAAGAAGGGTTCTTGAAATTCTTGATTCCCTTTTATACCCGCTTCAATAAAATAGAAGCACCGTTTGAAATACAAAGATTTGTAAAAGAACTGCGTTCGGGTGATCTGAATGCGTTCTTCAAACGCCTGCAAAGTTTCCTCGCCGATACTCCATACGAACTGGTGAGTGAACTTGAGCTTCACTATCAGAATGTACTCTTTATCCTCTGTAAACTATTGGGCTTCTACACAAAAGCGGAGTATCACACCTCCGACGGCCGCATCGACCTCGTATTGCAAACTGATAAGTTTATTTACGTAATAGAATTTAAGTTGGACGGCACTGCCGAAGAGGCCTTGCAGCAAATCAACGAAAAACGTTATGCACTACCTTTCGAGACGGACAGCCGACAGTTGTTTAAGATTGGCGTGAACTTCAGTAAACAAACTCGGAATATTGATAAGTGGCTGGTGGAAGGATCTGACCATGCGTAGCATTTTGCTACGATTATAATAGAATAAATAGCCCGGAAAGACGCGTCTCTTTCCGGGCTATTCTATTTTACATATCCCGCGTAGCCCACAACCGGTCTTTTTCACTCATAGCAGCAAGTTCTTCCACCCGTTTCAAATCCAGGTGAAGTCCTTCGGCAAGACGTGTACCGTAATCCTTATCTGCCAGATAGCAATGTGCTGCATGACGATATTTCACATTATCCGTCACAGGCATAATATCTGCAATGGTATTACTGATAAGGGCTTGTTTCTTATCTTCCGCCATCAGGCGGTAAAGGTCGCCCGGCTGATAGAAGCAATTGTCCGTCTTATCTTCGTAGGGGCTGTAATGGTCTACAGCACCATCTACGGGCAGAGCCGGATGACGGTATTCGGGCTGCTCCTCCCATTCGCCGAAGCCATTGGGAGCGTAGCCTTTGGTAGCGCCATAATTTCCGTCCACCCGCATCATACCGTCGCGATGATAGCTATGCACCGGACAACGTGCCCGGTTCACGGGGATCTGATCGTGGTTCACTCCCAAACGATAGCGCTGCGCATCACCATAAGAGAAGAGACGTCCTTGCAGCAACTTATCCGGTGAAAGCCCGATGCCCGGCACCAGATGCGTAGGAGCAAAAGCAGCCTGCTCCACATCGGCAAAGTAATTCTCGGGATTACGGTTCAACTCCATCACACCGACCTCAATCAACGGAAAGTCCTTATGACTCCACGTCTTGGTGATATCAAACGGATTTTCTTTATAACTCCGGGCCTGCTCCTCTGTCATAATCTGAAAATATAATGTCCATTTCGGGAAGTCCTTGCGTTCAATAGTTTCAAACAAATCGCGCTGATGACTTTCACGGTCTTTTGCTATAATGGCGGCAGCTTCTTCATTGGTCAGATTCTTGATGCCTTGCTGCGTACGCAGATGGAACTTCACCCATACACGAGTACCGTCTCCATTTATCAGACTATAAGTATGGCTGCCGAAACCATGCATGTGACGATAAGACGCCGGAATACCACGGTCGGACATTACAATCGTGACCTGATGCAAAGCTTCGGGCAGCATGGTCCAATAGTCCCAATTGTTTTGCGGAGAACGCAGATTCGTTTTGGGGTCACGCTTCACGGCATGATTCAAATCGGGGAACTGCATCGGATCACGGATAAAGAATACGGGAGTGTTGTTTCCTACCAAATCCCAATTGCCTTCTTCAGTATAGAATTTGATGGCAAAGCCGCGGATATCACGCTCGGCATCGGCAGCACCACGCTCACCGGCCACTGTGGAAAAGCGTACGAACACATCTGTCTGTTTACCGATTTCCGAGAAAAGTTTAGCACACGTATAGCGGGTTACATCGTGCGTAGTTGTAAAAGTTCCGAAAGCACCGCTACCCTTGGCATGCATACGTCGTTCCGGAATAACCTCGCGATCGAAATGGGCCAATTTCTCCATCAGCCAGGTATCTTGCATCATGATAGGACCGCGGGAACCTGCGGTTTGAGCATTACGGTTATCCGACACGGGAGCACCGACTTCTGTTGTTAATTTCTTCTGCTTATCCATACTATTTCTTTTAAAGTTGAAATTATTACAAATATAGAATTTATTTGTAAACAGAAAAGCAAAAGCCCCCGTATTTAATGATATTTAACCGCGATATTAAACTGATAATCAAGGAATCACAAACGTACCTAATCTTTGTTTACAGAGCGGACAATTTCCAGAAGTTCGTCAATACACAACACTTCTACCGGCTCCTTGCCCGGCAGATGAATCACAAAGTTTTCTCCTCCTTTCAAGTCTCCGGTTTCTATATAAATGTCCGATTCAATGTTACGGTTTGCCAGAATGCCGTTTCGCTGCAATGCCTTGCGCACCATAGCGTACTTTTGCCCATGCCCCACCAGACGTATTTGGGAAGAGTATTCATTATCTACCCGGAACAGCCCCGTTTCCAAATCGAAAACAATGCCTTTGCGGGCAAAGAAGTTACTGAGACTGCCATTCAGGGAAAGATCTTCGGGAGTACCGATGGTTACGCCATGCACCTTATCCATCAACCAAATCTTATCGGCTATCTGAAGGGCAAGTTCCAGATCGTGGGTAGAAAGGAAGATTGTCTTGTCTGTCTGTCGGCTGAGGTGATGCAACAGTTGCATCATTTCCACTTTGCTGGGGAAATCGAGGAAAGCAGTGGGTTCATCAAGATAGATGACGGGAGTTTCCTGAGCAAGAGCTTTGGCTATCATCACCTTCTGACGCTCACCGTCGCTCAAGGTATGCACCATACGATGTGCCAGATGAGGAATGCCGACCAAAGCGACGGAACGGTCTACCACAGCTTTATCTTCTTTGGAAAGCGTGCCCCAAAAACCGGTATAAGGACTGCGTCCCAACCCTATCAGTTCTGTTACGGTCATATTACGGATATCGCACTTCTCCGTCAGCACCACACTGATGACGCGTGAAAGTTGCTTATCAGTATACTCTCCTATCTCTTTCCCCTGAATGCGTATTTCTCCGCCTAGTTTCGGCTGAAAGGCCGACAAAGTACGGAGCAAGGTGGACTTCCCCACTCCATTGGCACCCAGCAAGCATGTCAGTTCTCCACCATTAATTCCGGCACAGATACCGTCTGCCACCACCTTCACATCACCTTTACCGGGATAACCGATAGAAAGATTCTCTATATGTATAGTTTCCTTATTCATTAATCTCCCCTTTTCTCTTATTAAACAACACAGAAGCCACCACCGGCGCACCGACCAGTGCCGTCACCGAATTGACGGGCAAAGCGCCCTCAAAGCCTGGCATACGGGCTATCAGATTGCAGACCAATGCCAAAGCAGCGCCTACCAGCAGAGTACCGGGCATCAATATCCGGTGGTCCGAAGTATGGAAAATAGCCCGACACAAGTGGGGCACCGCCAATCCGATAAACATAATCGGTCCACAATACGCCGTTACAATAGCTACCAACACGCCGGAGCAAGAGATGACCAGCAAACGAGCCCGCTTGATATTCAGCCCCAAGTTACGCGCATAGCCATCGCCCAGCAACAGCAGATTCATTGTCTTTATCAGCAGGAACGACAAAGGCAGCAGCGTTGCCATGATGCATACAAACAATATCATCTGGTCGCCGGAGACACGGGCAAAGCTGCCCAAACCCCAAATGACATACGCACGGATATCTTCTTCCACACTGAAATACTTCAATACGCCGATAACAGCACTTGCCACGTAGCCTATCATCACACCGATGATCAGCAGCGTCACATTTCCCTTCACCTTCTGAGACACATAAACGATAAGCGCCATCACCGCCAATGCCCCTACAATAGCGGCAATTGACAAAGCGACTTCTCCCATATATCCTAAGCGGCTCAATGCCACGCCTCCCATTGCACCGGAAAGCAGCACCACACAAGCCACTCCCAAGCTGGCACCCGAACTGATGCCAAGCACCGACGGCCCAGCCAACGGATTGCGGAACACCGTCTGCATCTGTAGCCCGCTGACCGAAAGCCCTGCCCCTGCCACCAACGCCGTCAACGCTTGCGGCACGCGCGACTTCCAGATAATATTCTGCCAAATGACGGAATCATCCGTATTTCCCCACAGGATGTTCCATACCGAACGAAACGGAACATGCACAGAACCCAATAACAAGTTCAAGAGGAAAAGCAGAAAAATAGATGCCAGTAGCAGCAACATTAACAACAGTGTAGGCCTTTTCATCATTTCAAGCGAGCGTAATATTTAGGAGTATAATCGGGTAACAAATCAGGATGGAAAGCGTGTATCAAGTCCTCCAGGACAATTTCCGGTTCCATAGGCATGCTTTCGTAGAAAGGTTGCTCGCGCATATTGCAGTAGATAACCCCTTTGTCGCGGAATGCACGGAAATCGGCATAACGGGGATCGAGAGACTTCAAGGCATCATACGAGAACGTGCCGTCGTAACTGTTGACGATTCGCCAGAAATCAGCACTCTCTGCCTGACTATATACCGTTTCAAAATCCAGGGTAACACCGCCCGAACGGGGATCATCTTTCAAGAAATAATCGGCACCGGCATCACGAAAAAGCTCGGCAAGGAAGCTCTTCCCGCCTACTGCGTACCAGTTACCACCACGTATCTCGCCACTGAACACAACCGGACGTTTCTCTACATCCGCAGCCAATTCCCTCAATTCATTGTATCTCTTTTCGATGGCAGCAAAGCGGGCATTCGCCTCTGCTTCCTGTCCGATGAACATTCCGATGAATTTAATCCATTCGGCCTGTCCCAGCGGTGTCATTTCTTTATATCCCAGATGTGGAACCAAAGGAATGCCGATTTCACGCATGGCATCATAGCCTCCGCGCTTAAAGGGAGAGATGAAGATAACATCAGGATTGACGCTCATTATCACCTCATTATCAAAGTTTCCTTCGATGCCGATCTTAGCTGTCTTGCCGGACTTCAAACGCTCGTTCATCTCTTTGTTGAAGAGGTGGCGCGTGCTTGTTATGCCCACTACATAGTCGCAGGCATCCAGACGAATAAAATTGGAAAGTTGCAGGGAAGTCATACAGATGACATGCTCTACCGGAGTTTCAATGACAGTATAATCATTGGGAATACCGACAGGTTTCGTACCCTTCGGTACCAAAGCATAATGAAAAGTATTACTGCTCTCTTTCTGAGGATCACGCAAGTCTACCAAGCGAATGTTTCCGGGAAGATATTTCACAGAATAGCCTTTTGCATAAACAGGCGTAATGGTAGCGGCCGTATCTGCTGCAGATACAGAATAATCTGCAGCAGCATGTTCACCGGAAGCTTGTTTCGACTTTGAGCCGCAAGAAGTTATACATAAAATACATAGAAGTACAATGCCCGCGATAGGTATTCGAGTCATGATTATTCGGATTTTATAAAATTCGAGTACAATATTCGGCATTTTTGGGGAGATACGCAAAGAATCTTAGCACAGATTTCGTACAATAAACATAATTATTTACAATGATAGAGAGAAGGACAGTTCAGTCGTTACTTGAGGGTACCTCTGTCGTATACTGAGGGTATCTCTGTCGTATACTGAGGGTACCTCTGTCGTATACTGAGATAGCCTCAATATACCACATTGGTAATCAACAGATTACAAAGCTGTATTTTCATTGTTTTTATCATCAATCTATTTATACAAATTAGAGCCCTGAAAAGATATATAAGTTATGTTATCGGTCAGTCGGCGCCGAACTTAGAAATTCATCAAATCATTCAGTGCCTCGCTCATGCTGGGATGCGTAAAGATGAAATCGCGCAGAAAAGTGTACTCCTGCCCTGTTTTCATAGCCATAGTTACCAAGTTGATAACCTCACTCGAATCCGGTCCAAAGAGCGTACATCCCAAAATCTTATCCGTATCGGCATCGACCACTACCTTGAACACACCATTGGTATCTCCCAAAGTCCTGGCACGCGGAATAGCGGCAACCGGCAGTTTATTTACCTTTATATTCAATCCTTTCTTACGGGCTTCCGCTTCACTCAGCCCAATGCGTGCAAGAGGCGGATCAATGAATACCGAATAACTTACCGGATCGCGATCGGATACTTTCCGCTCTCCTGCCCCAAACAAATCTTCGCGCAGAATACGATAGTCATCCAAAGAAATATATGTGAACTGCAAACCGCCCTTCACATCACCGATAGCACGGATATTCGGGTTAGTTGTCTGCAAATGTTCATTCACTATAATAGCCCCGCGTTCATTTACTTCAACTCCTGCCGCTTCCAAGTTCAATCCCGATATATTAGGACGACGTCCTGTAGCCAGCAATATGGCATCTCCTACCAGACGATGTTCTTCACCCGTCACCACATCCTGATAAACAACAGTAGAACCATTCACAGACTGCACGCGTGCATTCAGCCGGAACACAATTCCTTTTTGTTCCAATACCTCCTGAACACTGGCTGCAATGTCGCGGTCTTCGCGGGATATCAACTCGGAATATCCTTCGAGTACCGTCACCTGCGACCCGAACGAAGCATACATAGAAGCAAACTCCAAGCCGATATATCCGCCTCCCACAATGACAAGACGGGCAGGCAACTCAGTCAATTCCATAATGGAAGTGCTGGTATATACTTTGGGACTGCTTTGTATTCCTTCAATCGGCGGGATAATCGTTTCTGCTCCCGTATTGATAAATATCCGGGATGCCTGCAACTGTATGGTTTCTTCCGCCATCCGTACTTCCACAACATCCGGACCGGCAAAAGAACCGATGCCCGTATATACAGTTATATGAGGATTATCTGCCAAGTTGTGATAATTCTTCTGGCGCAGGAAAGAGGTCACTTCCTCTTTCCCCGCAATGGCCCGGCGATAGTATGCCTGTTTCTCATCCCAAGAAGCATCCTTATCGGCCAGTTTCGCTGCATGTACCAATGTCTTAGTAGGAATACACCCGATGTTGATACACGTACCTCCGTACATCTTGTCCGAACGCTCTATCACGGCAACGGACTGATTCCGTTTTGCCAACTCTGCAGCCAAGGTTTTACCTCCTTTGCCGAACCCGATGATAATGGCATCATACTGTTTCATAACTCTATTTCTTTAGTTGGTTCAATACTCTTTTTGCACTATCGGCCAGTACAACGATGGCACCGGCAAGAATAGCCGTATCTTTGATAACCAAGCGCCCCGCTCCCGTCAGCAGCGGGAAACCATGTTCTCCGCTTCCCAAGTCGGGCACCCATACTTCGGGAGTGGTCACCAGGAAGGAAAGCGTGCCGAGAGTCATAATAATGGCCAATGTAGCACCTATCAAACCGATTTTAGGAGAGAAAATGCCCAGGAAAGTAAGAATACCAATAGACATGATAAGAATGCCCAAACCATGAGAGAAACCGTACGTATTGTTCTCCACATGCCATTGATGCTTCACTTCATTGAATTCTCCTTCTTTCAGTTTATACTCCTTATATTCCGGAGCGCTCTTTGCATAGAAAAAACTCATAAAAGGACTGTTTGCCACGAAAGGCACAATACCCTCGGCCTCATAATTCCAAAACTTCAAACCGCCAATCCACACGAAGATAACCAGGATAGCAACACGGATTAAATTAATACCCAATTTCTGAACAGAAGCAGCCAGCGTCAACGCAGCTACGAACAAACTTTGCAATTTCGTTTTCATCTTTGTTTTATTCTTTAATGATTAAAATAATACTACTTGATTTTTGTTTCTGCAAAGTTCCGTGTTTTTCTCCATGTCCGGAATGGCAATTATTCCGCAACAGTTGGCAATTCTTCCCGTTCCGCTCTTTTACGATAGTCCGAAACACTTTCTCCGGTCATTTTCTTAAAGAAACGGCTGAATGCCGGCAAGTCCTCAAATCCAAGGATGGCACTGATTTCTTTCGCACTTTTACGGGTGTACAATAGCAATCTCATAGCTTCGGCCTCTATCCGTTCGTGAATCACACGCAAGGGCGAAGGCAAACCGCAGGAAGAAAACAAATTGGAAAGTGTCTTTGGAGAGCGGCAAAGGATGTCGGCATAGTCCTGTACCTGTTTTTTCTCCTTGAAATTCTGATCTACGAGCACATAGAACTGTCGGATAATATCGAACGTCTTCTCTTTTTCCTCTCCTACGCCAAACTTGCGGCGGGCAATACGCGTACAGGTAATAATGAAGCGCTTCAATACAATGCGCAGCATTTCCTCTTGCAGATTGTCGTGGATGGCAGACTCCTGGCGGAAGATGCGAACGATGTCGTGCAGATTGGAAGATTGCTCATCAGAAAGTGTCAGCCGCATCACCTTGGACGAACCGAAGAACAGAAAGCCGTTGCAGGACACTTCGTTATCGTGTCCGTAAATGCAATAGAAATTGCTGTTGAAGACAAAGGTGAGGTATTCGCCATCCACTTCTTTTACTTCCAGATGATGCAGCGGGGTCAGTGTCACGATTTCATTCTTTGACAGGCACATAGGGATGTGGTCTACTTCCAATATAAGTGTGCCGCTCTGCACCCATATAAATTTATATAAGGTATTGTCACGTTGCAGCTGTGCGCTCTCATGGAAATGGGAAGTCATGGCAATATTGCCATTCAGTCGGGTATTCAGTTGATAATCCATAAACATTGGTTGTTTCTTGATATAAACACACAAAGATAAACAATATCTTGTTTCCTACAGATTATTTACCGACTTTTGCGCCGTATCTCTCATGTTTAGTTTTTAATATTTAATTTTTTTATTGAAATGCATCCTATCATATTCGTATCCCTCGGTCCCGGCGAACCGGAGTTAATCACCGTAAAAGGTTTGAAAGCCCTACAAGCAGCCGACAGTATCTTCTGCCCCGAAACGCATACAAAAGACGGAAGAATCCTCTCGCGGGCCGCCGACATCATGCAGCAACTTGCCATCCCGGAGAGCAACATCTGCCGCTTCCCCCTCCCCATGAGCAAACAGCGCACACAGGCTTTTAACGCCTACGAGCAGGTTTATGCAGAAGCATCCGCACTCCACCTGAGTGGGAAAAAGGTGTGTATCGTCGCAGAGGGAGATGCCGGTTTCTACTCCTCTATATATTATGTATATGAGCAACTGCAAGCAAACGACATTCCCGTTGAACACATTGCAGGCATTCCGGCATTCATTGCTGCCGGTGCGCTGGCCGGATTGCACGTAGCCAGTCAGGAAGAGCGCCTCACTGTAATTCCCGGTACCACTACCGCCGAAGAGATAGAAAAGCTGATACACGAAAAGAGTGCCATTGTCATTATGAAACTCTCCCAATGTACCGATGAAATCCACCGCTGTATCTGCCGGCATCCTGAATACAGTTATCACTACTTTGAGAATGTGGGAACTCCGAATGAGAAGTACTTGAGTGATGCCGGGCAGATTGGCACCCTCCGCTTCCCTTATTTTTCACTCCTTATCATACGAATAGATAGTTTCTGAGCCCATTTTAATACAATTTCGCACACCATTGAGGTTATTTTCCCGAAAATGGGTTACCTTTGCCCCCGTTGAAATATAAAAAAGATAAAGACATGAAGAAAATCGCTTTTTATATGATGATGCTGGTAATGAGCATCGGTTATGCCTACGCACAAGGCCAGGCAGACATTAAATTTGAGGAAACCACACATAATTTTGGTACATTCTCTGAAAACAATCCGGTTGTAACTTATACTTTTAAGTTTACCAATATCGGTGATGCTCCACTGGTTATTCATCAGGCAGTAGCATCCTGTGGATGTACAGTGCCCGAATATACACAAGAACCGATATTACCGGGAAAGACTGGAACTATAAAGGTTACTTACAACGGAACGGGCAGATATCCCGGACACTTCAAGAAGTCCATCACTTTGCGCACCAATGCCAAAACAGAACTGATGAGACTATTCATCGAAGGGGATATGACAGCGAAAGACGCGAAATAAACGTTTTTATGATATAGATTAAAGGAGAATTTTTCAATTCTCCTTTTTTTTTGCTTTCTTTGAACTTTAAATTGATATATCTGATACAAAAAGTGAAATCATAAACATAAAACAGCAAAATCATGAAACAAGAAGAAGAACCAATTACCGGATTACCGGAGAACGCGTTCCGTGAACTGAAACCGGGTGAAGTGTACAATCCACTGATGAGCCCGGACAAAAAGTATCCAGAAGTAAATCCTTGGTCAGTGACGTGGGGTATATTGATGGCTATCCTCTTTTCGGCTGCTGCGGCCTATCTGGGACTGAAGGTAGGGCAGGTATTCGAAGCTGCCATCCCCATCGCCATCATTGCCGTAGGTGTGTCGGGAGCTGCCAAGCGTAAAAATGCGTTGGGCGAAAACGTCATCATCCAATCCATCGGAGCCAGTTCGGGAGTTATCGTGGCAGGTGCCATTTTCACCCTTCCGGCATTGTATATTCTTCAGGAAACCTATCCGAAAGAAATCACTGTTACCTTCACACAAGTATTCATCAGTTCGCTGCTTGGAGGTGTGCTGGGTATCCTCTTCCTTATCCCCTTCCGTAAATATTTCGTAAGCGACATGCACGGCCAATATCCTTTCCCTGAAGCAACTGCCACTACGCAGGTGCTTGTCTCCGGTGAAAAAGGAGGCAGCCAGGCCAAACCGTTGCTGATGGCAGGTATCATCGGTGGTCTGTACGACTTTATCGTGGCTACCTTCGGCTGGTGGAACGAAAACTTCACAACCCGCGTTTGCGGCTTCGGCGAAATGCTGGCAGAAAAGGCGAAACTGGTATTCAAAGTTAATACAGGCGCTGCCGTACTTGGTTTGGGATATATCGTCGGACTGAAATATGCATCTATCATCTGTGCCGGTTCACTGGCTGTATGGTGGATTATCATTCCCGGTATGTCCCTGATTTTTGGAGACAGTGTTTTGAATCAGTGGAATCCGGAAATCACTGCAACTGTAGGGGCTATGGCACCGGAGGAAATCTTTAAGTACTACGCCAAGAGTATCGGTATCGGAGGTATCGCTATGGCAGGTATCATCGGTATCGTCAAGTCATGGGGTATCATTAAGAGTGCCGTAGGGCTGGCTGCAAAAGAAATGGGTGGCAAGTCCAACGTAGAAGCAAGCGTAAAGCGTACGCAACGGGATATCTCTATGAAGATTATTGCCATCGGCTCTATCATCACATTGATATTGGTGGTATTGTTTTTCTATTTTGATGTTATGCAGGGCAATCTGCTGCACACCATAGTAGCGATCTTACTGGTAGCCGGCATCGCTTTCCTCTTCACAACCGTAGCAGCCAATGCCATCGCCATTGTAGGAACCAATCCGGTTTCCGGCATGACGCTGATGACTTTGATCCTGGCATCCGTAGTGATGGTAGCCGTTGGCCTGAAAGGTCCGGAAGGAATGGTGGCAGCGCTTGTGATGGGTGGTGTTGTCTGCACAGCATTATCTATGGCAGGTGGGTTCATTACCGACTTGAAAATCGGTTATTGGTTGGGTAGTACGCCCGCCAAGCAGGAGACGTGGAAGTTCCTCGGAACGATTGTTTCTGCTGCCACCGTAGGCGGTGTAATGATTATCCTGAACAAAACATACGGTTTCACCAGTGGACAACTGGCTGCTCCGCAGGCCAATGCCATGGCGGCAGTTATCGAACCACTGATGAATGGTGTAGGTGCTCCCTGGTTGCTGTATGCTATCGGTGCGGTACTTGCTATTATCCTGAATGCCTGCAAGATTCCTGCACTGGCGTTTGCGCTGGGTATGTTCATCCCGTTGGAACTGAACGTACCGCTGGTAGTGGGTGGCGCCGTCAATTGGTACGTGACCAGCCGCAGCAAAGATGCCGCTCTCAACGCAGAACGTGGCGAAAAGGGTACGCTGCTTGCATCCGGTTTCATTGCCGGTGGTGCACTGATGGGTGTGGTAAGTGCTGCCATGCGTTTCGGAGGGGTCAATCTGGTGAACGATGCCTGGCTGAACAATACCTGGTCTGAAGTACTGGCACTCGGTGCTTATGCCATCCTGATATTCTACTTCATCAAGGCTTCTATGAAAACTAAGTAACTTTTAAAATTAAAGCAATGAAAAAGATTTTAATCTTATCTTTCCTATTTGTAACAACGATGTTATCTGCACAAAAGCCCGTTGAGCTGCTTCTATGGCCCAATGGTGCCCCTAATAGTAACGGGCTGACGGGTACGGAAGAAGACCTGAACGGCGGACGTGTTGCCAATGTAGTCAATCCTTCCATCACCGTCTATCCGGCGGAAAAGCCGAACGGTATGGCTATCATCATGTGCCCGGGCGGTGGTTATGCGCGTCTTGCCATGAACCATGAAGGTCATGACATGGCTCCCTGGTTTAATACCCAAGGCATCACGTATGTAGTTCTGAAATACCGCATGCCGAACGGCAACTACGAGGTACCTCTTTCCGATGCCGAGCAGGCCATCCGCCTTGTACGCGAACACGCTGCCGAATGGGGTGTCAATCCTGCACGCGTAGGTATTATGGGAGCTTCTGCCGGCGGACATCTGGCTGCTTCTCTTGCCACTCTTTACAGCAGTGACAAGACGCGTCCCGATTTTCAGATTCTGTTCTATCCGGTCATCTCCATGCTGAAAGGTGTTACGCACGCAGGTTCCCGCGAGAACCTGATCGGAGCCAATCCGTCTCAGGAACTGGAACAGAAGTATTCGCTTGAGAGACAAGTTTCACCACGATCTCCACAGGCATTCATCATGCTTTCTGCCGACGATGGCGCAGTACCGCCTATCAATGGCATCGGCTATTTCCTTGCCCTGCGCGACCAGAAAGTTCCTGCCAGCCTGCATGTATATCCTACCGGCGAACATGGTTGGGGCTTCCGCGACAACTTCACCTACAAGCGCCAATGGACAGGCGAATTAGAGAAATGGCTGCGTGACGGACTTGTGTTTCCTGCATCCGAATCTACCCCTAAGAAATAAAACTGTATTATGAATAAAAAGCATCTATTACTCACTTGTCTGGCTGTGCTCCCTCTCACCCTATCTGCGCAAGAAAACCGCTATGAAGAGATCACCAGCCCCAAACTGACAAGTATCAACAAAGAGCCTTCCCGTAGTACGTTTACGTCCTACACCACAGAAGCGGACGCCGTTATCAACGATCGCAAGAACGGTACTTTCCGCCTATCCCTCAACGGGAAATGGAAATTCCATTACGTGGAAACCTTCTCCGACCGTCCCACGGACTTTATGAACGAACGAACAGACGTCAGCCGCTGGCCCGACATCAACGTTCCCGGCAATTGGGAATTACAAGGGTTCGGCACACCTATCTACGTAAACCAGCCCTATGAATTCTGTTCTCCGGGTTATGAACCCTATTGGGATAAGCCCAATCCTCCTTATGTTCCCAAAGATTGGAACCCCACCGGAACTTATCGCCGTGAATTCACTCTTCCGGGTGACTGGGATAATAAGGAAATCTTCCTGAGTGCCGACGGAGTACGCGGAGCCGCCTTCTACTACCTCAACGGCAAGTTTGTGGGAATGAACAAAGATTCCAAAACTCCTGCCCGCTTCAACGTCAGCGCCATTGCCAAGAAAGGGAAGAATATCATCGCCATACAAGTGCACCGTTTCTCCGATGCCAACTATCTGGAATGTCAGGACTTCTGGCGCATCAGCGGTATCGAACGCGATATCTACCTGTATGCACAGCCCCAGATCCATATCACCGACTTCAAAGTTGAATCTCCTCTGGATGATAATTATCGCGACGGTATCTTAAAGGTAAAAGTTCAGCTTACCAACGAAAGCGGACAAAACACCCCACTTGTAGTAGGCTATCGACTGCTGGATAGCAAAGACCAGCAAGTAGCCCAATCTTCTACACAGATCACCGGTGACCAGACCGAAGTGGAGTTCACCAAGAAAACTATCAGCGAACCTCTGAAGTGGACTGCCGAAACTCCTAACCTCTACACTCTCCTCATCACTTTGAAACGTACAAACGGAGATGTGATTGAAGCGACCAGTTGTAAGGTCGGTTTCCGTACCGTAGAAATAAAAGACAAGCAGTTGCTGGTGAACGGACAACCCATTCTTGTGAAAGGCGTGAATTACCATGAACACAATGAGTACACCGGCCACTACGTTCCCGAAGAACTGATGAAAAAAGACTTTGAGCTTTGGAAAAAGTACAATGTCAATACCGTCCGTACCTGCCACTATCCACAACAAGAACGCTTCTACGAACTCTGCGACCAATACGGTATCTACGTCATCGACGAAGCAAATATCGAAAGCCACGGTATGGGTTACGACCTTCGCGTCGGTGGTACTTTGGGAAATAATCCGCTCTTCATGAATGCCCACATCGACCGCACCATGAACATGTATCAGCGCGACAAGAACCATCCGTCCATCATCACCTGGTCTTTGGGCAACGAAGCCGGAAACGGATTGAACTTCTACGTTACCTACAACACACTGAAGACGCTCGATAGCCGTCCTATACAGTACGAACGTGCACAGTTGGAATGGAACACGGATATTTACTGCCCGATGTATGCCAGTCCTTCCTATCTGGAGAAATATGCTCAGAACAAGGACATGACCCGCCCGCTCATCCTCTGTGAATACGCCCATGCCATGGGTAACAGCCTTGGTAACTTCCAAGACTACTGGGATGTTATCGAGAAATATCCGATCCTCCAGGGCGGATGCATCTGGGACTGGGTAGACCAGGGATTTGCTGCCAAAACAGACAATGGTCGTAAATACTGGACCTACGGCGGTGATTATGGAGAAAACGGTACTCCTTCCGACGGCAACTTCTGTATCAACGGTGTTGTCTACCCCGACCGCAGCGTAAAGCCACAAACCGAGGAAATGGGAAAAGTCTATCAGAACATCAAGTTCTTCGGCTTTGACAAGCAGACTTCTACCGTAAAAATACGCAATGATTTCTCCTTCACGAATCTGGATAAATATGACTTTTATTATATCATCCGCGATCATGGCAAAGAAATCTACAAAGGACAAATAGAGAACATAAAGGCTGCTCCGGGCAAGACTGTGACAACCGGCTTCCTGAATGGCATTCCCAAAGAGAAATTCACAACGGGAGATGTACGCATTGAGTTCTACGCCGCCGTAAAAGAAGCAGAGCCATTCTTACCCGCCGGTACAGTTATAGCACGCGAACAGACTTATGTCCATACTTTCTATAAAGGGAAAGCTCCGGCACAGAAACTGGCTGCTTCTAAAGACGAAGGTACCAAGATCGTATTCTCCGGTCCCGATTTTAAGGCTTCGTTCGATAAACGTAGCGGTCTGCTCGAATCCTATATGTACAAGAAACAGGAATACATTCAGGACGGCCAAGGTCCCCGCCCCTTCTTCTGGCGTGCACCGACAGACAATGATTACGGAGCACAACTCCCCACCCGTCTCAAAGTGTGGAAAGAAGCCAGCTATCAAGATTTGAAAGCCGAGAGTTTCAAAGTATCCCAAGGTCTTGACTCTACCACTGTAAAAGTAGCCTACCACTTCCCGCAGACAGATGCCCGCTGGAATATTACTTATAAGATATATGCCAATGGCATTATCAAAGTCGATAACCAGTTCGTAGCCGAAGGCAACCAGGCACCGATGATACCGCGTGTAGGTTTGCGGATGCAGTTGTCCGACGTATTCACAACGTTGACCTACTATGGCCGTGGCCCGAAAGAGAACTACCGCGACCGCCGCACTTCCCAGTTCATCGGAGAGTGCACTACTCCCATCAAGGATATGTACGAACCGTATGTCCGTCCGCAGGAGAACAACCATCGCACGGATATTTACTGGTGTGCTCTAGCCCGTAAGTCTCAGGAAGGTCTGCTGTTTATTGCCGACCGCACGTTTGAGCTGAATGCTTCCAACTATCCTTTGGGAAGCCTGGATAGCGGCGACACGATTGACAATGGTGCCCCGCGTACCGACAAGACCAACCATCGCCACCTCACAGACCCGCAACCGGAGAAGCTGGTGGATATGTTCATAGACTATCGTATGATGGGCGTTGGAGGAGATAACAGTTGGGGAGCAACCCCTCACGAACCTTATCTGATCCGTCCGGGTAAAGACAGCGCCATTGAGTATGGTTTCGCGATTGTTCCGTTCGACAAAAAAGAGGATTATAAAAATTTAATTCTGCAATATTGAATTTTAATCCCTTCGGATTAAGTATTTATGAAAAGGATGTAGTAAATTTGCTGCATCCTTTTTATGTTTTAGGATAAAATAAGAATAATAATTAAAAGAGAAAACAATGAAATCAATGACTAAAATTATGTTCAGCGCCCTTTGTGCCGCAGCTATGGTGACTTCTGTCTCTGCACAAGGAGGAAAAGATGTGCTGAGCAATGGAATAAAGTATTTGGATGTTCCTTACGTAGCCCACACTCTCGAAGCAGACGGTCCCGAAGAACTTATCATCAATTGTGATGAAATGGACTGTACTACTTTTGTAGAATATGTACTGGCAGAAACACTTACTCCCAAGTTAGCGGACGGAGATATTTCCGAAAGTGCCTTTGCCGACAACCTGCAGAAGATCCGTTACCGTAATGGCAATATCGACGGTTACACTTCCCGCCTGCATTACATTGCCGACTGGATAAACAACGGTGTACGCAATGGCATCCTCGAAGATGTGACCGGTAACATGAGCCCCGACACTGAAAAGCTTTCCATCTCTTACATGTCGTCTCATCCCCAACAGTACAAGCAACTGGCCAACTCGCCGGAGAACGTTGCAAAAATGAAGGAAATAGAGAAATCACTGTCCGGTCAAAACGTTCATTATCTCCCCAAAGCCAAACTTCCCGTTGCCGGTCTTCCCTGGATTAAAGACGGTGACATCATTGCCATCACCACCAATACTCCCGGCTTGGACGTAGCCCACATGGGTATTGCTTTCTACGCAGATGACAAACTTACATTAGTACATGCTTCTTCTACCGATAAAAAAGTAGTTGTTTCTAAAGTGGCTTTATCGCAAATGTTGAAGGATAATAATAAGTGGACGGGAATCCGTGTACTGAGACTGAAAAAGTAAATTTGATTAAAAGGAAGATATAAGAAATGCCGATAAGTAGTGGAGACACATACTTATCGGCATTTTTATATCTGTTATAGTTCTTAGCCTGGCAGCTATAGTTTCATATTCATACTGCCTTTATTGTATCAACTACCCGCTGTATATCACTATCTGTCAATGTCGGGCCGGAAGGCAGGCATAAACCGATATCAAACAACCGCTCACTCGTCCCATTTCCATAGAAAGGAGCATCTTTGAAAACCGGCTGCAAATGCATTGGCTTCCACAAAGGACGAGTCTCAATATTCTCGGCATCTAATTTCAATCGGATATCTTCACGAGTCTTACCGGCTTTGTCGGGATCAACCAGAATACAAGTCAACCAGAAATTAGAGTCAGTATCCTCATCAGGATTCTGCATTACGGTTATTCCCGGGACGTTCTTCAGTAACTCAGTATAAAGGTCATGAATGGCACGTCTCCTGGCCACATGTTCATCCAAGACAAACATCTGACCACGGCCGATGCCTGCACAAATATTACTCATACGGTAGTTGTAACCGATATGCGTATGCTGATAATGAGGGGCTGCATCACGAGCCTGGGTTGCATAGAACTTCGTCTGCTTTGCTTCCTCTGGCGTACGACAAATCAAAGCACCGCCGCCGGAAGTCGTAATCATTTTATTCCCATTGAAGGACAAGGCAGCCAATTCACCAAAAGTACCGCACTTCTGTCCATACAATTCTGAGCCCAAAGCTTCTGCCGCATCTTCAAGGATAGGAATATCATAGCGCTGTGCTACTTCCATGATTTCTTTCATCTTGGCAGGCATACCATAAAGATGAACGGGAATAATTGCCTTAGGTACCCGTCCTGTCTTTCTCAAACGGTCCTTGATTGCCTCTTCCAGTAACACCGGATCCATATTCCAGGTATCCTTTTCACTATCCACAAATACCGGTTCTGCCTCCAGATAAGAAATAGGATTGGCAGAAGCAGCAAATGTAAAGCTTTGGCAGATCACTTCATCGCCAGGTTTCACGCCAAGTAGAATCAATCCTAAATGAAGAGCAGCCGTACCGGCACTCAAAGCCGTTACATAGCGCTCTTTCCCCAGATATTCTGCTAAAGATTTCTCGAAAGCATCTACATTGGGGCCTAAAGGAACTACCCAGTTTGTATCAAAAGCTTCTTTTATAAAGTCTTGCTCACGACCACTCATGTGGGCAAGCGAAAGCCATATTCTATTGTTCATAAGAAAATTATTTATGATGATCCGATTTTCGTATATAGAGTGGAATAAAAAGAAAGGAAAGTACTTCACAAATCCTTTCCCAGTACCGTATATATAATGATTTTAATATCATACCCAAAAGACCAGTTATTCAAATATTCTATATTGATTTTTACTTTATCAGGAAACAGTATCTGGTCATTGTATTTCTGGGGGTCTTCCTGTTCTGCTAACAATTCTTCTTCATTACGATATTTTAAACTAGCAGGACCGGTAATACCAGGCTTCAGAAGTAGTATTCTTCTATTCTCCCCTTCAAGTCTATCTGCATAACCTGGGACATCAGGACGAGGACCAACAAAACTCATATCCCCTATCAATACATTCCACAATTCAGGTAATTCATCTAATTTATATTTTCGTAACTTTGCTCCTAAAGGAGTAATGCGTCCTTCGCCTTTTACAGAAACCGAACTCCCTGAATGGCCGACGGTCATTGAGCGGAACTTATACATAGTAAATAACTTACCGTACTGTCCTACCCTTTTTTGCTTAAAGATAACAGCCCCCCCCGGCATCTTAACATGAATCAGAATAGCTACAACAAATAAAATAGGAGATAGAAAAATTAACCCAAAGAGTGCTGTCCCTCGGTCAAAAACAAACTTTAAAAACATATATCTAAAACGTCTATTAGACTTTACTTAATTTTTCTAGCAGGAACACCAACCACTACCGAATTATCCATAACTGATTTATTCACTAAGCTACAAGCTCCTACTACTGCATTCTTTCCGATTACTATTCCATCATTATTACGGGCAATTATAGAACTATTCATTCCAATATAAGCCCCCTCTTTTATGACCAGCCTATTATGTCCTTGTTTCCGACCATGACATGCCAAAAAAACGCCATAAGATATTGTCACATTATCACCTATTTCAATCAAATCATAACACATATCATCCAAATAACAGCGCATCCCTATAAAAGTATTCTTACCTATTTTGTAGCCACACCATCTATAGCACTGCACCCTTAAGTTAGAGAAAGGAATAGTAGGAATAAATACGGCAGAAAACCACTTTCTTATAGGCTTTAATATAATAGTAAACAAGGAATAATAACAATAATAGGGAACCGGCACTTTTTCTTTATACAACTTTTTCCACATCCAAGAAAAGAGAGTTCCTTTTTGACTCCGACAATCAGCATTTTCCATGACTTATGCAATTTAAAATTCCCACTAACGAACCATATCCATAAGATACATGTAATATGACAAAAGTCGTTAATAAATAAAATGCATTGAGTTTCTTACTTATAGACAAATACAAACTCATGCTAGAAAGAACCAATAAATACATTGATAAAAATAAAAATGGCAAATAAGCAAATGGAGTATAAAACAAAGCAAATAATAAAGGTAGAAATAAAGAAAGTAAAAACAGCAATGGTATGAAATGCCTCACCGATAATGATCTAAATTGCTTTGTATAATATACCGTCAAAACATTCCATCTCCCATTTCCAAAATTATTCTTAGCCAATCCTTTGAATGTTTCACGAGCCAAATAGGTACAATACGTATCAGGTACAATAAAAATATGCCCTCCACCATGAGCTATCCGTTTATTCAATTCTATATCCTGATTCCGTATCAAGCGCTCATCATAAAAACCATATTTTTCAAAAACGTCCCTTTTCCAGCAACCAAAAGGAACCGTATCCACTTCCATCACTTTATCAATTCCTAATCGGAAAGTAGAATTACCAACACCCAATTTATTACCCAATACTGTTCGAATAGCCAAAGTCTTGGGGGTCTTGTTCAGTACATCAGTCCTACAAATTGTCCCCACATTATCAGCATTCAATTGGTATAATTTCAACACTAGTGCGGAAAAATAATTCGGAGGATATTGAGCGTGGGCATCCAAACGCATTATTACATCTCCTTTGGAAGCCTTTATGCCAATATTCATGGCAACCGGCACTATACGCCTTTCATTATCTAATAAATGGATAAAAGAATATTGTCGGGAATAACTATTTATAATGTCACGAGTTCCATCCGTGCTTATACCATCTACAAATAATACTTCCAGTTTATCCTTTGGAAAATCCTGAAGCAAAATAGACTGAACACAAATATCAATATATTTTGCTTCATTATAAATTGGACAAATTACAGAAAGCATAGCTTATAGTCTTCCATCAATAACTGTTCTATCTAGAACTCCTTTTACATCGTATATAACTCCATTCTTTTCTTTCAAAAAAGAACGAATATCTTCATTCTTAAAAACATCATGAGCTACCCCTAAAACGACGGCATCAAACTTTCCTCGCAACTCTCTCAAAGAGTTTTCAGCAAGGGCAATACCATATTCATGCTTAACCTTAGCTGTATTTGCCCAAGGATCATATACCGTAATGTTCCTAGTGTATTCAGACAATGTACTGTAGATATCCACAATCTTTGTATTACGAATATCTGGGCAATTCTCCTTAAATGTGATACCTAATAACAGAATTTTAGCATCTTTTACCAAAATCCCTTTCTTATTCATCAACTTAATCACCTGATTAGCGACATAGTCTCCCATACCATCATTCAACCGACGAGCAGCAGACATCATCCGTGGCAGTACCCCATAGACTTGTGCCTTCTGTATCAGGTAGTATGGATCTACACTGATACAATGTCCACCAACCAAGCCCGGTTTCAGCTTTATAAAATTCCATTTAGAAGAAGCGGCTTCTATCACATCATTCGTATCAATTCCCATCGCATTGAAGATTTTTGCCAATTCATTCATAAACGCAATATTTACATCACGCTGTGAATTCTCAATAATTTTCGAAGCTTCTGCTACTTTGATAGAAGGAGCCTTATGAGTTCCATTCAACAAAACAGAATTATACACTCTATCAACAATGTCTGCAACCTCAGGAGTCGAACCAGAAGTTACTTTCTTTATTTTCTCCACGGTGTGTTCTTTATCCCCTGGATTAATCCGTTCAGGAGAGTAACCTGCAAAGAAATCCACATTGAATTTCAAGCCGGAAACTCTTTCAATCACTGGCAAACATTCTTCTTCCGTAACTCCTGGATAAACAGTTGATTCATATACCACAATATCTCCTTTGGAGATAACCTTACCCACCGTCTCGCTTGCCCCCGACAAAGGTTTCAAGTCTGGCCGATTATTAGCATCAACAGGAGTAGGTACAGCTACCACATAGAAATTACAATCCTTCATGTCTTCGAGTTCTGTTGTGCAGACAAAACCATGATTTAGAATAGCATCTTGTAGCAATTCATCCGAAACTTCCAATGTAGCATCATGCCCTGCCATCAATGCATCCACTCGCATCCGGTTCATATCAAAACCAACTGTTTTATACTTCGTTGAGAAAAGTCGGGCCAAAGGGAGCCCTACGTAACCGAGACCGATTACAGCAATTTTAATTGTATCCATACCAATATATTATATTAATTATCTTCTATACTCTCTTTCAAAAATGAAAGTGAATCATTTCTTAATGAAGTAATCTTTTGGTTTACCCTATCGTAATCTATTTTTTCCATAACCTTATTTAGTGTCATGAAAGAAGATAATATTCTATCTTGCAAACCCAATAAGTTCAATAGGCTTAATATTCTTTCATCCTTTCCCATATCCCCAGCTAAAATAGCAACAAAAGGTCTATTTAGAATAATAGCTAACGAGATACAATGAAATGATGCAGACACTACCAAGTCAGCACAATTAATGACACTAACAAATTCTGTTGGGGACATTGTATATTTAACTCTTGTAGAATTAGATAAAAAATCTAAAACTGTAGTAGCACGTGCTAATTTGTAATGTTTATATTTTCTAATATTAAATGTCGTTTGGCTTAGAAATATATTAAATTGGTGAGGTTGATTGGTATAAGAAAAAATATATTTTTCATTTATAATATGGCACAAAGATTGCCAATCTTCTTTCTTTACTAAAAAGACTGGATCCAAAACTAATTTAGCTGTCCGCCCAGTAAGTTTTCTAATTATTTCTACACCATAGCTTTCACGTACTGACAAATACTTGATATCATTTAAATACTTTCTGTATTTTTCCAATAATTCATCAGGTATTGAACATAGACCAAAGCTCGAAGAATAAGAGACTTTTTTTTCTCTTTTTTCTACAAAATCAAGCATATACACGAAATCACCTCCATTGTTTTCATAGTTCCACACCTGATCACTTCCCACTATAAATTTATCATATTGACTATTTAATATAGCAACCGACTGTCGTGTTGAATAGATTGTGTCAGTACATTTAAGATAATGGTCATAGAACTTCCTGAATCTCCTCTTCCTAATAAACATAAACGGACTACCTAAGAAATAAACTAACGCTGATTTAAGTTTCTTTTGCTTCAAACATTCTACAACATGATATGCCATATTGTATTCATTTCGCCGCTGTTTATTCTGATAATTAATATATTCACAATTATATCCTTTCTGAGACAAAACATGTTGCAAGGCATATGCTTGTAAAGCAGCACCGTAATTGGCCGCATTATGAAAAGACAGAAGTGCTAGTTTTTTCATTGTACAGTTATTTTCATATATAATTCCGCATATTTTTCAGAAATACTTTCCCAACTAAATAAATTATTCAAATCAAGACTACTAATATTAGCAATTATTTTATCATAATTATCTACCACAAGTCTTATCTTCTCGGCTATATCATTTACATCAAAAGGAATTGCTGCATAACCAACAAAAGATTCTTCAAAATAGCCATCAAATCCCTCTCCTTTACCATAAACGATAGGAAGTTTTTGCGAAAGTGCCTCTACATAAACTAAACCAAAAGTTTCCGGTTGAGATGGCATCACATAAATATCACTTTGTGAAAAAGCTTCACGTAATAAATCTTTTGGTAAAAAATTCTGCAATTCGATCCAATCGTATTTCTCTGCCAATTTTTCCACTTTATCTATATAATTAGTATTTTCTCTTCTAAAAGGCAAACCTTTTCCAATAGCATTCAGAGTTATATCATACCCTTCATTTCTCAATAAAGCAATAGCATTGATTATTTCCATCAACCCCTTATTTCTCACAAACGCAGAAGCAAAAACAACTTTTATAGGACGCGACAGCTCCTTGAATGCCATGAATCTTTTCTTGAGAAAAAGTGCATCTATACCATTAGGAATTATTACAATTTTATTTATGACATTTTTCTGTTTACTCTCTGCTACAAAATTCTTCAAATAAAAATTTTTATATTGAGGAGAAATAAAAGCAATGTTAGCAGCTTCGGAAAAAACCTTAGAAAAGTAAGGAATCTGCCATTTAAAATATTTGTAATAAACTGATATATCTGTATTTCGTACTGCAGATAAATAAGGTATATCAAACTTTTTTTTTAACTCATAAGCAACTGCTCCATCCATACATAATGTAGAAGCATGGATAATATCTACACACCGTAGATCAACCTCTCTCTCTATTTCCCTTGTTATAACATTTATTTTATTTTTATAAAAGAAGCGATGCCAAGGTTTTAAAGCTACCGAATAAATAATACGAGATCCTGAGACCTTAAAATCAATATAGTGACTACCTATCCTATCATGATTAGCAGCATTCAAAGGCACAAATATAGTTTGCCGTATTCCTAAATTGTCCAAAGAAGAATACAGATTCTTATAAACCTCTGTACCTCCATACGATCCTGAAATATGTAATATATGCATCATGATTTATTTAAAAAAACGAATCTCTAAATTATATTTTAACAAAAACAATCTATGAATTCTAATAACCCTCCCTACTAAATTTTCAATATCTTTAGCAGTAGCATTACCCATATTACAAATCCAATTAGGAGTCTTTTGAGAAAACATGGCTCCACCACTCACTTTGCCCATAAACAATCTAATAATAAATGGATTTACCTTATTAAACACAGAGCCACAACTTGGTTTATCTGCAGATAAAGTCTTCTTTGAGTACTCCAACCTCTCTTTTATTAATCTTTCAGTTACTGCTAATTCTTGTTTTTTGAATTTAAAAAACACGTTCAGTATTACAACATTTATTTTTTGAAAAGGAGATGTTCTATATGAGAAGTATTCATTTCCACAAAGAGTTTTGATTTTCATATCAGATAGATCCAAGTATTTTACCATTTGAATATAATCTGATATTGACATATTAAACTTACGACCACGGCCTGCATTCATATATACAGCCCCCCCTACACTGGAAGGAACAGAAAATAAATATTCAATACCTCCTAAAGAATAGTTTTTAAGCCATGAAATAAGTTTCTGGATTCTTACAGAGGCACCACATTGCACAATGCCATTCTCACAATAGCATAAGCTATTGTCAAAAAACATCAAATTAATAATAGGTCTTTCTACTCTCTCCGCAAAAATGATATTACTACCTGCTCCTAAACAATAGAAATTAAGATGCTGCTCCTTCAGCATAGTGATAAGTTCAACTAATTCATTAACAGACTCCGGTATGTACATAATTTCTGCAAAACAATGTAATTTCATCGTATTGTACTTATACAAATCTACTGATTTAAGTATTTTCATTTTATAAACTCCATTTTATGGTTCATTTCATGAATATTTCAATAATTTCTCATTGCCGACAGGCAATACAAAAGATAGTATGAATAAACAATATCGTAATAGTTATACACTAAGAATTATCACGAAAAAGTACAGCAAATAAAAACAAGTATAATTTCCATTCCTCTAAAATAATTTTACAATGCTAGCAGAAATATAGATTCTCATGATAATAATAAAGAAATCAATTAACACACTACAAGTAATAGCTTACTATTTGTCTAAATTAAAAAATATACGTTCACGAATAGGATCAGTGTGTTTATATATAACAGATTCATAAGGATAATATCTTGAATACGAAGGATATATAGTTGGATACAAAGGAAGCCAATATAAGCTCAACTTAAAAAGCAAAAAACATAACAAAAGGAAACGCCCAATAAATTTAACTACGCTAATGGAGATTCTTTCAAAATGCCAGCCTTTCCACATGCCAGATATACATATAATAAAAAATATTATAAAATAATTGTTTAAACGATAAAAGATCGGGACTATTAATGTTGCAGCATATATTAATGTATACATTCCTACTAATGGAAATAAAGAAAGATTTTTATATTCCCTTTTTTTATATGAAAAAGCATATAATACATATGGCAAAACTATAAAAAATAAAATATTGACAACAAATGAAACGTTCAATTTAGATAAAGAATATTTTGTATTTGTAAAATATCCTAATGCCTTATCTGCATACAAATCAATATTCAACAGTAACAACAGGGATTCTGTAAAATATTGAGAACAAAATAGAATCACAACTATAATAATTACAAAAATAACAAATCCGAATTTTTGTCGAGATATTATCTCCATAAAAGGCACAAAAAACAAGACAGAAGCAGAAATATGAAATCCCAATGCAAATAATATACCTATATAATATTTAAAATAAGATTTAGCTAAAAGGCTTGGAACCAAGAACAAAAAAATAGCTACAGAAAAACTTTCACGCAAAATCTCAAAATTAAAATAAGGGAATATTACAATATAATACAATAAAAGGGCAACAAAAGAACAATTACTATATTTATGAAAAATAAAACATACAGCATAGTTAATGACAATAGACTGAAACAAATGAAAAACCCAAAAGTCAGCATGAAACATTCGGAAAATTGTATTCAGCAAGATCCACAAGGGCATCCTATCTGTCTCCGCAAATGAAAAAATATAATTAAATGAAAGTATTAATACATTATCACTATAAGATTTATATTCATTCATATACGAAATTGTATCAGCCCCCAATCTATAACTAAAACCTGATAACAGAGACAATAACATAAAAATGAAATAATAATATTCCACTCTTTTCGTACGACAATTTCGTATATCATACAAAAAAATACCTATTAATATAAAAGATAAAATAAAGAAATAGATCATCTATGATTTTCAACAATATTCTGTATAGATAATTTCAAATCCTGTAAGCTACGAGTATAGGAAAAATATTCAATAAGAATATTACGATTATTATTTGCTATATCTACTGATAAAGGCGTATCAATATTATTTATATTCAAATCATCTTCTATAGTAAATAATTTTATTCCTATTTGTTTATAACACTTATATATTACACTATCCTTATAGACAAATATTTTTGCGCCATTTAATATTAATAATTCTATATTTCCTAAAGCCTGTTGCCTCAAATGTCCCATAATACCAACTTTACATGAAGAAAGAAGCTGCACATACTCTTTATAAGGAATAAAATTCTTCAACAGTTCTATATTCTTTCCAAAATATTTAACACCCTTCTTTTCAACTTCTTTTTTATATAATTCATTTCCATAATTTATAGGAACAATAAGGTTATATTTCTTCGTTAAATTAGAACATCTTATTCTCTCAAAAAGGTCAAAATGATTATTCTCTATTGAAGCCGAATTTCCTACCAATATACGATTACTATCATTTAAATCATGTATCTTAGTAGTTAATACATCCTCTTTACCAATATATGAAAAAGAAAAATTTTTGGCATGTGGATATTCAACAGATAAAAGTTCAAACTCTATATGCAATCTTGTTGAAACGTAATCAATTCTTTTCATAAAAAAAGAATATCCTAATTTATGCTTCCAAATTACAAAGATTCTTCTTAATATATAAGAAATTGGATGCTTACAAAGATAATGTATAGTCTTAGATTTGAACAATGGATATTTCAAAGGGGTTCTATCCAAGTGTAAAAAAGAAGTATCACTGTATAAATCAAAACCAAATGAAATCCAAACTATTATTTTTTCACGAGGTATTTTTTTGAAATAAAATTCAGGAATACCGCATCTGGAATGAAGAATTAATGCAAAATATGGTATTTTTGATATTTCATTGAATAAAGCCTTAAAGCTATCAATAACTATCAGGTTATCAAGTCTTTTATTTATATTGGACTTTAAATAATATATATTATGAAGATATTCTATATTGCTAAATTGTTCCCGTGCCAATCTATAAAATTTTTCATCCGCACCTATATGTATAAAAATCAATTTATCCATCATTGTAAAAGTACCAAAATATTACTTACATATAGTTACCATCATTTTAATTCAACAGTCAGCCAATCCTTTTGATGAGCTAAAGTCTGTTCTAATTCTGATTCTGAATCAAATTTCAAGACTAATGTACCTATTGCATCATTAGCACCCTTGAATGCAGAAACTTTATTATTTTCCTTAACCCACAAATCTGTTTGAACTACATGAGCCTGATAAATTTTTTCGTCAATAGCTAATGATTTAAAACGTCCATCTCTGTCTGCATGCAATATCACCTCTGCCCAATGCCCGCAATAAGCTCTTTGTTCTATTTTCTCAATTTCATCGCCTACTGCTGCACGCACAGCATTAGTTATCAGATCAACTCCTGTCGCAAAATGAAGCATTTCAGCTAGACGATTGCCACCGCCTCTTGGAGAAACCTCCATTATATAAGGCTTCCCATTCGATCCTATACGGGTTTCAATATTATAGATAGAAGTATGCATCCTCAAAAGCTTTAACAATCGCTGTAATTCAGAAGTTAGCTCGGTCTTTTGCTCTATTGTAAAAGTTGAAGGCCAACTGTAAGCAGATGGCGTATATGGATTAGCTGCATCATCATCAAACCGTTGCGCAGAATATGACACAAACTTTAACTCTCCATTCACGGAAAAACTATCCGTATCAGAAGAATATCCTTGTTTTTCGATAAACTCTTCTACGATTACCCGCTTGGATATGGAATGCTCAAATGCATGCTTAAGTGCTGGTTCCAAATCTTCCAAGCTATTAACCCTCGTTACCCCTTTACTACCTGCTGCATCTGTAGGCTTTACTATCACAGGCCAAGAATACCAGTAAGTTTCATCCAAAGCCTCTTCTATAGAAGAAAAGCCTTTGGCTCTCGGAACATTAAAGCCATGTTGTGTCAAAAAGTTACGAAATTTATCCTTATTCTGCAAAATACAGACTGATTCATAAGGTCCAAATGCTGGTAGCCCCATCTGTTCCTGCACATAAGCAGCAGTTACAACTCCAGGATCAACAGCAAAGGACATAATACCATCTATCTGAAGTTCATGTGCCAAAGCTAGTACCGTCTCTTTATCTATAATACTTACATTATGGTATTCGTCAGAATATTTATGAGCTATATTATTCGGAATATAATCACAAGTTATTACATAGTAACCTTGTTTATGAGCCGCCTCTATTACTGGAAGCAAATAACGCAGGCCACCAAGAAGAAGAAGTCTTTTTTGTTTCATTATTTAACTATCAAATTTAGGATATACTCTATAGCACTATTATCAAGATTATGGTACATCGGTAAACAAATCACACTATTGGCAATCTTATGCGACACTGACAAATTTTCAGGTTTTGCAGACTCCAATCCTCTGTAAGTAGAAAACTCACTTATAAGTGGATAAAAATAACGTCTGCTCAATATGTTCTGCTCTTTCATTTTGAAATAAAGTTCATCACGAGTCATGCCATATTTTGGAGCATCCACGAAAATGGGAAAATAAGCATAATTGTGATGAACTCCCGGCATGTCTTCCATAAAGCTAATACCTTCTACATTTCGTAAAACTTCACGATACTTGATGGCTACTTGTTGACGAGAGTTTATTGCCGCATCCACTTGCTTCAAATTTAGCAGACCATAAACTGCACGCACTTCATCCATTTTGCCATTGATACCAGGAGCCACAATCGTTGTTTCTCCTGCAAAACCAAAATTTTTCAAATAATCAATACGATTTTTCGTTTTTTCATCGTGACATATTAAGGCTCCCCCCTCAATCGTATTATATACTTTCGTAGCATGAAAACTCAGCGTCGAAATATCACCAGCTTCCAGTATTGATTTTCCATTTACTTTCACGCCAAAAGCATGTGCAGCATCATAAATGACTTTCAAGCCATACTTATCGGCTATCTCTTGGATGCGTTCCACATCACAAGGTTTACCATACACATGAACAGGCATGATAGCTGTTGTTTTAGGAGTTATTGCAGCTTCAATCTTATCAGGATCGATATTGCAAGTCTCAGGATTAATATCCACGAATATAGGTTTGATGCCATTCCACCACAAAGCGTGAGTAGTAGCAACAAAACTATAAGGAGTGGTTATCACTTCACCCGTAATACGCAACGCTTGCAATGCACACATCAACGGCAAAGTACCGTTGGTAAACAAACTGATATAAGGCACTTCCAAATACTCGCACAAGGCTCTCTCCAACTCCTTATGATAATGACCATTATTAGTCAACCACTTACGATCCCAAATATCTTGCAGATAGGGTATAAAATCGTCTAGTGAAGGAAGTAACGGAGAAGTAACCGTAATTACTTTGTTTCCCATCTCATTTAATAATAATATTTCTGATTTTTATTTCTTACGAATAGCAGAAAGTACAAGTTGCTTTAACTCAAAATATTCGGGGAGTTGTAACTGTTCATAGGCGGTAATAGCCAATACCATGCCTACAACTAATTGAATAGGAAGTTGTATGTAAACGGAAATGTTTAGCATAGATAGACTCCACATAACGATAGCAACAGTCAAAGAAACAATAAAAATAGGTAATATATCTTTTATTTGGTCAGTTGTAGGATAATGTATTAATTCTGCTGAATAATAGCTATTAAAAAAATAAGCTATGACAGAAGTTAGAACACTGCCCCACAACATATACTCGATTCCATAGTAGATTCCCATAACGACAGGACCTATCGCTATGATTTTCTTGACAATTTCCAATTTAAGAAATAAATCCGAACGCCCCTTTACCTGCAAAATATTCAAATTGATAGCATGGAGCGGATAAAGCATACCCGCAAAACAGATAATTTGCAAAAAAGCAACAGCCGGTAACCATTTCTCCCCTATTAGAATTATGATTAAAGGCTTAGCTATAGCAGCAAGTCCAAGCATACAAGCAAAGGTTACAAGCATGGTAGTCTTTATTACACGCCGATAAGCCTCACGCAAACGTTTTTGTTCTTCCTGTATGGAACTGAGCATAGGATAACTAACGCGCTGCACAATCCGACTCAAATTACTAGAAAATATTGTATTGAACTGTTCAGCACGAGTGTATTGTCCTAACTGTATAGAAGTATAAAAACGTCCTATTACAATATAATAAATATTCTTATAAATAGTATCCAATAATCCCGAAAGTAACAATTTAGAACCAAAGCCAAACAATTCTTTAAAACTTTTTGCAGAGAATTCCCATACCGGATACCATTTGCTATAAAACCAAAGTAATAAAGTATTCAAAAACTGACGAGACAGTTGTTGCCCAACTAAACTCCATACTCCCATACCTCCTAACGCCATCCCTATTCCAATAACTCCACTACTAATAGAAGATATAAAAGACGCTTTGGTCTGTGTTTTAAAATCTATATTCTTCACAAATTGAGTACGAGGAATAATAGCAAGTGCATTAATTATCAGTACCCATCCGATTACTCTTGTTACTCCTTTCAAAATAGGCTCATTAAAAAATAGACTAATAGCAGGAGAAGATATATAGAGAAGTACATAAATAAGAATACTGACTATCAAATTAAAACAAAAGACTGTATTATAATCAATTCGCTCTACATGTATCTTTCGTATCAATGCATTGGAAAAGCCACTGTCTATAATGGAATTAGATATTGCAATAAATATAGCTATCATGGCCATTACTCCATACTCTTCAGGAGTTAAGAGACGAGCAAGCACAAGTCCTACCAAAAAGGTAATACCTGAACTTGCGATATTGTCAATGAAACTCCATCCGACACCTTGGATTGTTTTATGTTTCAACGAATCTGTCACAGAATCATAAATCTATGGATTTATACTAAATTAGAGCGTATCCTTTTGATAAAGTACTCACAATGATTACTTACAAAAGAATCAATTGCACCGCGAAGCTACAGAGTAAGATAGAGTTTTATTCTATTCTTCTATTTTCTCAATAAGAGACGGATGGATAAAAGTAGTAGCTACAGCCATGACCCCCTGGATGGAAACAACAACACGGCGGTCGCCTTTGATACGGACAAAAACGCCTTCAACACCTTCGAAGATACCACCGGTGATACGGACACGATCACCTCTATTCATAGAAAAGTCGGTAGGTGGCAGATAAATGACTTGCTGATCGAATGTACCGGCAACAGCAATAAAGTTGCGCATCTGAACATCAGGAACAACAATGGGCTGACGGGATTCACGATCCATTATATAACGAAGTGGAAAAATAGCAGCTTTAGTTTCCTTGATTTCATCTATTTGCTGGCGGGAACCACGGATAAACACCAAGTTGTGTATAGCAGGAACCAATTTGCGGATGCGCCGCTCTTGCCTCGTGACGTATTCGTAACGCATAGGAACGAAGTTTTCCACTTGCTCGGCATCCAGAAACTGCTTTAAAGCCAGTTCCCGGCTATAAGTAATGCGCAAGGCATACCAGTGTATTTCTTCTTTATGAGCGTTCACGAAAGGATATTCTTTGGGGACACCGGGGGAATGAATCCCCTTCCGGTTAGAACGTAATTTCTTGGATTTGAAATTGGTACGTCCATTGTCCAGTTAACACCTCCCCTATCGCAGGAGAAGCAAGCTGGTGCTTTTGAAGGTTGAAAAATCTGCTTCAAATGGGTTTGTACAGTTTTTACGCCTTACAAGACTGATAACGAAACGTTTATAGATGCTAAGGCATTCAATAAGCGTTTGTTTAACGGATGCAAAGGTAAAACCAAGAAACGAAATTACAAAATATTCTTGTGAATAAAATGGCAATCTTTTTCTGCAAAAGCATTATTTCATTAAAAATCAATCAGTTGACACATACTCTGATGTGCGGATTTAACATACTCTTCTACCAAAATTCTTCAAAGCTATTCCTTGGGCACAATCTCCCTAAAGAATGGAATAAAACCGAGATTGCACCGTACATAATCACCGTATATACAGCAGTTTACGTGATTATACACGTTACATAACTTCGTCCTCCAATTGTGGGCCGAACAGTTGCCATCCGAGGGCTCTACGGTTTCCGGTTGTCCCCCGTAGAGCCCTCATACATGAAACGAAGTTTAGCAAGTTCCAGAACTGCATTACTAATAAGGGAAAAGTACAAAAACAACAAGGAAAATGAAGAAAATCACATTATATTATGGGAAATAAAGAATGGGGATAAAACACTAACTATAAGGGAAATAGATAATTGGTGTAGGAGAAGTAAATAATCCTTATACACCCTACAAACCTCTTATACACCCGTAACTGCCTATCAATAAAAGTATTGCAAAGCGGGTGTAGGGTGTAGGAGACAATGCAAAAACAAGATGGGGAAAGAGGAAGATGAATTCAAAAAGAGAGGGACTTTAAACTCTTTATAAAGAAGAAAGGGAGGAAGGAAAAAAGAAAATTAATATCGTGTTTACACGGAATTAACTTCCTGCAAACACGATATTAAATTATTGTAGTACAAAGTATTAATTTACTGTAATACAAAGTATTGTATTCTTGTAGGGATGCTATCCTCTATATATTAAAAATTCCAAGTTCCGGGAAAGTAGCCCCTTGTATTGCGAAGCAGATACCAAAACAAGCTGCGCTCACAATCCAAAGAATAACCAGTGTCCACTTCAGACCGGAATTCATGGGTTGCCATTTAAACACCTGTCCGAAGATTGCCCATACAAGGCTGACCAAAGGAATACCTACCACCAAGATACCTGCAATGTACAGCACAATGGCAGACAACGGAGAAGTAGGCAGTACCACATCAAACATCGGGAAGAGCGAAATCAGCGCCGCGCCACCACCGACAGCCACCATCACCGCAGCAAACAGCAGAGCTACAAACACCACCCCGACCACAAACAGTATCGGACTGCAAATGATAGCGAATATCACCACACAAAGTTTCAGAATCCAACCGGCAATCATCACCAGTGTATCACCCAATTTCTGCAGAGCAGTACGCGGTTTGTCAGACTTCATATAGTCATTCACACCGTTAGCCATTTTCTCAAAACCGTCGGTCACGGTCTTTCCGATATTCTCTACCGTAACAGCTTCGCCGCGCATACTCAGTTTTTCGGCTGCCGTACTGGCCTCCGGAATAATCAGCCAGCATACAATATAAACCGGTATCAGCGTACCTACTCCACAAATCAGAACGACGAGCAGCAACAGACGAAGCAAGGTCACATCCCATCCCAGATAGGCAGCCATACCGCTAATTACGCCACCCAGCATCTTGTCGTCCGGGTTACGGTAAAGGCGCCGACGCGTAGATCCATAAGCAGTACCGGTACTCCAACTTCCGGATGCAGAACTACTGCCTGCATTTGCACCGCCCGAAGCGGAACCGGTACTCTCCTCTCCTGCCTCCATATCTTCCGGCTTTCCCATGCGGGCAATCACTTCTTCCACATCGGCTATCGTAATTACTTGCGAACCGGCAGACAGTTTCTCGGCAAAAAGCTCGGAAATGCGGCGCTCAATATCATCTACTATCTCTTCTGCACCGGCATCTTTGCGGAAATGCAGTTTGAGGTTACTCAGGTAGTTATCCAGAAGGCGGTATGCGTCGTCGTCAATGTTGAAAACAGTTCCGCCTAAGTTTACAGTTAATGTCTTTTTCATTGCTAATATGTTTTTAATGATGAATTACAAAGTATGAATTACAGGTTACGAATTGCTGATGTGGTTGACTGTCTCGTTCAGTTCTTTCCAGGATATTTCCAGTTCCCCGAGGAAGACTTCTCCTTTCTCCGTCAACCGATAATACTTACGAGGGGGCCCTTGGGTGGACTCTATCCATTCGTAGCTCAGCAGGTCGTCGTTCTTCAGACGGGTGAGCAACGGATAAAGCGTCCCCTCCACTACGATCAATCTGGCCTCTTTCAGCTTCTGGATGATGTCCGAAGCATAGGCCGGCTCTTTATGGAGCAGCAGCATGATGCAGTATTCAAGCATGCCCTTGCGCATTTGCGACTTTACATTGTTTACATCCATAATATTATCTACTATTAAGCATTTACTATTCAGGAGATCATCATTACTTTATCCATCTCCTTTGTATGGCACAAATATATGTATTATATTAGTACCTTGTATTACAAAGTACCTCATATTATCATTATTTAACCATTGCGAGAAGAGATTCCTAAATTCCTTATTCAATCTTTCCGTCTTTCTTTTTGTCATTCGGAAACCTTTTCCTATCTTTGTTTCCGACCCTAATCTATTACATAATGAAAGTACTAACCATTCATGATCTGAAAATAATCAGGAAGAGGGCAGAGAGTGCGCTACGTTTACGCGAGCAAAGCGACGAGACGGTTACCGAACAATGCTGTGGGTTGGCATTAGGAACGGCACATCTGCAAATCCTGATTTGTGGCGGCACGGGCTGTAAGGCTTCAGCCAGCCATGTCATTGCTGAGAAACTTCAGCAGGCACTCGAAAGAAATAATATTACCGACAAGGTAAATGTAATCACTACCGGTTGTTTCGGCTTCTGCGAAAAGGGACCTATCGTCAAGATTATCCCGGACAACACGTTCTACACCCAGGTAACTCCCGAAGATGCCGACGAAATCGTCAGCGAGCATATCATCGGCGGGCGGAAGATAGAACGGTTGCTCTACGTTGACCCGAAAACGGAACAGACCGTCAGCGACTCCAAGCACATGGACTTCTACCGGAAGCAGATGCGCATCGCCTTGCGAAATTGCGGCTTCATCGACCCCGAAAATATAGAAGAGTACATCGCACTGGACGGCTACATGGCGTTGGCGGACAGTCTGCTCACCAAGAAGCCCGAAGAGGTGGTGGATGTCATCAAGCGCTCCGGTTTGCGCGGACGCGGCGGTGGCGGTTTCCCCACCGGAAAGAAGTGGGAACTTGCCAGCCTGCAAAAGGCAGATATGAAATATGTGGTGTGTAATGCCGATGAAGGAGACCCCGGTGCATTCATGGACCGTTCCATCATGGAAGGTGATCCCCACTCTATCGTCGAAGCAATGGCACTCTGCGGTTACTCCATCGGTTCGCCCCGGGGATTGGTTTACATCCGTGCCGAGTACCCGCTTGCCATCCAACGACTGAAGATTGCCATCACCCAAGCCCGCGAATACGGATTACTGGGGAATAACATCTTCGGCACCGACTTCAGTTTTGACATCGAAATCCGCTATGGTGCAGGTGCTTTTGTCTGCGGTGAGGAGACGGCGCTTATCCACTCCATGGAGGGAAAACGCGGAGAACCCACTTTGAAGCCCCCCTTCCCGGCAGAGGCAGGCTATCTGGGCAAGCCGACGAATGTGAACAATGTGGAAACTCTTGCCAATATACCTATTATATTAACGAAAGGGGCGGAATGGTTCTCGTCCATCGGAACGGAACGCTCCAAAGGAACCAAAGTATTTGCCCTGGCAGGAAAGATAAATAATGTAGGATTGATTGAAGTCCCCATGGGAACGACGCTGCGCGAGGTAATCTACGAAATAGGCGGCGGCATCAAAGGAGGAAAGAAATTCAAGGCAGTGCAGACGGGCGGCCCTTCGGGCGGTTGCCTGACAGAGAAGCACCTCGATACGCCGATCGATTTCGACAACCTGCTTGCCGAAGGCTCCATGATGGGTTCCGGCGGTATGATTGTGATGGACGAAGACGACTGTATGGTGTCCGTAGCGCGGTTCTACCTCGACTTCACTGTGGAAGAGTCGTGCGGAAAATGCACACCTTGCCGCATCGGTAACAAGCGGTTGCTTGAAATCCTGAACAAGATTACCGAAGGCCGGGGAACGGAGAAAGACCTCGACACCCTCTCCACGTTGGGACAAGTAATAAAAGATACAGCTCTCTGCGGATTGGGACAGACTTCGCCCAACCCGGTACTCTCTACGCTCAAGCACTTCCATGACGAATATGTGGAACATGTGAAAGACAGAACATGCCGCGCCCGGCAGTGTAAGTCGCTGCTCACTTACACCATCAATCCGGAGTTGTGCACCGGCTGCCATCTGTGTGCCAAGAAGTGTCCGGCAGATGCCATCATGGGCGATGTGCGCAAGCCGCATGTCATCCGGCCGGATGTATGCATCAAGTGCGGCATGTGCATGGCGCGCTGCAAATTCAAAGCAATCAATGTCTGCTAAAATCCTACTGCTATGGAAGAAAAACAAATAACCCTGCAAATAGACCACCATTATATCACCGTGCCCCAAGGAGCTACCATCCTGGAAGCAGCGCGAAAGATCGGAATCGACATACCGACTCTTTGCCACATCGACCTGAAAGGCACCTGCATCAAGAACAATCCCGCATCGTGCCGCATCTGCGTGGTGGAGGTGGAAGGACGCCGCAACCTGGCACCTGCCTGCGCCACCCGCTGTACTGAAGGTATGGTGGTACGCACCAGTACCCTGCGTGTGATGAATGCCCGCAAGGTAGTGGCCGAACTTATCCTTTCGGATCACCCGAACGACTGCCTCACCTGCCCCAAATGCGGCAACTGCGAATTGCAGACGCTGGCACTGCGCTTCAACATCCGCGAAATGCCTTTCAACGGAGGAGAGCTTTCGCCACGCAAGCGCGAAGTCACCTCGTCCATCGTGCGCAACATGGATAAATGTATCTTCTGCCGCCGGTGCGAAAGCGTCTGCAACGATGTACAGACGGTAGGTGCATTGGGTGCCATCCGCCGCGGATTCAATACCACCATTGCCCCTGCCTTCGACAAGATGATGACGGACAGCGAATGTACTTATTGCGGACAATGCGTCGCCGTCTGCCCGGTAGGTGCATTGACGGAACGCGACCACACCAACCGCTTGCTGGACGACCTTGCAAATCCGGACAAGGTAGTGATAGTACAAACTGCACCCGCCGTACGTGCCGCCCTGGGCGAAGAATTCGGACTGCCTCCCGGAACACTGGTCACCGGAAAGATGGTATATGCCCTGCGTGAACTGGGTTTCGACTACGTATTCGATACGGACTTTGCCGCCGACCTTACCATTATGGAAGAAGGTTCTGAAATTCTGAACCGCCTGACCCGATACATGGCAGGCGATAAGTCTGTACGCTTGCCCATCCTGACGTCCTGCTGTCCGGCATGGGTGAACTTCTTCGAACACCATTTCCCTGATATGCTCGATATTCCTTCTACGGCACGTTCGCCGCAACAGATGTTCGGCTCCATCGCCAAGACATTTTGGGCAAAGAAGATGGGGATTCCACGCGAAAAGCTGGTAGTAGTATCTATCATGCCCTGCCTGGCAAAGAAGTACGAATGCGACCGCGACGAGTTCAAGACGGACGGCAATCCCGACGTGGATTACTCCATATCGACCCGTGAACTGGCACGCCTCATCAGACGTGCAAACATCGGCTTCACACTGCTGACGGACAAGGAATTCGACCTCCCGATGGGTGCTTCGACCGGTGCAGGCGTCATCTTCGGTACCACCGGTGGTGTAATGGAAGCTGCTTTGCGCTCTGTCTACGAAATCTATACGGGACGGACATTGGAGAATGTAAACTTTGAGCAAGTACGCGGACTGGCCGGTGTGCGCCGTGCCACGATAGACCTGGACGGCTTTGAGTTGAAAGTGGGTATCGCCCACGGGCTGGGTAATGCACGTCATCTGCTGGAAGACATCCGCAACGGACGCAACGAGTATCATGTCATCGAAATCATGGCTTGTCCCGGCGGCTGCATCGGCGGTGGCGGGCAACCGTTGCATCACGGTAATTCGGAGGTGCTCTATGCACGTGCCAATGCGTTGTATCGCGAGGATGCCAACAAACCGCTGCGTAAGTCTCACGAGAACCCGTACATCAAGACGCTGTACGAAGAGTATCTGGGCAAACCGCTGAGTGAGGCTGCGGAACGGTTGCTGCATACGCATTATTTCAACAAGTCTATTGATTAACCCATTAAAAAAGAAAGAACTATGTCAGATATAAAATTGGCGTGTGACGTTGCCGAACAAGTGCGTGCCATCTGCGACAAATACGGCAACCACCCGGGCGAACTTATCAATATACTTCACGAAGCGCAACATCTGCACGGATATTTGCCCGAGGAGATGCAACGCATCATTGCTTCGAAACTGAATATTCCGGTATCGCGTGTGTATGGTGTGGTGACATTCTATACCTTCTTCACTATGACGCCGAAGGGGCGACACCCCATCTCGGTATGTATGGGTACAGCCTGCTATGTACGCGGCTCGGAACGGCTGCTCGAAGAATTCAAGCGCGTGCTGGGTATCGAAGTAGGAGAAACGACCCCGGACGGGAAGTTCTCACTCGACTGCCTGCGCTGCGTAGGTGCATGCGGACTGGCTCCCGTCGTGATGATAGGCGAAAAGGTGTACGGACGGCTGCAGGCGGTGGATGTAAAAAAAATATTGGAAGAGTTGGAATAAAAATAATAGTGATAAAGTGGTAGGGTGATAAAGTGGTAAGGTGATATCACCCTATCGCCTTATCACCCTACCACTTTATCACTATTTTATCCAATATCCCGCTCAGATATGCAATCGCCACTCCGTAATTCGTCATCGGAATGTTTTGTGAGCGTGCTTTTGCAATACGGCTGAGTACATACTTCCGGTTGAACATGCAAGCGCCACAGTGGATGATGAGGTCATAACCGGATAAGTCTTTTGGGAAATCATTGCCCGAAACGATGGTTATCTGCAGATTCCCGCCAATGCGTTTCCGCAGCAAGCGGGGAAGTTTTACTCTGCCGATGTCTTCTGCAAGAGGAGCATGCGTGCAGGCTTCCGCTATCAGTACATGCGACTGCTCAGTCAGGCTGCTGATGGCGGAAGCTCCTTTTACAAAGGTGTCGATGTCTCCTTTGTATCCGGCAAAGAGTACGGAGAAGGAGGTGAGCTGACTTTCGGCAGGTTTCTGCTGATAGACAAGGGGGAATACTTGTGAGTCGGTGATAATCAGTTTGGGAGGACGGACAAGAGATTGCAGAGTGTCTTTCAGTTTGTCCGTAGTGCAGCTCGTTACCAGGCATTTCTTGTCCAAGAGTTCTCGGATGGTCTGTACCTGAGGCAGAATAAGGCGGCCTTTGGGGGCTTGTATGTCTTGTGGCATTACAAGAAGGACGACATCCCCCTCTCCTACCAGTTCGCCGGTGATGCTTTGTTCGCCAAAATCTTCCGGTAGTTTTTCAAGTATGGCTTGGAAGATATTCGGGATACCGAAGTTTTCTTTGGCGCTGACAATGACGGGATGCTCACCGCAGTTCGCAGCAATACGGGATGCCAGTTCTTCGGCATCCGTGCGAAGGTCGGATTTATTCAGAATCAGGACGACCGGAATTTCATGCCCGGCAAGCAGCTCCAGCCATTGCTTTTCCATCTCTCCACCATCTTCACAAAGCAGCAGGGCGATATCGGTACGCTCTATCGTCTTCAAGGTACGCTCCACGCGCAGACTGCCCAGTTCTCCTTCGTTGTCGTCGAAGCCGGGAGTATCTATGAAGAGACAGGCACCAAGCGGGTGCACTTCCATAGCTTTTGCCACGGGGTCGGTGGTGGTGCCGGGAGTCGGTGAGACAAGGGCGGTATCTTGACCTGTCAAAGCATTGATAAGGCTGGATTTGCCACTGTTCCGCCGACCCAGAAGGGCAATGTGCAGACGGTTGGAGTTGGGAGTATTGGTCATATTTATATCAATTCTTTCAAAATCTAAAATCTCTTTTACCATTCTCTATCTCTTGCAGATTTCGCTGCGCTATCTCCCGTATCTTCGGATTAGGGATGTGCGCCAGTTCTTCATGAATCAAGCGTATTCCCTTCTCCCGCGTCCCAGGCGAAGCATAATCTTCCAGATACTCCTTCAGCGTCATCAACGCATTGGGCTGGCAACAATTGGCTATCTGCCCCCGCTTGACAAGAGACATGAAACGGTCTCCCGTACGTCCTTCGCGATAACAAGCCGTACAGAAGCTGGGGATATGTCCGAGGTCGAGCAGCCAGTTGACAACTTCGTCCAACGTACGCCTGTCGCTCACATCAAACTGGGCAGAGTTATCCTCTTCCGTCTCCGGCACAGCATAACCGCCCACACTGGTACGCGAACCGCCACTGATCTGCGAAATTCCCAATTCCAGCACCTGCCGGCGCACCGCTTCCGTCTCACGTGTAGAAATTATCATTCCCGTATACGGCACAGCAATCCGCGTAACGGCCACAATACGACAGAACATCTCATCCGAAATGGCATTCGGAAAATCGTCAGTCGAAATATCATCCGCCGGACAGATACGGGGAACGCTGATAGTGTGCGGACCTACCCCGAAAGCTGCTTCCAGATGCTCGGCATGCATCATCAGTCCGACGAAATCGTAGCGGTATGTGTTCAGTCCGAACAATACGCCTATACCCACGTCGTCGATGCCTCCTTCCATGGCGCGGTCCATAGCTTCGGTATGATAAGCGTAGTTGCTTTTGGGTCCGGTGGGATGCAGCGCTTCGTAATTCTCTTTGTGGTAAGTTTCCTGAAAGAGGATATAAGTACCGATACCTGCATCCCGCAGGCGCTGGTAGTTTTCCACGGTCGTGGCGGCAATGTTCACATTGACACGGCGGATGGCACCATTCTTATGGTGAATGCTATAAATGGTCCGGATAGACTCCAGGATATAATCAAGGGGATTGCGACGCGGATCTTCCCCCGCTTCCAATGCCAGACGTTTATGCCCCATATCCTGCAAGGCAATGACTTCCTGCCGAATCTCTTCCTGCGATAATTTCTTGCGGGCGATGGTCCGGTTCTTGGCATGGTAGGGACAATAGACACAACCGTTCACGCAATAATTGGAAAGGTATAGCGGGGCAAACATGACGATGCGGTTGCCGTAGAACTTCTGTTTAATTTCCCGCGCCAGGTGGAAGATGCGTTCCACCAGGTCGGGTTGGTCGCACTCCAACAATAAGGCGGCTTCCCGATGGGAAAGTCCCCGGCATAAAGCAGCTTTTTCAATCAGGGCTTCAATGAGCGGACGGTTATTGCGATTGGCATGCGCATACTCCAGTGTATCCAGTATCTCCTGATGATGAATGAATTCTTCCGCTCGTTTTGATTTTACATTATACATTATAAGATTTATGATTTATGGTTTCGTCTAAAATTCTATAGTCTCCTCTTTCTTTCGATATTTCATATCCTATGCTTCTCAGTTTTTCTTCCAGCAGTTGCAATCCTTCCGCAGCTTCGGCGCCCATAGAGGCTTTATGGTCGTAGAGAGAATATTTTTCCCGTTGGGCGGGTGGTGAAAGGTTAGGCATTACGACGTTGGCTCCTGCCAAAATTCCGCGTTCCCGTCCGTCCGGTGCAAGCGTTGCCAAGGCGGTGGTAGAAGGTATCAGGGCGGCAGGGTGCATCAGGCGGAAGATGGAAAGCAGTTTCAGGGTCAGCTGCATGCTGCCTGGCGGAGCGGATGCAAAGGGAGTGTCGTGATGCGGGATGAAAGGCCCTATGCCAATCATCTCCGGACGGAACTGCCCGATAAAAAGGATATCTTCTACCAGATGGTCGATGGTTTGGTGAGGACTCCCCACCATGATGCCTGTCCCTGTCTGATAGCCGATTTCTTTCAGCCAGTCCAGGCACTGCAGGCGATGTTGCAGGGACATTCCGCTTCTATCGTTTCCCCTTTTGCTTCCGGGATGGAGTTGGCGATAGTGCGCTTCGTTATGCGTCTCGTGCCGTAGCAGGTAGCGGTTGGCACCTGCATGAAAGAAGCGTTCGTAGGCTTCGTGCGTCTTCTCGCCCAGTGACAAGGTGATGGCGCAGTCGGGAAACTCACGGCGGATGGCGGCAACAGTTTCTGTGATCCGGTCGTCCTTCAGTTCCGGCGCCTCTCCACCCTGCAATACAAAAGTACGGAAACCGAGCGGATATCCTTCGCGGCAACATTCCAGAATTTCTTCCTGCGTCAACTCATAGCGGACTACGTTCCGGTTTTCTTTCCGTATTCCGCAATAGTAACAATTATTACGGCAGCGGTTTGTTATCTCAATCAGTCCGCGGATGAAAACCCGATTGCCAAACCGTGCAAGCGTCTCCTCCTGCGCCCGTCGTTGCAGATGCTCCAAGACTTCTGCATCGCGGCAGAGCAGCAGTGCTTTGTACTCTTCGGCACTCAGCGCTCGCTCCCGACATAATTTGTCAATCAAGTTTTTCATCATATCACGTTATTTGAGAAATGGAAATTTTATCGGTTGACAGAAGATTTACTTTAGACAAAAGAACATAAGAACAAAAGAAATAATCATCTTAAATATGTTCTTTTGTTCTTATGTCCTAAAACTCCTTAATATGTCTCCTCCCGTTTCGCCAATTCCTGCACCAACTGCCGCTTTCCCGCCGCAATCTCATTATGTGCACACGGCCCAGTGATACAGCCTCCCTCGCAAGCCATCACTTCAACGAATTGTCCCGGCGCCTTCCCCGATTTGGCATAAGCACGCAACGCGCCTATTGTCTTCTTATCCAGATTGGACACCTGGACAGCATTCATCTGATCCGCTTCTTCCTTCAGATAAGCCTTCACTGCTCCCATCACGCCACCTGCTTGCGCAAAACCATGCGCTTCGCGCACAGAGGTAAACTTCATGGCATACGGTTGCACCCGTTCCAACTCAATATTCAGTCCGTCCAGCACAGAAGCCACCTCCTCGAACGTCATGACGTAATCCACCGCTTCATCGCGTTGCGCCTCTTTACGCTTGGCTACACACGGGCCGATAAAGACCACTTTGGCATCCGGATATTTCTCTTTTGCAATGCGGGCGGCATAGTACATAGGCGAACCAGTGCCCGAGACATAAGGCTTCATTCCCGGAATATGCTTATTCACCAATTCTATATAAGACGGGCAACAAGAAGTCGTCATAAACTTCTGCCCTTCTCCGAGCTTCTCCACCAACTCGTGCGCCTCATTGCGAACAGTCTCCATCGCTCCCTGCGCCACTTCAATCACATCCGTAAAGCCGATTGCTTTCAGCGCACCATACACCTGCTCGATGGTCGCTTTGAATTGTCCCAGAATGGACGGAGCCACCACAGCTACCACCTGTTCTCCCTTACGTATCTGATGCAACACATCGAACACCTGCGAAAGCTCGAAGATAGCTCCGAACGGACAAGCATTGAGGCACTTACCGCAATAAATACATTTATCTTCGTTGATATGCTCTATTCCTTTCTCATCCTTGCTGATGGCCTTCACCGGGCAAGCTTCCTCGCACGGCACAGGTATGTAAACGATGGCATGATAAGGACAATTCTTATGGCAAATGCCGCAACTGATGCACTCATCATGGTCTATCCACGCCTGTCCGCTTTCCTTTACGTGTACTGCTTTCTTCGGACAGTTCACCTGGCAACTGCGTGCAGTACATCCGCGGCAAAGATTCGTTATTTCATAGTTGATCTGTACACATGCCGAACATGCCTCGTCAATCACGCACATGATGTTATCCTTCGGCTTGCCACTCTCCGCCCTGTCCAGTGCACGGGCTGCATACTCCGACAACGGGGTCAGCTCATCGCTCTCATCCTCCATGTCCAAGCCCAGCAACGGCAGCGATTTGTATTTCCACACGGCACGTTCTTTGTGTACGCAGCAACGTCCCGCATGTTTGGACCGCCTCGGACTCAGTTCGATGGGCAACCGGTCTATTTTCTCCACAAGTTCGTTGTCATGCCACAGTTTCACCAGCTCTTTCAGCAAGCGGTGGCGGACAATCATAATGTTGTTCGTAAATGCCATAATATTTAAAGTCAGAATTAGTTAGTTCGGTAACAGTTTGCAAAGATAACGATTGATAACGATTGTTTCACAAAAAAGCCGTAACTTTGTACAACTAACCAATATAAATGCAATCGATATGTTTACTATCAGAAAAGCTACAACAGCAGATTGCGAGCTGATTAGAAAACTCGCGCTACAGATATTCCCCGTCACGTACAAGGATATCCTCACCCCGGAACAGAATGACTATATGATGGAATGGATGTATTCATTGGACAACATCCGCAAACAGATGGAAGAAGAAGGACATGTTTACTTCCTGGCTTATGAAGAAGACAAAGCTATCGGCTATGTTTCGGTACAGCAGCAAGATGAAGACGTATTCCATCTGCAGAAGATTTACGTACTACCCGATTACCAAGGTGCGCATTGCGGTAGCTTCCTGTTCCGCCAAGCCGTGAAGTACATCAAGGAAGTACACCCTGCCCCCTGCTTGATGGAACTGAATGTGAACCGAAACAACAAGGCATTGCAATTCTACGAACGCATGGGGATGAGAAAACTAAGAGAAGGAGATTTTCCGATAGGAAACGGGTATTATATGAATGACTATATAATGGGAATAGAGATTTGAGTAATTAAAAATTAAAGGCTGCGCGGTACTATGAGTGAATCCTCTGACCGCGCAGCCTTTAATTTTTAATCTTTAATTTTCTCCGTCTATTTCGTCACACGCTCCAACCATTTCACCATTGCAAGCATGATGCCCATTGACACAAGGCAGACAGCGAAGAAGACGCTCCAGCATTGCCAGATAGGTATTTTGTTGTACATCAGCGGACCTACCCACAAGAAGAGGTTACCGATTGCCGTTGCACCCAGCCACAAACCCTGACATAAACCTTGGATGTGCTTCGGCGCTACTTTGGAAACGAACGAAAGACCAAGCGGCGAAATGAAAAGTTCGGCTACTGTCAAGAAGAAGTAGATAACAATCAGTACCCACGGCCCGGCTTTCAATCCGGCTTTAGCTGAATCGGACATTGCCTTGAACTCAGTACCTGAAGGATAACCTTGCAAAGCAGAATAAACAGCCAGGAACAGGAAAGCAACACCGGCAATACCCATACCTATTGCAATCTTCTTAGGAGTAGAAATTTCCTTTCCACGACGGATAAGCGCACCGAAGAAAAGCATGATAAGCGGAGTAAGTACAATCACGAAGAACGGATTTACAGCTTGCCATATTTCGGGAGCAATGCTATCGGTCACCACAAAGTCGCGGGCAAAAAGCGAGAGGGACTGACCGTTCTGATGGAATGAGAACCAGAAGAAGATCACTATACCCAATACAGCAAACAGAGCATACAAACGTTGTTTGATTTCTTTTGCCATAGCGGCTTTCTCCTCGGGCGTATAGTCCAAAGATTCTTGCTTCGCCTTCTTTGCCGGTGTAGGGAATACGTTTCTGCAAATTATAAAAATAACCAGAGAAATGAGCATAGCCACTACCGATGCGATGAATGAATAATGGATACCAGTGTTGAACACATCCAGATATTGAGTACAGAACGGAACCAAGTCGGTAGTTACTGTACCACCCACCTTAGCTACCAGTTCGGTAAGATTGGCAAGTCGATCAGAAGCCATAGCCGCACCATCTTGAATATACTGATGGCACAATGCAGGCAGGTCGGCATTATAAGTCAGGCTATGAGTCTTCAGCCACCATTCTCTAAGCAATGGAGCTACAAAAGGCGCAATCAAGCCGCCGATGTTAATGAATACGTAGAAAATCTGGAAGCCCGAGTCACGACGGCTCTTAGCCAGCTTAACGGCTTCCGGTCCGTCTTTCTCTGCTTCTTTCTCGAAGTTATCGTACATCTGACCTACGATAGCCTGCAAGTTTCCTTTGAAAAGTCCGTTACCAAAAGCGATAAAAAACAAGGCAAGACAAGTAAGGGGAAGCAACCAGCCAATATTATCGGCAGTAGACAAAACTGGGATAGACAGAACGACATAACCCAACGACATCACTATCAGTCCCGACATGATAGTTCCTTTATAGTTTTGGGTCTTGTCGGCAATAATACCGCCTACCAAACTCAGTACATAGATTCCACAGTAGAAAACCGAGTAAATAATGGAACTGGTCTCGTCGCTCAGACCAAACTTAGAGCAAAGGAACAATACCAGCACAGCATTCATGATGTAGTACCCGAACCGTTCGCCCATATTGGAGATTGCAGCTGCCAACAGACCTTTAGGATGATTTTTGAACATAAAAACAAGTTTTTTAATTAGTAATTAGATTGATTTCTTTATATTTTTTGCAAATATATACTTTTTGACGAATATTCCTTGAAAAAAACACAATAACTCGACAGAAAAAGAAAATTATTCATGAAAAAGAATGCATACTTCCGCACGCACTTCCCTTATCAAATCTTTTGGATCGAGTTTAAGCTGTAGACCGCGTTGTCCCGCACTGATATAGATATAAGGGAACTGAAGACATGTTTCATGGATATAGGTAGGAAAAGGCTTTTTCATGCCGATGGGCGAGCAGCCGCCACGAATATATCCGATCAAAGGAAGCAGTTCCTTCATCGGAATAAGGTCGCACTTCTTATTACCGGAAACCTTGGCTGCCAACTTCAAATCCACTTCGTGCTCACCGGGAATGACACAAACGAAATATCCGTTTTTGTCGCCATGAAGGATCAAAGTCTTGAAAACACAATTGATGTCTTCGCCCAGATTGGCGGCAACGTGCACGGCACTCAAATCATTCTCATCCACTTCGTATGGGATGAGTTCATAGGCTATTTTGGCTTTATCGAGCAGACGGGCTGCATTGGTCTTGTTTATTTTCACTTCGAATAAGAGTTTAGATTAATATATGTATATCATTTAATCTTCAGTTCTTCTCTCAAGAATTTAGGAGTGTAGCCTTTCTTACTTTTAGCCACCTCTTCCGGTGTTCCGCAAGACAGGAGTTCTCCCCCACCCTTACCGCCTTCGGGACCCATATCAATAATATAGTCCGCCATTTTGATAACATCAAGGTTATGCTCGATGACGATAACTGTATTCCCTTTGTCTACAAGTTTATTCAATACATTCATCAGGACACGGATGTCCTCAAAATGCAGTCCGGTGGTAGGTTCGTCGAGAATATAAAGCGTCTTACCCGTATCACGTTTGGAAAGCTCCGTTGCTAACTTCACACGCTGGCTTTCGCCGCCGGAAAGCGTGGTAGACGACTGTCCCAACTTGATATAACCCAGGCCGACTTCCTGAATTACTTTTATTTTATTCAATATCTGAGGCACATTCTCAAAGAATTCCACAGCACGGTTGATGGTCATATCCAATACATCTGCGATGGATTTTCCCTTGAAACGCACTTCCAGCGTCTCGCGGTTATAACGTTTGCCGTGACAAACCTCACAAGGCACATATACGTCGGGCATGAAGTTCATTTCAATAGTCTTGTAACCATTTCCCTGGCAAGCTTCACAGCGCCCGCCACTGACATTGAAAGAAAAACGTCCCGGCTTATATCCGCGTATCTTCGCTTCGGGCAAACCGACAAACAGATTACGGATATCGGAGAAGACACCCGTATAAGTGGCAGGATTAGAACGCGGGGTACGTCCCAAAGGCGACTGGTCCACATTCACCACCTTATCTATATGTTCCAATCCCTCAATACTGTCATACTCCAACGGGTCTTGAAGGGAGCGATAGAACTTCTGTGAAAGGATGGGTTGCAAAGTCTCATTAATAAGCGTAGACTTGCCGCTGCCGGAAACACCGGTCACACAAATCAGTTTGCCAAGCGGAAATTCTACATCTACATTCTTCAGGTTATTGCCCTTTGCACCACGCAACCACAAACTATGACCGTTGCCTTTACGACGCTTGGCTGGTATCTCGATGGCACGCTCACCATTGAGATATTGCGAAGTCAGGGTATGCGTCTGCAACATCTCAGGAGGCGTACCTGCAAATACGACTTCACCACCCAGACGTCCGGCTTTCGGCCCCATATCAATGACGTAATCGGCAGCCAACATCATGTCCTTATCATGTTCCACCACAATGACAGAGTTACCTATATCGCGTAAATCTTTCAACGAATGAATCAGGCGCTGATTATCGCGCTGATGCAGACCGATACTCGGCTCATCGAGGATATACAGCACATTCACTAGTTGCGAACCAATCTGCGTAGCCAGGCGGATGCGCTGACTTTCACCACCGGAAAGGCTTACCGAACTGCGGTTCAACGAGAGATAATCCAAACCGACATCCAGCAGGAACTTGAGACGCGTGCGGATTTCTTTCAGAATTTCACCGGCAATCTGCTGCTGTTTATTACTAAGGTATTGGTCTACATTCATTAGCCAATCATATAGCTCGTTGATATCCATAGTAGACAACTCATAGATATTCTTATCATGAATACGGAACGAGAGCGCTTCTTTATTCAGTTTGGCGCCGTGGCATTCAGGACATACGGTAGTCTTGGCAAACTGGTCCGCCCATTTCTGTGCCGTAGCAGAAGCATCTTTTTCCTGCAACATCTGGATATATTTCACTACTCCTTCGAAAGTGACAAAGTAATCGGAAGAGGTGCCTATCAATGAGCTCTTGATCTTGATACGATCGTCCGAACCATAAAGGATTTCGTCAATCGCATCATCCGGCAGATCTTTGACCGGTGTTTTAAGAGTTGCCTCGTACTTCTCCATCAAGGCAGCAATCTGCCAGAAGATCATACTGTTCTTATACTTTCCCAAAGGAGCAATCGCACCTTCAAAGATGGAGAGTTCACGATTGGGAACCACCTTATCTATATCGATCTGATTGACTACTCCCAATCCCTTGCACTTGGGGCATGCACCTTGCGGAGAGTTGAAAGAGAAATTGTGCGGAGCCGGCTCACGATAAGACAGTCCGGTGACGGGACACATCAACCGCTTGCTGTAATGCCGTACACTATTAGTCTGGGCATCGAGTATCATCAGCAATCCGTCGCCCTGGCGCATAGCGGTAGCAACGCTGTTCTTCAGGCGGGTATCATCCTTATCGGCCACCACCAGCTTGTCTATCACAACTTCCACATCGTGGTTCTTATAACGGTCGAGTTTCATACCGGGCAAGGCTTCGCGTACTTCGCCATCTACACGGACATAGAGATACCCCTTCTTGCGCACTTGCTCGAAAAGTTCCTTGTAATGACCTTTACGGTTACGTACCAGCGGAGCAAGAATGTAAATGCGCTTGCCCTTATAGTCTTTCAGAATAAGGTCGAGAATCTGCTCTTCGGTATACTTCACCATCTTCTCGCCGGAGAGATAGGAATAGGCTTCACCTGCGCGGGCATACAACAAACGAAAATAATCGTAAACTTCCGTTGTGGTACCTACCGTGGAACGCGGATTCTTGTTCGTCGTCTTCTGCTCAATGGAAATTACAGGGCTCAGTCCCGTTATCTTATCAACATCCGGACGTTCCAGATTGCCCAAAAAGTTACGTGCATAAGCCGAGAAAGTTTCGATATAGCGGCGCTGTCCCTCAGCGAAAAGGGTATCGAATGCCAAAGAGGACTTGCCGCTTCCACTCAATCCGGTAATGACTGTAAGACTGTTACGAGGGATTTCTGCATCGATATTTTTCAGGTTGTGCACGCGCGCACCATATACATTGATATATTCTGTTTCTTCTTGCATGTTATTTTATCCTATCAATTTTAACCGCAAAAATAACTGTTTCTACCCGAATATCAGTCTAAAAGAGTTATTTTTCGGTTTTGAAATGCACAATATTATTTCTTAACGCAATCCTTTGGTTAGTATTAGGCAATATTCTTATCTTTGCAGCTACTTTGGGAAATTGTAAATATAAACCAACGACTACTGAATGAAAACGATTAATCGCATTATCTGCCTCCTGTTGCTTGCCTGCGCATGTAGCCTCGGTGCAGTGGCACAAGAAAACCAATCTTATTTTCTGCATACTATTGAGAAAGGACAAAGTTTATATTCCATCGCCAGCATGTATGGCGTCAGCCAGTCGGACATCGTAAAGCTGAATCCGGGAAGTGACGAGAAAATATATATCGGACGCACGCTACGCATCCCCCGCAGCGCTGCCAATGTGCAGAAAGAAACCTATCACACCATCGAAGCCGGTGAAACCCTTTACCGCCTGACCGTGAAATACAATGTATCCGCCAAAGCCATTTGTGACGCCAACCCCGGACTGAGTGCCGAGAACTTTCGCATCGGGCAAGTGATCCGTATCCCTTCTACTGCCGAAGCAGGTACTGCAACTCCCGAAGCGACGAGTAACACACCGGTAGTAAGCAGCAACATCCCCGGTCCTGTAGAATCACGTTGCCGCGACATGCACAAGGTAAAGCGGAAAGAAACCGTCTTCAGCATCAGCCGCGAGTACGGCATCAGCGAAGCGGAACTGATAGCAGCCAACCCTGAACTGAAAGGCGAAGACAAAATAAAGAAAGGTACCTTCCTCTGCATCCCTTATCCGAAAGCACAAGCGGAGCAGACTACGCAATCCCAGCTACCTCCTACGGACAGCGAACTCTTCCGTGAAAACAGAAAGGAGACAGAGCGTTTCAGTACGATCAAGGCCGCCATTATCCTCCCCTTCCTCGATGGAGTTTCCAAGGACGAATCGGCCATGGTGGAATACTACGAAGGTCTGCTCATGGCTGTTGACAGCTTGAAGCGTACCGGTACTTCCATTGACTTATATGCCTATAACTCCGGTCCGGAAAGGTCTTCGCTGAATTCCATACTTGGCAAAAGCGAAATGAAGGATATGGATATCATATTCGGTCCTTTGTATCAGCAACACATCAAACCGTTGGCAGAGTTTGCTAAGAAAAATGATATACGCCTGGTTATACCGTTTACTTCCAAAGACAATACTGTATTCCAGAACCCTGCGGTTTATCAGATAAATACGCCTCAGTCTTACTTGTATTCTGAGGTTTACGACCACTTTGTGCGCCAATTCCCCAACGCAAACGTCATCTTTATCGAGGCAAGCCAGGGTAGCAAAGACAAAGCTGAATTCATCAAAGGTCTGAAAGACGAATTGCGCAACCGCTCCATTCCGATGAAAACCCTGAAAGAGGATGTCGCTGTGGAATCACTGAAAACAGTGCTCCGTAACGACCGTGAGAATATCTTCATCCCAACTTCGGGCAGCGACCTGACATTGATCAAAATACTCCCGCAGCTGACATTGCTGGTACGTGAACAGCCGGAAAGCCGTATCCACCTGTTCGGCTATCCGGAATGGCAGACTTACACCAAAGACCATCTGGAAGCTTTCTTTGAGTTGGACACCTATTTCTATTCCTCTTTCTATACCAACAATTTGTTGCCGGCCGCTATCAACTTCACCAAGAACTATCGCAGATGGTACGGCAAGGATATGGACGAGCGCTATCCCAAATTCGGCATGCTGGGCTTTGACACGGGTTACTTCTTCCTGAAGGGTTTGTCGCGCTACGGCTCTGAATTCGAGAACAACTTCCAAAGACTGGACTTGATTCCCATCCAAACCGGATTCAAATTCCAACGGGTAAACAACTGGGGAGGATTCATCAACAAGAAAGTATTCTTCGTGCACTTCACCAAGAACTATGAACTTGTAAAACTGGACTTTGATTAAATAGACAAATGAAACTGAAAACAATTATAGGAGCAGCCGTTTTAGCAGGTACTTGTGCACTGCCTGCACATGCACAGGTAGGCGAACAACGCCATAATATCGCCATCGGTATCAACGGAGGTGTCAACCTGAACAGCGTCAGCTTCACCCCTTCTGTAAAGCAGAAGAACCTGATGGGTATCAATGGAGGATTTACCGCGCGTTATATCTCGGAGAAGTATTTCAATATGATTTGCGGTGCACAAATCGAAATCAATCTTTCACAGCATGGTTGGGATGAGTTCTACGAAGATTATCCCGATTTGAGCTATACCCGCACGATGAATTACGTAGAAATTCCCTTCCTTGCACATCTGGCATTCGGAAAGGATCGCGGTGTGCAGTTCTTTATCCACGCCGGTCCGCAAGTGGGATTTCTGTTGAGCGACAGCGAAAAGATAGCCGGTGACTGGGATGGCGCCGTAGCAAGCTCTTACGCCAATATAACCGTAGAACAGCACGGCAAAGCCATCGACAACAAATTTGACTACGGTATTACCGGAGGAGCAGGTCTGGAGTTCCGCACCAAAGCCGGAAACTTCCTGGTAGAAGGGAGATACTATTATGCTTTGTCCGATTTTTATAACAGTACCAAGAAAGATTACTTCGGCCGTTCTGCTCACGGGGTCATTACGGCAAAGATCACGTATCTGTTCGACCTCAAGAAGTGATTATTCATCAATGCAATGAATTCAGAAGTCATTGCTCCAATGATTTCAGAACTCATTAGTGCAATGATTTCTGAAATCATTCAAAAGCCTTGATAAGACTCCCGCCAATCATTTACGCGCACGGACTTTATAAACTAAAAAAGAGCAACCGATAAAGTTGCTCTTTCTTATATTACGCCAAGAGACATTCAAGATGTGTCTCTTTTTTTCTTATAGCTTATCTCAATCTGTCCGCTGCCTTCACCATTACTTCATCCCTGTAAATGGCACGGAAAGCCAGATAATTCAGAATGATAGATATGAGCGGAAGGCAAAGTGCCCATCCCAAGCGGAATGACGCATCCAGATCGCTCTTCAACACAAACATAAATACGCAGAAAGCGATGTAATAACCAATCAGCAAAATGCTGCTGAATATCGTCATGCGCACCTGCAACATGCGGTTACGGAACAGGAATATAGTGCAGAAAGCAATCAGTGCACTCAACAGCAATATCCCGAACAACCCCCAAGTGGATTGGAATCCTCCGTCGGCCATAGATATTCCTAACGGTTTGAATACATGGGTTGTTACTCCGTCCGCTCCGATAAACTGTCCTACGGGCATGCAAATAGCTACAACCAGCAAGACAGTTACCAATAACAAATAAACGGATTGAATACGTTGTATCATTACTGCAATTTCTCTTTTTCCTTAGCCGGATTGCGATAGTAAATCTTTCCTTCGATGTACTCTTGAGTTGCAATCAAAGTCGGTTTCGGCAGTTTCTCATAATAACGGGAAATTTCAATCTGCTCCCGGTTTTCGAACACTTCTTCCAGATTGTCATTGTAAGAAGCAAACTCAGCCAGTTTCTTGGAAAGATCATTCTTGATTTCCACACTGATTTGGTTGGCACGCTTTCCAATAATTGCTACGCTTTCGTATACATTACCGGTATCCTCACACAGCTCCATCATGTCACGGGTCACCGTGGTGGTAGGGGCATTAGTCTTTCTGTAATCCATAAATTTATCTATCTAAATTAAGTTCTATATCGATATAAACTCTCTCGTCTCATTAATCTTTCAGTATCTTCTGCGATTCCTTGAAGATACGGTCGGCTTCCTTCATATACTTGCTTTCGGGGAACTCATTCTTGAAAGCATAATACTCGTCTACCGTTTCGCGATAACGTTCGGGCTTTCTGTCTTCCACACTGTATACAGCCAATTCGTATTTGGCACGTAATATCAGGATAGACAAGTCTTCACGCAAATTAGTATAAGGATAATCCTTCAAAGCATTTTGTGCAGTAATGACACATGATTCGTAGTTATTGCCCAGATAGTTACCCATGTTATAATAAAGCCGGGCAGACAGATACTCCTTCATCACCAGTTTGTCCTGCAATGCAAATATCATATTCTGAGCTTCTTCTTTCTTGGCACTCTGCGGGAAGTATTCCATGAACATCTGTAACTGCTGAATGGCACTGTACGTACCGGACTGATCCAAACGCGGTTCGGGAGTATCCAGATACAAAGCCTTGCCGGCATGGAAACGTGCCAATTCGGTAAACGTACCACGAGGGTAGACATTGTAGTATTGGATAAAAGTCTGCGCAGCAGTTTGATAGTCCTTTTGGTTATAGTAACTCATACCCAGCATGTAGAGGGATTCCTCTGCCTTGTCGGTACCTTTAAGGATAGCAATCAATTCGTTAAGCAGAGTAGCAGCACGGTTGTACTGACCTTTTGCGAAGTAATTTTTTGCCGCCTCGTACTTGTATTCGTAATCCGTGCTTTTCAGCAATTTGTTGTATTCTCCACACGAGGAGAGCAGCAAGGCTGCAAGCAGAGTTATTAGGATGTTCTTCTTCATTACTTTTGTTCAAATAATGCGCAAAGATAGAAGTTCGCAGCGAATAAAGCAACGATACGAGCCTTAATTTTTCAAAAACCAGACGAATAGGTCGTTTAAGAAGACGAATGGGAAGAGAGGAAGGACAAGCAGTGATTAGTATTCAGACTCAGGAGTTATGAAGAAGCGGCAATGTTTTGCTCCTGAAGCAGCAATGTTTTTCATCAGAACATTGCCGCTTCCCAGAGAAAACAGTGCCGCTTCTACTAAAGCTATCCGCCTGATTTTCTAATCACTCATAACTTATACAGATCGCTTGCCGCCAGCAAGTCTACTTTCTTTTCCGTCAGCACACGGATGCAATTTTCCATGTCATTGGGACGGATAATAACATTTGCCGTCTGCCCATTGGCAAAAGAATACATGTATTCGATAAACACTCCTTCGTCGGAAAGGAAACGGAGTACCTTTGCCAATGAACCGGGGATATTGGGGCAACTGATACCTACGACATCCGTTACGTTCACAGCAAAATGATTATCTTTTAAAGCCTTGTACGCTTTATCCGGTTCAGATACAATGCCGCGCAGAATACCAAAATCAGCATTCTCGGCTATGCAAAGAGCAGAAAGATTGACACCTTCTTTAGCAAGAACTTCTGTCACCTCTGTGAGGCGACCGGATTTGTTCTCCAGAAAAATGGAAAGTTGTTTTGCTACCATAAGTTCATTTACAATTTTACAATTTACAATCTACAATTTACGGTTATCAATGACACGTTTAGCCTTACCTACGCTTCGTTCGATACTGCGCGGTTCTACCAGACGGACATCCACGCCTAAGCCAAGTACACTCTGCAAACGGGCAGTGAGTTTTTTCTTCAACGCCAACATCTTGTTGATTTCATCGGAATAGTACTCCGGACGAACTTCAACCTGCAATTCCATCGTATCGGTATTATTCTTGCGATCGACCAACAAGAGATAATGCGGCTCAAACTCCGGCATTTCAAGAATAACGGACTCGATTTGAGTGGGGAATACATTTACACCACGGATAATCAGCATATCGTCGCTACGGCCGAGGATACGGTCCATACGAACCAAGGTACGCCCACACGGACATTTATCATAGTGCAGCGCGGTGAGGTCCTTGGTACGATAACGCAGCAAAGGCATTCCTTCCTTAGTGAGATGCGTAAAGACCAGTTCGCCCGTTTCACCGGGAGCTACGGGTTCAAGGGTATTCGGATCAACTATTTCGGGGAAGTAGTGGTCTTCATTGAGGTGGGTACCATGCTGGCACTCGCATTCGTAACCTACACCGGGACCGGCTATTTCGCTCAATCCATAGATGTCATAAGCCTTGATGCCCAGTTTGGTTTCAATGTCACGGCGCATGCTTTCCGTCCAGGGTTCGGCACCGAAAGCACCGACTTTCAGTTTGAATTCTTCACGGGGAAAACCGGAATCCTTGATGGCATCTGCCAGATAGAGTGCATAAGAAGGAGTACAGCAAAGCACGGTTGCACCGAAATCGTGCATCAAGGTTATTTGCTTCTCCGTATTGCCGCTGGACATCGGGATAACGGAAGCACCGATATTCTCGGCACCTGCATGGGCACCCAGTCCGCCGGTAAAAAGTCCGTAACCGTAAGACACCTGAAACATATCCGAGCTGCTTGCGCCATAGGCGGTGAAAGCACGTGAAAGACATTCGGACCAAGCAGAAAGGTCCTTGCGTGTATATCCCACTACGGTAGGCTTTCCGGTAGTACCGGAGGAGGCATGGATACGTACAATCTGGCTCATGGGGACGGCACAAAGTCCGAAGGGATAGTTATCCCGCAGGTCATACTTTGTGGTAAAAGGAAGTTTTACAATGTCGTCTATGCTGTTGATGTCATCGGGGGTAATGCCCAATTCCTGCATTTTCTTACGATAGAAAGGAGTGTCGTGATATACACGCTCCACAGTCTTTTTGAGGCGGATGCCCTGGATTTTACGAAGGCTTTCGCGATCCATGCATTCGATGCTTTCATTCCAAATCATGTTCTTCGTTGTATTACTTTTATTGATGGTTAATATTAACGTTGCTGCAAAGTAAACAAAAAAATTTTGTTTATCTCAAAGATTTTACCGAATATTGCCGCTCGTAAGAAGAGAAAATGAACAAATTTGAATTAACATCCGCCTACAAGCCCACCGGCGACCAACCGGAGGCCATCGCACAGCTTACCGAGGGCGTGCGCGAGGGGCTGCCTGCACAGACCTTGCTCGGTGTTACCGGTTCCGGAAAGACATTCACCATAGCCAATGTCATTGCCAACGTCAACAAACCCACCCTGATACTGAGTCACAACAAGACGTTGGCCGCCCAGCTATACAGTGAGTTCAAAGGATTCTTTCCGAACAATGCCGTGGAATATTATGTGTCTTACTATGACTACTACCAGCCCGAAGCCTACCTGCCGTCTTCGGACACCTATATAGAGAAGGATCTTGCCATCAACGACGAGATAGACAAACTGCGCCTGGCTGCCACCTCTTCCCTCCTCTCCGGACGGAAAGATGTAGTGGTGGTTTCGTCCGTATCTTGCATTTACGGTATGGGCAATCCATCCGATTTCTACAATAATGTCATCGAAATACAACAAGGCAAGAACTTCAGCCGCAACGTCTTTCTGCGCCGCCTTGTGGACAGCCTCTATGTGCGGAACGACATCGACCTCAACCGTGGCAACTTCCGTGTAAAGGGTGATACCGTGGATATCTACCTGGCTTATGCCGACAACCTGCTGCGCGTGGTCTTTTGGGGAGACGAGATAGACAGCATCGAAGAAGTAGACCCCGTCAGTGGCGTTACCGTTGCCAGCTTCGATGCTTACAAAATCTATCCGGCCAATCTCTTCATGACTACCAAGGAAGCCACCTTGCGCGCCATCCACGAGATAGAGGACGACCTCCACAAACAGGTGCAATGGTTTGAAAGCGAAGGCCGCCCGTTCGAAGCCAAGCGCTTGCAGGAACGTGTGACATACGATATGGAAATGATACGCGAATTAGGGCATTGCTCGGGCATTGAGAACTATTCGCGCTACTTTGACGGACGTGCTGCCGGTACCCGTCCCTACTGTCTGCTGGACTTCTTCCCCGAAGATTTTCTGATTGTGATTGACGAGAGCCACGTCAGCGTTCCACAAATCCGCGCTATGTACGGAGGCGACCGTGCCCGCAAGACGAACCTGGTGGAATATGGTTTCCGCCTGCCTGCCGCGATGGACAATCGTCCTTTGAAGTTCGATGAATTCGAGGAGATGGCAAAACAGGTGATTTACGTCAGCGCCACTCCTGCCGATTACGAACTGATGCAGTCCGAAGGCATCGTTGTGGAACAGGTGATTCGTCCTACAGGATTGCTGGACCCTATCATAGAAGTCCGCCCCAGCCACAACCAGATAGACGACCTGATGGAAGAAATCCAGCTGCGCATCGAGAAGAACGAACGTACGCTCGTCACCACGCTTACCAAGCGCATGGCAGAGGAACTGACGGAATATCTGCTGAACAACAACGTGAAGTGCAACTATATACACAGCGATGTAGACACGCTGGAACGTGTAAAGATTATGAGCGACCTGCGCGAGGGATTATACGATGTCCTTGTCGGCGTCAACCTGCTGCGCGAAGGTCTCGACCTGCCGGAAGTATCTCTTGTTGCCATCCTCGATGCAGACAAGGAAGGTTTCCTCCGCTCCCATCGCTCCCTGACACAGACTGCCGGACGTGCAGCACGTAACGTTAACGGTATGGTCATCATGTATGCCGACAGAATTACGGAAAGCATGCAGCTCACCATCGACGAGACCAACCGTCGCCGCGAAAAACAGTTGAAGTACAACGAGGAGCATGGCATCACGCCCCAGCAGATAAAGAAAGCAAAGAACCTGAATGTATTTGCCAGCAACGAGAGTTCGGGCGAAGCCGTCCTCAGCAATGAGAAGTTCAGTGGCAGCAGCGCTCCCCGTCCTTATGTGGAACAGGAAGGTACTTCTGCCGTTGCCGCCGACCCGATTGTTCAGTACATGAGCCGTGCACAACTGGAAAAGAGCATCGAACGCACCAAGAAGCTGATGCAGGAGGCTGCCAAGAAGCTCGACTTCATAGAAGCTGCCCAATATCGTGACGAGGTACTGAAAATGGAAGAGTTATTGAAGGAAAAAGCAGTGTAAATTCTTAAAAAAGCTGTAGCATAGGGCGATAAGATTTAATAAGTGTTATATCAACACACTTTCTATACCGCATCTCTTGCAGGTTTCAAGAAAAGCCGTACATTTGCACTGTGTTTTTCATAGTATTAGATTTAAGGTTAACAAAGGTTGGAGTACAGCGGTACTCCTTTTTTTATGCCCGTATGTCACAACATACGCCCGGCAAGGAAGCTTATCAACAGCATTATCTTTCACGTATTATCAGAGTTTCCCGATTGCTTGCAGCCAATATGCCACCAGCTTTGTATCACGATATATAGTGCCCAAACCTTCCAAGTGTTTGGACTTCGGGGTAAGCTCCACGATTTTTGCCAAAGTCTCATCTCTGTAAGTAGCCTCATACGTGCAAAAAGGAACGACAGTCTTTCCGGCAAAATCATAGCTTTCCAGAAATGTCCAGACAGCCATCGGCGCTGTATGCCACCACACGGGACAACCTACAAAGATTACATCGTACTGAGATATATTCTCCACCTTATTCTTCAGCGGAGGACGAATGCCTTTATCCCTTTCTTGCTTTGCTACTTCGGTGCAAGGCGTATATTCATCAGGATAAGGAGTCACAGTTTCAATGCGGAATAATGTGCCGCCGGTCAGGCCGGCAATGTCCTCCGCCACTTGCTGCGTTTTGCCTCCCCAGCTAAAATAAGCAACCAGCGTCCTCCCCTTGGAACTTGTCTGAGCCTGAATATTCACCCCGAACAAAACAATCACTAATAAAGCTAATACCTTTGCTTTCATACCAAAATGTTTTAAAGTTTATAATTAAAATCCGTTTTTTATCTTATCGGTTTTACTTTTGCAAAAGTAGGACGAAATCAAATGCCGGTAAATACACAGATTACAGATAGGTATACCAATATTACTGTTTGACGTAATAAAGTCAACTAATACAGACATTTTTCAAAGTATTGTTGTACCTTTGCATATTTAGAAAGGAGGTAATTATGGCACGGCCCATTCGTGAAACACCAATATTATTTGGTGAAGATGCCCGCCGCTTTGAAGAACGGATGAAAAAGACACGCATTATTTCTAAAGAAGAGCGTGAACGGGTGAAAAAGAACTATGAGCTGGTATTAAAAGCAGCTACAAACTTTGAATAATAAAATAAATGATAATGATGAACATACCCGTTTGTATTACTTTGACTTGTACGATTACAAAGAATTATAAATACCATTGAACAAAAGGCATCTGATTCATCCAAAATCAGATGCCTTTTTCGTAGTTGCTTTTATACGGATGTCATCTACGGTCATAGATGGGATTCGTCTGTGACCATAGACGGGTGTCGTCTGTAGTCATAGACGGCACCCGTCTCAATAGGAGGGAAACTTTTTATCCCAAAGGATTCTCGCTTTGGTCACCATCAGAACCACCGCCGCCTTGGCTGCCACCACCTTGACTGCCACCGCCGCCCGAAGGAGCAGTGCCGATATAAATAGTCTTCTCTACACTGCGCGGAGATTTCAGTAATTGCTTGTTGTTAGTGCTGCACTGCGTAGTCAACTTCAAGGTATAGGTGCCGTTGGTAAGCTCGGCGGGGATGATGAAGATTACTTCCGAAGGATTGTTCTTCACAAAGAGGTCTTCGGTAATCTTGGTGACGGCGCCACTTTCCGAGGTTAGTGTGATGCCTACACTCGGATCAGTACCCATCACCTTCAGCTTGCTACCCTTCAGGGTGAAAGCACGACCGGCCGTAGCGCTGGCATCCGTGGCACGGGTAGAAGCATCCGTTACGCCACCGATGTACATCGCTGCTCCTTTCTCACCGATGATGTTCACCGTGGTCTTCTTAATGGCTTCGCGCAAGTCGGCACCCATGTTGAAGTTCACCACAATGGAGTTCTTAGATGAATCCCATGAGGAACCTTCGATGACGCCGCGGAAGCTGGTGCTGGCATAGTACAGCCCGGCATTGACGCTATAGCCGCTCATCAGCAGGCGTTGCACCACACGCTTCTCCAGGTCGTGGACATGCCGGATGGTTTCTTCGCGAAGGCCGGAGTCTTCGGCTTTCATCTCGGCGATGATACGCGCTTCGTCGGCAGTGCCGATGGAGACGGGGACAAGGATCATATCTTCCTTGTTGTCAACGGTCACGGTGTTGTCCGCCAGTTGGCCGTTGATTTGATAATGGATTTCTTCTGCCATTGTCTTTAAGTTTAAATGGTTAATTAAAATGAGTTATAAAAAGCCCCGCTCTCCCTCATCGGGTCAGGCGATGCTGACGGATGAGGAGAGCAGGGCGAGGAAGTTTTATATTTCAACCCCACTTCATGAGGTTTCGCGGGGTAAGATTTTCTCAAATAATTAAAATTATCAAGCGGAGACACAAGGCCGCCTTTATTCTGAAACAGGGCACACAGACTGGCCGTAGTGGCGGAGGCCGCTGTTGTCTGGGTAGGCGGAGTAGTCGCTGATGCTCAAGCTGTACACGAGACCCGAACCGTAGACCGAGCCACTCCAATAGTAGCCGAAACTCTGAATGAAAACTGCATTCAACCCTTCGCGATGGCCCGTCGCGGGAAACCGAAGGGTGTTGGTGATGGTACTCCGGGAGGCATCGTCATCGGAAATGGTGTGGGTGTACTCACGTCCAAGAAAAGTATTGTTATCCTTCCAGTTTGCACCATCGGGTAGAATACCCGAAATAGCACCATCAGCAAAAGCGGCAAACTCATTGTCGGCACCTTTACCGCAAGTAGGAAGACGCCAACTGCCACCCAGCTGCACACGAGCGATGTCATAAGTACTGCTGCCGCTGATATCTTCGTCAGGATAATCGCCGTCATTCTCGCTCGTCTTCAAGCCACTGGCATCACCGTAGCCGAACAAGTTCCATTGGCTACCGAGGGAACGGTTTCTATATTTCGTATAGTTGTCATATGTAGTAACTTCGCTCTTGGTCTCATCAGCTGTGGCGATATGGAAAGCGACATCGCTATCTCCGCTGCCTGTCTTCGTGGCAATGAGATTACCCGTAGCCCAATAGAGGGGAACGGCATCAGCTGCTGTGCCGCCATCCTTGTTCACGCCCATGTAGAGAGCAACAATCCAATCGTTCTCATATTTCTTGTCGCTTGCCGTAGGAGAGGCTTTCAGCGTACTGCCGCCGTCCTTGTCGGGAAGCACAATTTCCATGCTGCTTGCTTCGTCCGCGGTCAGCGTATGGAAGAACTTCACAACCTTGGGGATGCAGATCCAAATATCCTTACCGATATATGCACTTAAATCAACGGAAATGGCGGCTGCCCCATCAGCAATAATAGCACTGCCCAAAGTTATCTGTTCGGCAGGAGCATCGGCTTTCCAGGAGCCAATCTCCATAGTAAAGCCATTGTAGTAATTGGAGCCAGATGCAACCGTAGTCTGTACAGTGAGGGGCTTCGCCTTCCATTCCATCGTACTGCTGTTGCCATCTATCTTGGCAGTATAGCGTAAGTTTTCGGCATAAGTCTTTCCATCGATGATGGTAGTTTCGGCATAATAAGCCTTATCCCCTTTTAATGTTACGCTGAACTTGCCGTTCGCTTTCACCGACATATCATCGGGCATAAAAGCAAGATAGGCGGTAAGCCCTTGATTGCCGTCACTGAAGGTTACGATATTTCCTGCTGTAGGGAATACTAACTCCAAACTTTTAAGGCCATCTGCAGTTTCCACTGTCCATATCAAGGTTTTCAGTGTGCCCACTTCTTGGGGTACATTGCTTAATTCGAACTTCATGATGCTGCTTTTCATGTCAAGCTTGATATTGCCTAAATCGGTTACACCGGTTGCTTGCAGGAAGATATTGTTGCGAAGATGGGCGGTATTGTTGCTACCGTCTTGATTTTGGGTGGAGAGGGCGAAAGTGGCGGCGCCTGTAGTCTCGTCCACGGTCACAGTAGAGGGATAATAAACATTGTACTTGGTGGCACTGGCAATCTCGCTTCCGGTAAAAGAGCCTTTCGTATCGCCTGCTTCGGAAGACAAAGTGTACTCCGCTTTTCCTTGATAGGAGCCACTTTCATCGAAGCCTACTACGGTCAGTTTGTCTCCTTCTTCCCAAGTCAGGACAC
>ERZ791737.185-NODE-185-length-76806-cov-14.729463_pt1 | contig 76806 bp, 87 predicted proteins | sample MGYA00510042_ERZ791737 | MGnify/ENA primary metagenome ERZ791737 (study PRJEB30046, sample SAMN00791965) | human gut metagenome | study: EMG produced TPA metagenomics assembly of the A metagenome-wide association study of gut microbiota in type 2... | reverse complement strand
CCCTCGTAGCACTCGCCCAGATGGCGGCGGGCATACTCGGCCTTGTAGCAGTCCTCAGCCTTGCGCTCGATCTGCATTGCAATGATCTCGCGCTCACTGGACTGCTTGCTTGCCTTCTCGGCAAAGTCGCTGTAGCGCAGCACCATGGTATCCTTATCCATGCCCTTGAGCTGGGCGGTCATGATGCGATGGATGGCCAGATCCGGATAGCGGCGGATGGGGCTGGTGAAGTGAGCGTAGTCCTTCAGCACCAGACCGTAGTGGCCCTTGGGTTTTTCCTCATACACAGCCTTGGACATGCAGCGCAGCATACCGGTATTGATGATCTGCTCATACGGGCCGCCGCGCACACCTTCCAGAATGGCGCTCAGCTCCTTGGGGGTGGGCACATCCTTGGCAAAGTGATCGTTGATGCCGCAGGCCTGCAGCAGAGTGTGCAGACGCTCCAGCTTTTCAGCATTGGGTTCCTCGTGCACACGGTACACGAAGGGGATCTGCTTCACGCGGGCAAAGTGGGCAGCGCACTGGTTGGCCAGCAGCATGAACTCTTCGATCATAGCTTCGCTCTCGCCGGAGGTGCGCTTTTTCACATCGATGCAGTGGCCGTCCTCGTCGAGGATCAGCTTCACCTCGCCGCTCTCGATATCCATGCAGCCGCGCTCCTTGCGCAGGCGGGCGCGGTGGCCGTACAGCTCCTTCATGGCGGGCAGCTGGCTGAGCACTTCATGGTACTTACCCTTCAGCTCATCGTCAGCACTGCCGGCCAGCAAGGCGTTGATCTCGGAGTAAACGCCCTTGACGCGGCTGCGGATGACCGACTTGACAAAGCGGTAATCGATCAGGTTGCCATTCTTATCCAGATGCATCAGGCAGGAGAAGGCCAGACGCAGCACGCCTTCATTCAGGCTGCAGATGCCGTTGGAAAGCTGCTTGGGCAGCATGGGCACCACCTGATCGGCATAGTAGACGCTGGTTGCGCGGTTAAACGCTTCGTTGTCCAGTTCGCTGCCGGGCTTGACATAGTTGGAAACATCTGCAATGTGGACACCCAGCTCAAAGCCGCCCTCCGGGGTCTTGGTCAGGCTGATGGCATCATCGATGTCCTTGGTCTCAGCACTGTCAATGGTGAAGATGGGCAGGGCACGCAGATCCATGCGGCCCTCGGTGTCCTTTTCAGAGACCTCAGCGTTCTCCAGCTTCTTGGCTTCCTCACGAACCTTATCCGGGAAGCGGCTGCGGATATCCTGCGCATAGAGCAGGGCCTTTGCGCAGCGCTTTGCTTCGTCCGAGCTGCCAAACCGCATGGCAACGCCCACGCGGTGATCTTCCTGCCGATTGCCGCGCTGCAGGATCTCCACGGCCACCTTGTCGCCGTCCTTTGCACCGCCCTCGCAGTCACGCATCAACTGCATGGAGATGGCCGGGCAGTCGTCCGGCACGAACTTCAGGCGGCCCTCAATGCGGCGGGCAGTGCCCACCAGATCGTTCTTTTCTTCCAGAATGGCCAGGATCTCGCCTTCATCGCTGCCCTCCACACGGGGGTGCTCAAACTTTTCCACAAGCACCATGTCGCCGGGCATGGCACCGCGGGTAAAACGGCCCGGGATAAAGATATCGCTGGTGCCGTCCTCCAGCATGACAAAGGCAAAATTCTTGCCCAGTTTTACCACCTTGCACAGCAGAGCCTTGTCTGCACGGCCGGAGCGCACCGTAAAGAACACGCCCTGACGCTGGCAGATGACCGCCTCGTGCACCAGCTGATCCACAGCCTCCATCACCTTGCGGTCCGAGCCGCGGTCCCCGCCGAATTTGGATTTGAGGTCTTTGACGGTGCACGGCTGATTCTGGATCGCGTGCTCAATTTTATCGCGCATTGCCATAATATTTTTTCTCCTTGCTCTTCCATGGCCGCAGCCTCCAACGTGCCGCAGCGCTGCCAATCGTGGGCCAGCTGCCCCACCCTGCCCAGCGGTCAGACTGCCGCCGACATCCTATCATAACACAGAAAAACAGCCCCGTCCTTTACACGGGGCTGCACAAACCTTGTCAACCTGCCATACGGCCTGCAAACAGACATGCCAGAATGGCAACCACAAAGAAAACAATGCCTGCAATGCGGGTGGTCTTGGCCAGCATCTGATCAGCCGGGGTCAAACGGGCATTGTTTGCGCCGCCCATACTGCCGTTGATGGCACCGGAAAGGCCCTGACCGTGGGTGTGCTGCATGAGAGTGAGGAAAACGATGACGAGCGAAGCGATCAGCAGGATCACACCGCCAACAATTTCGATAACAGACATGGATTGAAACGCTCCTTTATTTTAATTCAACAAAAACTACGCAGAAATACAAATATATAGTAGCATAACAAGCGCAAAAAAGCAAGCAGAAACCGTGCATTTTTATGCCAGAAGGTCCAGCATTGCGCACAGCCGGGCAAAGATGGCGGCGCTGGAATGTTCCGTGCTCACCTGCCCGTCCTGCAGCACCACAATGGTGTAGCGCGGCTGCTGCGCCGGGTAAAACCCTGCGAACCACAAGTTTTTGCGTTCCGTACCATCCGGTGTGAACTGCCCGGTCTGCGCGGTACCGGTCTTGCCGCCAGCCCCTTCTTCCAGCCCGGCAGCATCCTGTGCGGTGCCCTCTTCCACCACCTGACACAGCATTTTACGCAGGAGCGCTGCATTTTCCACACTCATCACCCGCCTTGACTGCGGATGTGCAAGCGTTTCCAGCGGCGTACCGTCAGTTTCATCCACCGAGCCACACACAAAGAAAGGCGTGCGGTACACCCCGCCGGAAGCAATGGTGTTCATCATGGCGGCGATCTGTACCGGTGATGCCAGCAGACCGCCCTGCCCAAAGCTGAAATTTGCCAGCTGGCCGCTCTGGGCAAGCTCCCCGGCAGACGGCAGCTTTCCGGCATCGGCGTGCAGCGCACCTGCCACCGGCACCTCTTGCCCGAAACCAAGCTGCCGAGACATCTGCAAAAGCGTCTCTGCCCCCAGCTGCTGCCCCAGCCGGATAAAATAGCCGTTGCAGCTTTTTTCCAGAGCCGCAGTCATGTCCACCGTTCCGTGCGGAACACCGCCTGCGCAGCGGAAGATCTGTCCATCCACCACCACCGCACCGGTGCATTCGTACTCCGGCAGGATGCCCTGCTCCAGCGCTGCCGCAGCCAGCACCGGCTTGAACACTGAACCCACAGCATAGCTTTCCAGTGCGCGGTTCAGGAACGGACTGTCCGGTGCATCCAGACTTGCGGCAAGGTCATCCGGGTCATAGCCCGGTACGCTGACGCTGGCGCGAACCGCAGCAGTGGCCGTGTCCAGAACCAGAATGCAGCCGCTGGTCATGGTGTCTGCGGCCACCGCTTCGGCGGCACGCTGCACCGGGCGGGAGATCGTCAGCTGCACGCCAACCGCACTGCTGTCCTGCCGGGTGAGCTGCGGTGTTTCCCCGGCCCGCAGCCGTCCTTGTGCTGTGACCGCGCACACCAGCGTGTCATGCTCCTTTGTCCCGGCCAGCTGGCTGTCCAGCGCCTTTTCCAGCCCGGCAGTGCCGCGGCCTTCTGCATCCAGATAGCCGATCAGATGCTGGCACAGCGGAACTTCTGCGCAGCGCCGTGCCGTTGCAAAGCAGCGTATGCCGCGCCCGGAAAGGTCGCGGTCCACTTCCTGCAGAAATGGTGCGGAGCGGTTGCGGTTCCGGTACAAAAGTGCCTGTCCGGCACTGTCCGTAAATGCATACAGGCGTGTGTAGTTGTTTTCGCCCGGGAAGCAGAGGGCAAGATACCGCGTTTCCAGCCCGGTGAGAAGCAGGCCGCTGTGGTCGTAGAAGCTGCCCCGCCGGGCAGGCAGCGAGAGCCGGACCGTGCTCTGTGCTTCGGCCCGGGCAGCATAGGTATGGTTCTCTGCCAGAAAATACAGGCGGCACAAAACTATCGCAAACCCCAGCAGAACAGCTGCATACAACGCCAATACCCGTTTGCCGGACATCTGCTCACCCCTTTTTGATAGAGTGGGCTGCATCTGTGGTTTCTATACAAAAAGAGACGGGGTCTCCGAAGAGATCCCGTCTCCATAAGGTACTTATTGAGTAAGCACGTCTGCTGCTTAGTACATGCCGCCCTTCCAAACCACACTTTTGGAGCCGAATCACGAATATCGGGAAACGTAGACTTTTGTAGAATTATCAAGGCCACAAGCCGATTTTTCCAGATTCTCCGTTTTTGCACGATCCACGCTTTTCTACACAAATCTACGCCACTTACCGGGTGATTGGCGTAAGTTTTGGCGTAAGTTTCGGCGTAAGCAATTCCGCTTCATGCGTCGAAAATCACAGGTTGCCGGCGATCTGTTCAAAGGCTCTTTCAACCGATTCAAAGCTGCTGTGCGTGTAGACATCCAACGTCACACTGGCATTGGAGTGTCCCATCAGGTATTGCAGGCTTTTTACATCCAGCCCGGCCTGCTGAACATTGGTGCAGAAGGTGTGTCGCAGCACATGAGGTGTAATGCGCGGAACAGGTTTGCCGTACGCCTTCTCAAACTTTCCCTGCACGCCACGCATATAATTTTCCAAGTGCATTGCCACCTTCGGCATCCCGGACTTGTCCAGAAAGAGAAATCCGCTGCAACCATCCACCAGCGCTTCCACTTTCGTGGACGCTCTGGCTTTTACTACACGCCGCAACGCTGCACAAACGGTATCTGTCATGGGAACATTGCGGATACCGCTTTTTGTTTTCGGCGGTGTGACAAAGTAGGGCTTTTCAGCCGTCCGGCAAAGCTGCCGCCGGACATGGATACAGTGCCGTTCAAAGTCGATATCTGCTCGTGTCAGGCCATACAACTCACTCACACGCAAGCCGGTTCCCATAAGAATGACGATATCATCATAATAGTTGCCACCGTAGTCCTGAACGAATTGCAGATATTTCATCTGCTGCTCTCTGGTCAGTGCATCACGCACATAAGCGTCCTTCGGCACAACATCCGACAGCTTGAACTTGAATGGATTCTTGCGGATGATGTCATCCTCCACCGCCATCTCGAATGCAGGTCTGACAACGCTTTGCAGGATTCCTATGGTGTTTTGCTTGAAACCGCTGTCATGCAGAAACACGAACCAGCCTTTCGCATCGGACAATTTTACCGTTTTGATGGCTTTTTGCCCGAAAGGGTCAGCATGAATCCGCTTGACCGCTGTGTTGTACGACCGAAGTGAATTGGGTTTCAACCCACGTTTCAGGTTCATATAGCGGTCAACCAGATCAGCCACCGTCATCTCTCCGGCGGCGTAGTCGATGCCGTCTGCCAAATCGCGCCACAGTTCTTCTTCTTTTTTCCGCAGCTCTGTCAGGGATTTAGCGTAAATACAACGCCGTTTCTTGTGGATATCGGTATAACGATAGTCGTAGGTGCCGTTTGCTCTCTGGCTTTCGCCATCTTTCAAAACACGGCCCTTGCTATCCTTGCGCTTTTCAGGCATTTAGAAGCTTCTTTCTGTGAAAAGCGCATCTATAAGGTTAGTGTCAGTATAACACATCAACCATGCGATTTCCACCCGCAGCGAATGAGAAAAGGACGGTTTCACATTTGCAGCCTTTGGCAGCCTCTCAGATAGAATATGCTTGCTCGACAAAGCAATCGAACAGGCGACGTTTGATCAGACGCTTGTTTCCCACCCAAAGAACAAATTTGCACTTATCCTCGTTGGTGATCTCGCGCAGCTTGTTGATGCCAATGCCGGAGTAAGCCGCCGCTTCTTCCAGCGTCAAATTGCTCTTTTCCCAAATCGGGACGTCTTTCATAGGCATTTTCCTTTCCTTGTAGCTGTGCTGTGTGCCAGCAAGTTTTTCAAGCTTTCTTTCCGATTCATCCAATCAATGCTTTCAGCCGTTCCAGCTTCTCCTGTGCGGTTTCCCTGCGCAAGCTGACCCCAATGCAGGAAATCGGAACGCACATTTCTAACAGGCGGTCATAGATTCGGGCGTGAGCAGTATCCTGTGGGTGCCGTATCTCGTCCAGTGTCAGATTGGTCGTGACGATCAGAGGCTTTCGGCTGCGGTAGCGACTGTCTACAATGTTGTAGATTTGTTCCAGCGCATACTCTGTGCTGCGCTCCATCCCGAAGTCGTCAATGATGAGAAGCGGATAGCGGCACAGCCGGTCTACGACCTCATTGCGCCCGGAGAAACTATTATTCAATTCGTTCAGGACATGAGCAAAGTTTGTCATACGCACAGGCACTTCCTGCTCCATCAGAGCGTTTGCAATGCACCCGGCAAGGAAACTCTTGCCTGTGCCAACACCGCCCCAGAGCAGCAGTCCGATGTTCTCTGTGCGCATGGTTTGCCACTGTTCTACATAGCGGTGTGCATGGTGCATCTGCGGGCTGCGCCCATTGTCGTTTGCAAATGTCCAATCCAGCATCGCAGAATCCGAAAAGCCATCTGCTTTCAGCCGCCGCACAAGGTCGAGGTGCTTCTGCTCCTTAACAGTGGCCTCCTGCCGCTCCCGTTCGGCTTTGTGACAGGCACATTCTACCGGATGCTTGTTCTTTCCCATCAGGACAAGACCTTTGGGAAAGAGGGCTTCTTTGGGCGTTTGGCACTTGCCGCAATAAAGCAGACCGTTGTCTCCGTGATAGTCCGCTGCGTTTCTGGGCATACTGGAAACAGATTGTTCCAAAATCTTCTCAATCATTTTTATAGGCTTTCTCCTTCCACAAAGGTGTAATCTGGAATACCTGGTGCTGTCTTTTTCTCTGATTGCCTCCGCTTTGCCCAGATACGCAGCGTTGCGGCATGGTCTGCATACTTTTTGCCAGTGGACTGGATATAAGCGGACAACTGCTCAATCAGACTGTCCAGCCCTGCAAAGTCAGCCTTGAGCCGCTTATACTCCTTTTCCGTCAGAAAGACATTCCGGTATTCTCCCAATGAGAGATGAGCACTGGTTGCTCTTATCAGGTGGTTATCATTCAGGTTGTTCTTATTACGTTGGTTAGGTGTGCATTTTTGTGCAATCATACTGTGCATTTCTGCACAGTCAGCTTGTGCGCTGGTGCATACTGTGACTGCGCAATTCTGCACAGTATGCGGAACTTTGAGCAGAATGTGGCTGGGTTTAGAAAAGCCGTAGCGCACTCGTTCGGCAAGGTCGGTTTTTTCCAATTCTGTAAAGGCGCGTGTCACGCTGGAGATACAGCAGTCCAAATCTTTTGCCAGATTGGAAAGCGGACAGATCACATAAATGCGTCCCTGATTGTCCACCCAGTTGTTTTTCTGGGAGAGTGTAGCACGGTCGAGCAGGAGTGTGTAGAGCATTTTTGCCATGTGACTTAAATCGGCATCCAACAAAAATCGGGCATAGGGCAGATACTGGGGCAACGGCATATTGGGTTTCAAATAATCTGAAATGGCATTCACCTCCTTATCTTTCATACGACCATCTGTCGGGTTAGGAGTGTTGTTCTTTGTCATCATTCAGTCTGTCTTTTACAGCCTGAAGATACCGGCTGGCGCGGTCGATAAAAATCAGAAGCTTCTCATTGTTCTTCGGTTCGGTAAGAATATCGGGGTATTCACGAAAACACATTTCCCAACGCCGGACAAAATCTTCCTGCGCTCCCTGAATCTCGCACATCATGGCTTCGCCATCTGCCAAACGGCGAGGTGAATAGATGCTCTTGACGGCATCCTTGAGATTCTGTTTTTCTTCCTTGTTGAGTCCTTTCTTATGCCCCTGAATGTCTTGCTTGAAGGTCGTTATAAACGCATTGTCCTTTGAAGGCGAAGAATACGAATCCGTGATACTGGAATCCCGTTTGGCTTTAGGCTTACGAAGCTCTGCCACAACTTCGGGACGCTTTTCCTTTAGAACCTTTGCAATCGAGGAAATTTCACGGTCGGTTGCCTGGATCTTTCCGCTCAGGATTTCTTCCTGCGCTCCGGGTACTGCTTCCTCCGCTGCTTCCACACCTTTTGCAAATTGCTCTGCACGGTAAACATAGCTTTCAGACGTTCCATTCTCGACAGCAACCTTAGACCGTGAACCGTGCTTTGTGCGGTCTGGTTCATTTTGAACCAGACCACTTTCAGATGCCAAAGTATACTGATTGCCGTGAAACGATTTGATTTGCTTTTCCGCTTCTGCCTGCTTTCCGATCAGGAACTTTTTCTGTTCTGGGGTCAGGTTTCGCCGCCCAAGCTGATTTTTACAGATCCATACAAGTGCTTCATAGCGGCTGGAAAATTCTTTTTCGATGACTTCAAATGGAATGAACGGATATTTCCGAAGAATTTGATAGCGTGTATGTCCATCCACAATATAACCGTTCCACGTGATGATCGGATTCAGTACACGTTCCTCCTTGAGGATGTTCATTTCCAGTTGGTGGGTTTCCTCAAACGACGGAGGGTTGATTTGTTTCTGGAACTCCGGGTCAATTTTAAGTTGGCTCAGTTTTGTCATAGGCAAATCATCCTTTCTGAAATGAAATAGAATATCATTATTCTTACGCCGTTCTCTCTGCATGGATTTCCTGCCCCCTTCCGGCGGCGTTTTCCGGCTCTCCCTTGCGGGGTCTTCGCCGGGTATCCCATGCAGACGGTCATTCGGTTTTCAAGCTTCGATGAAGGCTCTAAAATTAGACTAACACATTCATAGAAGATTTTTTAGGAGGTCGTACCTCCGGTTTTTGGTTGTAAAAAAGCGGAAGTGATGCTTCCGGTTCTTTGCTGCAAACCATTGAAAAATTATATCACATCGTAAATTTTATTTTTAGGAACTGGTAGTTCCGGTTTTTAAAAAATATGAAGTGAATTTCAAGGCAAAATCGGAACTATTGGTTCTGGTTTTGCGTATCAACGTAATTTCAAATTTTGAGTGCCGTTCTCTCTGCATGGTGTTCCTGCCCCCTTTCGGCGGCGTTTTCCGGCTCTCCCACTTGGGGGTCATGGCCGGGTATCCCATGCAGACAGTCATTCAGTTTTCAAGGTTCGATGAGGAGCTGTAGAAAGCATATCACAATCATACAAGCGTTTTTAGGACGTATCAGGTCCGGTTTTGAGGGAGGAAACCGGACTTGGGAGGTCCGGTTCTTGTGAACAGCTCTGGATAGAGCATATCATAATATCACTCAAATTTTTAGGAGGTGATACTTCCGCTTTTTGCCTTCAAAACCGGAAGCAATAGTTCCGGTTTTGTGCGATATTAAATTTATCAACGACGATTTTCATAAAACAAATTTTTCTCCAAGAAATTTGCTTATTCAGCGGTCGTTAAGGTGCGAAACTAGCGCATTCTTGTGCTGAACATCGGGTTTGGGCGAAGCCCAACAAGTGTTTTGAAGCTGGATTTGTAAAATCGGATTCAAAAATTGCAAGTTGGTACCAACTCGCCCTGCTTGCGGCAGTTGCAAATGCGAAAATTTTTGTGCAGAAAAATAACCGCCAGCTTCAAGTTGAACTTGAAAGCTGACGGTCCTGATTGCAAAATGATTTTCAAATTTGGAAGGCACATTGAGAGGCTTTATAGCGCCCGCAAGCAGGGCAGACGTATATACATCGTCTGCATCTGCAAGCAATGTGTCTGTCTATACAAACACCATTTGCGTTGCAAAATACTTGTTGGGAGCACCCAAACCCTTGAACTGCATCCGGTGGATGCAGACTGTGCGATTGCATCGCTGATTCGTTCAAACTCATCGCAGCCCTATATTATCGCTCACACTCCCGATCAGGATGTCAAATGCAGAAGCGGCCATCTGCATCTACGCAAACAGCCGCTTCATGATTCATTTTGTACTGGTCACTGCAGCACCTTATTCATCAACTCCTGATAGCTGTCCACATGGTCGTATGTCACAAGTCCATCTGACAATTTTGCAAAGAGCTTCTTGGCGCAGTCGATCTTGGATTTCTCGATCGGGCGCAGGTTCAGGCTTTCCATCGTGCCTTTGGTTTCTGCTACAAAATAGATGTGCTTCACCTTGCCCTCATGGAACACGATTGCCCAGTCCGGGGAGTAGTGTCCAACCGGGGTCGGAATATAGAAGCCTTTCGGCAGTTTTGCATAGATAAAGACTTCCTCTGCTCCGTCCAGATTTTCCGCAAACTTCCGTTCTACGCTCTTTTCTGCTGTTCCATCGGTGAAAACGTAATCCTGAATCGCCTTCTGCGCCTTGTAAGCCTTATCCATCGTCAGAGCGTGTTTCTCTGCCGTAAAGATGCTGCTGTCGTAGCTGCCCTCGATGGTATCATAGGTGATATGCTCCACGATCATGGTAGCTTTCTGCTCCTTGACCAGCCGGATCATCTTTGTGATAAATTCTTCCGGGTTGTTCTGGTACATCGCAAAGGTCGTTGGCTTGATGCCCTGCAAAATCCGTGCGACGGTGCGACGGGTCAGCGTTGTCCCCTCTGCAATTTTACCGATCAGATCATACGTAACCTGCCCGTTATGTGCATTCCGCAACGCATCTGTTTTGTGCTTTGCGTCGTTGAAGCTGCTGCCTTCCCGCACCATATCGGCACTCAGAACATCTTTCTGACCAGCATAGGTGACGGTGTATTGCAACCGGCTGACGTACAGTTCGCTGTCAATGTGTGCGATTGCTTTCTGAATCAGTTCCTCAGAATCAAAATCCACCGTATAGGCGTATTTGTGGTTGATCGTCTGCCAGAGCTTCTGGAACTCAGCTTTTTCAAACCGGTCGTTCAGCGGATTTTCCAGCACTTTCGGCTTGTTGCCATCCTCAAACATGGACTTGAGCATACTGTCATCATAAATCACCTGCACAAGCGTGTGTACGCCCTCTTCGATGGGCTTCAGCGTTTCCGGCACCGGTGCCAGCGTTCCGGCCTGTACATCGTCCCGGTAGTCCTGCGTGACGTTATCCTGCTCATCCACATAGTTATTGCGGACAAGATACTGATAGATTGCCCGTGCCTGACGGTCATCCACCTTGACGATTTTGCCATCCAGCCTGATGGTCTTGCCGGTGAAATATGCAATGTCGGCCTTGCGGGGGCGATCATACAGCACTGCTTCGGTCTGCTTTTGCAGTCCGTCTACAAATCCTGCATAGCTCTCGCTGGCAATAACGGTCAGGACGTTGATATCCTGCACCTTATCTCCCAGCACTTCCGCATCCATGCGGTTCCCATCCTTGTTCACGCACAGACGCAGTCCACGGCCTACTTCCTGCCGCTTCTGCGTGGTGCTGTCGCTGTGCTTCAGGGTGCAGATCTGAAACACATTCGGGTTATCCCAACCTTCCCGCAGTGCGGAGTGGGAGAAGATGAACCGGGTCGGCTCTTCAAAGGACAGCAGACGTTCCTTGTTTTTCAGGATCAGATCATAGGCAGAAATGTCATCCGACATATCCGAGCCACGCTTGACCGAACTGTTGACGCTGTGACCTTTCTTGTCGATGCTGAAATAGCCCTTATGGACATCATGCACATCGGTTGAATCCAGATAGGCTGTATAAGCAGGGTCAAACAGGGTACGATGCTCATTCAGAACCGAAAGATACTCCTGCTCAAAAATCTTGCCGTACTCGCCCAGCAGCTCGTTTCCGTCTTCATCGTACTGGCGGTATTTTGCCACTTCGTCGATGAAGAACAGCGAAAGCGTCTTGATGCCCAGTTTGAAAAGTTCCTGCTCTTTTTCAAAGTGCGAAAGGATCGTTTCATGGATCTGCACCCGGCGCATATCATTTTCGGAAACGTCACCGGTAACATCGCCTTTGCGGATGGTATCGCCGTTCGTAAAGGTCACAATGCCCGTGATCGGGTCGATTTCCGACACTACGAAGCCCTTGTACTGCTCCATTTCCCCGGAGATGTAATAGAGATTATCGCCCACATCCAGCGTATGGAACTCTCGCTTCGTGCCGTTCTGGTGGCTGACCTCCAGCTCCACTTTTGCCCGTGGCGGATTCTTCGGGGAGATGATGATGCTTTCCAGATACAGATACTTGTCCGTACCACGCAGATTTTTGACCTCAAAGCCTTTGACTTCGATTTTCTTGACCAGCCGCTTATTGTAAGCGTCCAGCGCATCCAGAACGTAAATCAGATTGTGCTGCTTGGCGTGGGTAGCAGAGTAGTTCAGCGTGAAAAGCGGATTGAACTTCTTCAGGGCTTTCTGCGTGGCAGAGTCCTCTTTACCCATCTTCTGCGGTTCGTCCAGAATCAGGATCGGGCGGTTGGCGGCAATCACATCAATCGGGCGGCGGGAGCCGAACTCGTCCCGCTTGGTGTAAATAATTCTCGCAGCGGCATCACCCTTGCGGCCTTCCACGTTCTTGTCCTCGTTCATGGATGCCGCAAACGCCTGTGTGTTGATGATCATGACATTGATGCCGGAATTGCTGGAAAAGGAATCCAACTGATTCAGGTTGCTGCTGTTGTAGATAAAGAACCGTGCCTTTTTGCCGTAGCACTCCATAAAGTGATCGGCAGTGATCTCAAAGGATTTTTTCACGCCTTCACGGATGGCGATACTCGGCACAACAACGATAAATTTGCTCCAACCATACCGCTTGTTCAGCTCGAACATGGTCTTGATGTAAACATAGGTCTTGCCTGTACCGGTTTCCATCTCAATATCCAGAGAACACCTGCCCAGCGGTGCCACCAACTTGTCCGACTGATGGATGTTTGCTTCTGCCTGCAATGTGCGGATGTTCTGAAGCAGCTCCTGCTCAGTCAGTTGGAGTGCTTCGTTCTTAAAACCGGAATCGTTGATCAAATCCTGCAACTCCACCTGTGTTGCATCGTCCCCATTGGAAACAAGGCTCAACTGCTGCGGCTGTGCAGACAGGCTTCCCATATCCCGCAGGTACGACACGCCTGCATTGTAGGGCTGACCCTGAAAGACCCGTGCCACCGCATCCACAGCGTCCGTCTGGTACTGCTGAATCTTAAAACTAAACTTCATCTTTGTGGTTTACCTCCTGCTCCAGCATCAGGAACCGGTCAAAATCGCTCTCATACAGGCGATCCTGAATGACACGATACTTTTCGTATTCGGTTTCCGCATGGAGTTTGGCCTGCTCTGCGCTGATTTTACCGGGGCCTGTCAGCAGTTCGTTGCCGTTGAACTCCAGAAAACCATCCAGCCGCTTTGCCCAGTCCTCCATGCTCATGGGGATCTTGCGCTCGGCCTGCAGCTCGGCATAATCCAGATAGAGCGACACGATTCGCTCCAGATAGTTCATTTCCTCTTTGCTCAGGTAGTTTTTGGCTACTGTCACATCCGCTTTCAGGATTTTCCCATCCGGCGCATTTTCCCATGTGGTAAGCCCCATGTGCTCCTTGTTGGCATCAGCACGCTCCACGATCAGCTCCGCCGCCGTGTGACGGTGGACGGCATAGTGCATCTTATTCTGAACCGTCTGGAAGAACCGCCGGGTCGTCTTGGCATCCTTGTCGTAGTCAAACGCTGTTGCGTACAAATCCGTCACTTTCTGGTAGAACTTGCGCTCCGACAGGCGAATTTCACGAATCTGCTGCAACTGACGCTCAAAATATTCATCCGTGAACATGTGGCCTTTTTTCAGCCGTTCCACATCCATCGTCCAGCCCTGAATGGTGTGGTCCTTGACGATCTGCCCCGCCCACTTGCGGAACTGCACCGCTCGCTGGTTGTTCACCTTGAAACCGACTGCAATAATCATTTGCAGATTATAGTGATCCTGTTTGCGGTTAATCTGACGGTTGCCCTCCGTTTGAACTGTCAAGTATTTCTTGACCGTTGCCTCCGGCGTAAGTTCCCCATCCGAATAAATGCGTTTGATGTGCTGGGAAATTGTCTGCTTTGACACATCATATAATGCCGCCATCATCTTCTGCGTCAGCCAGATATTCTCATCCTCATAGCGCATTTCATAGCTTGCATCGCTCTCACCCGTAGAAGCCACAAAAGTCAAATATTCTGCCGCTGAACTGCGAATAGCAAGTTCTTTTTTCTTTTTATCATCCATATCACATTTTCACCATTAAAGAACAGCGATAAGAATAGTAGCAACAAGCGAAGCTAACGCAATACCCGCAGAAACAAGGGCAATAATCAGCATCTTTGTATTATACTTTTTTGCTTTTTCAGCTTCCTGTTTGCTTTCTTCCAGCTCCTTCTCTTTCAGCAGATACAAATCGTTAAGTTTTGAATAGTTATCATTAAGTCCCTCTACCACTTTCTGATTTCCTTCAAGTATTGGTTTTATTTCCTCTGCAAGAATCTCGTTCAGTGGCGTAATGCTATCAATCATTTCCTGATTTCGCCTATTCATTTCATCAATAAACGAGGTATCTATTCTTGGGGTTAAATCAGGTAAGTTAATACCATTAAAATCCATTACAGCACCTTCCTTACCGTTTCCGGGCTATAAGTTTCAAAAATCTGGTCAAAATTCGTTGCAACGCTGTCGTTTGCCATGGAGCTGTCACGGAACACGGCATAGTAGGGCTTCATCTGTGCAATCGCCTTGACGGTTTCTTCCGTCACATCGTGGTCAAAGCACGCCAGCAGGAAGCCATCTGCCACGTTGAACACCTTTTTACCCGCAATCTCTTTCACCTCAATGGGGCTGGAAAGCAGCACACCCAAATCCAACATGACTTGGAAAAGCAGATCTTCCGGAGTGCGGTCGGGTTTAACGTTATCCACCAGAGAGAACAGATCCTGCTGTCGGGTCTCCTCCGGCGTATAGTAGACGTTTTCCATGTTGCTGCTGTCCAGACGCAAGCAGCGGAATCCAATGTCGATGGGGGTGCTCTGGTCAGGCTGCGTCTCGGAGAATGATAACTGTCCCCCCCCCTGCGGACAGTATTTGCTTGCCCGCACGGCGGATACGCTCCTTGCCGATTTCGCAGATGTTCTTGTAGCCTGCCTTGTAGGCTTCGCTCTCTTCGTCCGTCTTTTCCGGCAACTGCACCAGAATAAATTTTCTATGCCCATTATCTTCAGTATTCAACTGTATCATAGCATGAGCAGTCGTAGCTGAACCAGAGAAGAAATCAAGAACAATTGAATCGTCATGTGTTCCGATCTGAATAATCTTTTTCAATAGACGAACAGGTTTTGGATAATCGAAATACGCATGGCCATCAAATAAGTTTTTCACCTCTTGTGTTGCTTCTTGTGAATGTCCTACCTCTGAATTAGGCCACCATGTCCATACGTTTTTTCCTTCTCGTTCAGATAGATATGTTTTTCTACGTGGAATACCCATTCCATCCTTACCAAACCACATTCTACCCTCTTCGCATTGCTTTAAGAACTCGCTTTCTATATTCTTCCAGCATCTTCCATCAGGTGGAGTATATTTTGCTCCTCCCGGTGTCGTGATTTCATACATTTGGTTTGGTCTGAATCCTTGCGCCGTAAAATCACTTGATGCCCACGGCCCACGAGGATCATTGTCTGGATTTGAATAATTCGCAGCGTCTTTTTCAGTTAGGCGAACTTTGTTTATAGTATTGGACAAATTACCAGTGTTTTTTCCATAGGTAACAATGTAGTCATGTGCTGTACTTACGAGCTTTCTCATATCTGGTGATGTTCTTCGTTGCCAAATAAACTGCCCAATAAAGTTCGACTCTCCAAAAACATCATCGCAGATTTTGCGTAAATTATCCATTTCATTTTCATCAATACTGATGAAAATAGCACCATTATCTGCCAATAAGTCTTTTGCTAATTTTAATCGTGGATAAATCATATTTAGCCAATCCGTATGAAAGCGACCATTGCTCTCGGTGTTGGTCACAAGCCGGTTGCCTTCTTCGTCATACTGGCCACTATTATCCATATAGTACGCCGCACTCTGTGCAAAATCGTCCTCATAGACAAAATCGTTGCCGGTATTATAGGGCGGGTCGATATAGATCATCTTGACCTTGCCCAGATAGGTTTCCTGCAAGAGCTTCAGCACTTCCAGATTATCGCCCTCGATATAGAGGTTTTCGCTGTCAAAACCGCCGGGCGTGCCGTCCTTGCCCACGCTGTCTGCCACAACCGGGCGCAGCGTTGCCGTAATGGGCGCATTTGCCGCCAGCATCGCCTTTTTCTTGTCCGGCCATATGAACTGATAGCGTTCCTCCCTGCCCTCTACAATGGAGTCGGAAAGCTCCTGCCGCAGAACGTCAAAGTCAATGGCGTGTTCTACTTTGCCGTTGCGTTTCACCTCGGTAATGGCGTTGGGGAATAGCTTGCCAATCAGCTCAATGTTGCGCTGTACACCGTCAAGGCTGTGCATTTTCAAGTTTTCCATAATGACGATACTCCTTATTTGGGATAACGATTTCTTATTTCGATAGCTTCCTCAATCCAATCCTGAATATGGTTCTTTATATAGTTATATACATTTTCGCTATAACAAAATCCAGAATCGTATGCTTTACAGACATCCTGCATCTTAACGCTATCTGCATCTAATGGAGTCGTTCTCTTCCAGATGCCGTTTATCGCTTTATCAATGTAAAAGTCGTCAAATGGATTTTTCCCTTTATCATCTTGGCAACCAAAACGATCTTTGAGATTATGTATATAAATTCCTACAACGCCTTTGCCACGTTTCCAGCCCTGTTCGATTTCATATTGAACCCATTTGCGCGAAGCAGTTTCACTTCCAATCAATACAACAACACATGAACGCATAGAAAGCTGATTATCAATCCAATTTTTAATTGCCGCATCGCTTCTTAATCGTACTTTCTCCCAACTGTTATCGGAGAATGTTTCTTGGTCTTCCACAACTCCCATATTACGAACTTGAGCAACACGCCAGTTGTCATTGTTGTAGTGAAAGCTAAAAAATACCTGCCGTTTCGCCATATCAAATCACTCCTACAAATTTTAACGATACTATTACCACTCCAATGGCAATAATGGGAACATAGAACATCCAGATGCTTGGGGATTGCAAACATTTAAGCCACGTCGCGTTTGCATCATAAAGTTCCGTATTTGAACATCTTGAATCTAAAGAAAAATCTGGAACGATTTTTTCATTCCGTATTTTTTCGTACAGAATCCGATACTGCTTTTCTAATTTGAGATAGTATGTATCCATCATCAGAAAGCAGATTACTGGAAGGAACGCAATCAATAATATCCATGCGCTCACCTCTGTAAAGGAAATCGCTGCTATCCCTGTCACAATAGTTGCTGCAAATCCTTTGTAAATTGCTGCTGATGTTGACATACGATCAATGACACCCTGTATCATCTGAAGATGTACGACCTTGTCTTCATGCCTTGTTTTTTCATTTACTTCCAGCTCAGTTTCAGTATTCATTATTTCATTCCTCAATGATTATTCAGCCAGTCTCTAAGAGGATTTATTGTACGATTTCCTTTTTCGTCTTCAGTCACAACATAATAGCCCCTTTGTACTGGGGTTCTATCTCTATAAAATTCCGTTCCGTCATAATAAGCGATATATGGATATATCTGCATGTACTCATTTCCCTTATAGGAAGAATCATCATATCCTTTCCGTTTTAATGGTAATATGGCGATATCTTCACTACTAAACTTCTGAGAATCTCCATATCCAAGTTCCCAATTGCACCATTTTGATTCCACCGCTCCATCCGTTGCAAGAAGAATAAATTTATCGCATTGACGAATGCGCTCTTTTATTTTTGATGCCGTCACACCAGAAGTCACACTTGGCATAGATGAATCTTTGCTGTCAATGTAAGCTTTGACATTGTAGTTCTTCTCCAAAAAACCAATGAGACCACTTAAGTCCTCAAGATCATCGTGTTTATGGGAAATAAAAACTGTCGTTTTCCCAAAATATGATTTGTAAATGTTCGCAACCTCCATAGATGCAGAATCCAATCTTACCCCCTCTCTATAATTTGAGAATTGACCGCTTTCTAAAATTCGCTTCATTTTTATTTTCCCCTTCCCCGTTCATCTTTCATAGCATTTAGCATTTGCACCATTTCAAATTTCTTCTTTGGTTGCTTTTCCTTACGGATTTTGGCTTCCAGTGCCGCAATCTGCTTTTCCAGCTGCTCTCGCTGCTTCTGCTGCTCCACACTGTCTTTCAGGAACGCACTTTCTCCTGTGCCAAGCGCATCACCTGCAATCTGACGGACAAAGTTCTCGTATACGGCATCCAGCGTAAGCCCTTCCAGATGCACAGGCAGATTGTCTTCGCCCATCCAGTCCGTAGAATAATAGCGGTCTACCTTAAAGGTTGTCTTGCCCGCCGCAGCTTCCTTGTAGCCGATGACAGCACGATACTTGCCCTCGTATTCCAGCAGAAAGAGGATGTGATACGGAATTTCCCGGTCGATCTGGCGCAGCACACTCTCGTCCAGCTCCGGGGCAGACAGCCGCACCTCGACCACCTCGATCTCCGTCACCTGCCCGCCAGCAGCCAGATTCAGGGTGGCGGTCGCAATCTTATTGCGCCAGTAGACGATCTTGATCTGCTCGACAAAGGCTCTCTTCATAGCCGGGGTAACGGCAATGTTCTCATAGAACTTCTGCTTCGGGATACGTTTATTGAACTCGGTAGATTTTGGAAAATTCAGCAAACTATTTTCCTCCATGACCTAAAGTTGAATCTTTCCGTATTCTTCTCTCCGTTGATACATTTCCTGCAATTCTTTCAACGAGTGATCCTCAAATAACAGTGCATTCCGTTCTTTTTCTAGTGCAGTTATGTATATATAAAATTCTTTATTTAACGCTTCTTCGATTTGCAACTGCTTATTCGTCAATCGTTTAATTTCACCATTTTCATCATTTTTCAGATGACTTTCTTCTTGCTCTATCGTAAATGAAAGTATCAATCCAATTGCCGACGTACTAAGTTTCCCAGCATATTCCACCAAACTATCTACCTGTGTATTTTTACGTTTATCCATAAACAGCTGTTGTATCAATATTTGATACGATATTCTAATTTGACTGGCTCTTCGCGTTGAAGAACCTAGATTATCTGCTTTATTTTTTGAGGCGTCCCTGTATTCTGCAACTATATTGCTACATGAACATACCTCAAAAAATTCTTGAAACAATTTTCTTAAAAGATTTATCCGTTCGTTCTCATGTTCAATTAACTGCGATATGATTTGTAATTCATTTGTGCGATTGCTTATTTTTTCCAACCGCTCTTGCGATTTATCGTTTTCCTCCTTAAATCTTTGATTTTGCCATAGCGCAAGCAGTCCAAGAATAATTGTAGATGCATACGTCAAAATGTCTCCTGCGCTCCATTTTGCTCGAAAGAACTCTACTGTGGGTTCAATACTAAACAACCAATGTATGACAAATGCAAATACTATACTTCCTATCGCCCAAATCACAATCCATCCATATTTTCCATTTCGATTTTTCATAGTTATCCCTATTTCACAACAAGAAAGCAAATCAACTCAAAATCATCCAGCCCAGACACCTGACTGAGTAATGCTGTTGTTCCGCCCGCAGAGAACAGGCTGTCGATATCGCTTTCTTCCTTAATATCAATGATTGAATCAATGGCTTCGCTCAGCAATTCGGACATTTCTGCCATGTCCTTTCCATCGTCTGTTTCCCGGTTGAAGCGTTCATACACCTCTTTGATTGGCTCAGACTTTCCACGGCACAGCAGCCGGATATCGTCCAACATCTTTTTGGGGTTCAGGTAGTCGCAGATGATCTGCCCATCCATGCCGATGTAAACCATGTAGAACGGATGGATGCGGTTCCGATTGTCCACATTGACGCTATTATTGATGTTTTTCAGTACGAAGATCACACCCTCCGGCAGTTCATCCGTAGCCGGAACCACTGCATGAAGTCCACGGGGCTTCTTGTCCAGATCACCGTTGTGTTTAGTGTAATCCAGCAGGTCGAGCCGGAACTCGTTCAGTCCAAGATCCATGATGGAGATGCCGTCCGACATATCCTCGATGTCAACGACCTCTTCCTGCAAGCGTTTCAGCTGTGCCTTGCGGTATTCCAAATCACCCTTTTCTTCGGGGTTGATAAGGTCATCATCACCGGTAGCGGTCATAACTGTGATTTTCATGCGGATCTCCACACGGGATTTCAGGTTGATGTAATCGTCCAGCGTCAGATCAGGCCAGAAGTTCACAAGCTGGATGTACTGGTTTCTGCTGCCGATACGGTCGATTCGTCCAAAACGCTGGATGATGCGTACCGGGTTCCAGTGAATGTCATAGTTGATCAGATAATCGCAGTCCTGCAAGTTCTGACCTTCAGAAATGCAGTCTGTCGCAATCAGCACATCAATTTCCGTGGCACTACCGGGCATCAGAACATCCCGGTCTTTGGAGAGCGGAGAAAAACAGGTCAGTACATTGTTGAGTGTTGCCTTGAAGCCTTTGATCGTGGTACGTCCATCAATCGAGCCGGTAATTACAGCGGTATTCAGCCCATATTTCTGCTTTACAAACGCACTCACATTGTCAAAGAGGTATTCTGCCGTATCCGAAAATGCAGAAAAAATCAGCACTTTCTTGTTGCCGACATTGATCGGATGCTCAATTTTTTCAGACAGCAGCTGGAACAGTTCTTGCAGCTTTGTGTCATGCTGCGGCGTGATATCTGCCACCATAAAGGTCAGCAGCTCCAGAATTTCTGCATCTTTCCGAAGCTCCGTACGCCAGCTCTTCCAGTCCATATCCGCAAGGTCGATTTTGACTTTTTTGCCGACGGTGAAAAAGTCAGTGTTCTCATCGTCCATGTCAAAATCGTCTCCGGCCATATCGTATATATCCAGATCAGCGTGGCCGGAGCGTTCAAACTGGTCAATGGACTGAATCGTACCATCAATCAGTTTCTTGATGCGCATCAGGGTCAGCTGGAACGAATGTACAGAGCTTTCCAGCCGTTTCAGCAGGTTGATACTCATCAACCGACAAATACCCTGCTCACGGCCTCTCTGGGTCAGATTTTCTCCCTTATTGTGCGTCAGCTCCTGATATTTCTGGATCTTACTTGCGAAGATGTAGTTGGAGGGCATATAGACGCACAGGCTCAACTGTATCAGCTGCTCGTAAATCTCGTTGTAGTTGATGGCATTATTCAGGTCTGTCAGGCATGGACGAACAGAGATCGGCTTCAACCGCTCCGGGAATTTTCCGATAGCGTTGGTGTTGTAGTACTTCTCAATATGCTTCCGAGAACGTGCGATGGTAACACTGTCCAGCAGCTCAAAGAAGTCAAAATCCAACGTCCGCAGCAGCGCATCCGTGGTTCTCTCTTCTGGTTTCAGCTTGCTCCATGCGTTAAAGGCTTTCTGCGCCTGCTTGAAGATGTCCTCAATGCTCTTTGAGGTGTTCAGCCTTTCATCCAGATACTCGGAGCTTCCCTCATAGGCAAGGGCCAGCTGATTTTTCAAATCCACAAAGCGGTTGTTGACCGGCGTTGCCGAAAGCATCAGCACCTTGGTCTTAACTCCGGCACGGATCACCTTATCCATCAGTCGCTGGTAACGGTTGTCCTGCGTCTTGCTGTGCGTACCGATGCCGTTGCGGAAGTTGTGGGATTCATCAATGACGACCAGATCGTAGTTGCCCCAGTTCAGGCGATCCAGATCGAGGCCATTCGATTTTCCGCCACTTCTGGACAGGTCTGTGTGGAACAGGACGTCATAGTTCAGCCGATCCGATGCAATCGGGTTGTTCACATAGTTGTCCTTGTAGGTATTCCAGTTTTCCGCCAGCTTTTTGGGGCACAGCACAAGAACCGACTTGTTTCGGTTCTCATAATACTTTACGACAGCCAGTGCGGTAAAGGTCTTACCAAGGCCAACACTGTCCGCAAGGATACAGCCGTTGTACTTTTCCAGTTTATTGATGATGGCAAGCACCGCATCCTTCTGGAAGTCGTACAGCAGGCTCCAGATCTTGCTCTGCTTGAAGCCGGTTGCCTCATTCGGCAATTCGTCTTCTGAGATGTCGTCCAAAAACTCGCTGAACACATGATACAGCGTCATAAAGTAGATGAACTCCGGGGAATTTTCTGCATAAGCCGTGCTGATATTTTCCAGAACCACATCGGTGACATCCTGCATTTTGTCCCGGTCGTTCCAAAGAGAATCGAACAGCTTCATGTACTGCTGTGCGAACGGTGCCTCCATGCAGTTGACCATGTTGTAGCTGTTATTTCCACGCTCACAGCCAATATCGACTGTCGTAAAGCCGCCAATCGGCATATAAGCGGTCTGTGCTGCACCGGAATCCACCGTCATGAAGCCAGCCATATTTTCGCCGGTGGTGTTCGATTTGAACGTTGCCTTTTTCCTGATCCAGTCTGCGCATTCCTTTGCGATGGCTCTCTGGGTCATCTCATTGCGCAGTTTGATTTCAAACTCTGTACCGTAAAGGCTTGTTTCACGGGAAATGCGGGGAATATAGAACTCCCGCTTCTGCTTTTCAGCCTTTTCTTTCACAAAAGTGGGCGATGTAAAGATAAATTCAAACTCATCTATGGTTTCCAGCTGCTTCTTCAGCTCTTTATAGGCATACATCGAAAAGCAGGCTGCCGCAATAGACACCCTGCTGCCTTTTTTGATTTCCACCCGCAGATCATCTCGAACGGTATTGGTGATGTTATCCAGAATTTTCATATCATCCACCGGTTTTATGCTTATCCGTATTCTTTTATAGTCTTGACTATGAAGGCGCTCTTACAAAAATCTATTTCTATTATACCACCCACTTTTTCCCCTGTAAACGAAAAAGCTGACGGTGTGTAGTGTGCAGCATCCATCAGCTTTTCGTGACACAAAAATCGGCACCCACTTTTCAGCGAGTGCCGATTTTGTTACCCTATAGTGCGCTTTGATTTTTGGCGTAAGTGGCGTAAGTTTGGCGTAAATCCGCTTTTGCGCGCTCCAAAAATCAAGGATTCATGCGGTTTTTGGGCAGCTATTAGTACATGCCGCCCATACCGCCCATGTCACCGCCTGCAGCAGCGGGTGCAGCAGGGGGTTCCGGCAGATCAGCGACCAGGCTTTCGGTGGTCAGCACCATCTCAGCGACGGAGGCTGCGTTCTCCAGAGCGGAACGGGTGACCTTGGTGGGGTCAACGATGCCAGCAGCGATCATATCGTCCACAAAGACCTCGTTCTGAGCATCAAAGCCGTAGTTGGGCTTGTTGGCAGAGATGATCTTGTCGATGATGACACTGCCTTCCAGACCGGCATTCTTAGCGATCTGGCGCAGAGGAGCTTCCAGAGCCTTCAGAACGATCTTGGCACCGGTGCGCTCGTCGCCTTCCAGCGTGTCGCACAGCTCGCGCACAGCGGGGATCGCATTGATAGGAGCAGTGCCGCCGCCGGCAACAACACCTTCCTGAACAGCAGCCTTGGTTGCGTTCAGAGCATCCTCGATGCGCAGCTTCTTGTCCTTCATCTCAACTTCGGTAGCAGCGCCGACCTTGATGACGGCCACGCCGCCAGCCAGCTTTGCCAGACGCTCCTGCAGCTTTTCACGGTCGAAATCGCTGGTAGCGGCCTCGATCTGGCTGCGGATCTGAGCGATGCGGGCTGCGATGGCATCCTTATCGCCTGCACCGCCAACGATGGTGGTGTTCTCCTTGGAGACCTTCACCTGACGGGCATGGCCCAGCATCTGGACGGTAGCATCCTTCAGCTCATAGCCCAGATCGGAGGAGATCACGGTGCCGCCGGTCAGGGTTGCGATATCCTGCAGCATTTCCTTGCGGCGGTCGCCAAAGCCGGGAGCCTTGACAGCGCAGACGTTCAGGGTGCCGCGCAGGCGGTTGACGATCAGAGTGGACAGAGCCTCGCCCTCAATGTCCTCAGCCACGATCAGCAGTTTCAGACCGTTCTGCATCACCTGCTCCAGCAGAGGGACCAGATCCTGAATCACGCTGATCTTCTTATCGGTAATCAGGATGGCGGCGTTGTCCAGATCAGCCACCATCTTGTCGGTATCGGTGACCATATACGGGGTGAGGTAGCCGCGGTCGAACTGCATGCCTTCCACGATCTCGTTGTAGGTCTCAGCGGTGGTCTTGTTCTCCTCAATGGTGATAACGCCATCGGAGGTGACCTTCTCCATAGCCTCGGCGATCAGACGGCCGATCTCGGGGTCGCCTGCAGAAATGGTGCCGACGCGGGCGATATCGTTGCTGTCCTTCACCTTCTGGCTGTGAGCCTTGATGGTCTCAACAGCCTTGGCAACAGCCTTGCTCATGCCGCGGCGGATATCCATGGGGTTTGCACCGGCGGTGACATTCTTCATGCCCTCGGTGACCATGGCCTGTGCCAGAACGGTTGCGGTGGTGGTGCCGTCGCCTGCTGCGTCGTTGGTCTTGGTAGCGACTTCACGCACCAACTGTGCGCCCATGTTCTCGAACTCGTCCTTCAGCTCGATCTCCTTGGCAATGGTCACGCCATCGTTGGTGATGACCGGTGCACCGAACTTTTTGCTCAGCACCACATTGCGGCCCTTGGGGCCCAGGGTGATCTTAACGGTGTTTGCCAGGGTATCGATACCGGCACACAGTGCCTTGCGGGCATCCTCGCCCTGCTTGATCTGCTTAGCCATAATCAAATCGCTCCTTTAAAGCTCAATTTTCAAATATCAGAGGGGAAACCGCTCAGTCCTCAACGACTGCCAGGATATCGCCCTGACGGACGATGGTGCACTCTTCGCCGTCCACCTTGACCTCGGTACCGGAGTACTTGCTGGTGAGGACCTTGTCGCCGACCTTCACAGTCATCTTGACTTCCTTGCCGTCCACAACGCCGCCGGGGCCGACAGCGATGACCTCAGCCACCTGGGGCTTTTCCTTAGCACTGCCGGTCAGGATCAGACCGCCCTTGGTGGTCTCCTCAACCTCAACAGCCTTAATGACAACACGGTCTGCAAGAGGAATGATCTTCATAGTTCTTGCCCTCCTATAGTAAAAATATAATTTAAAACTTTGCTGCGTCCAAAGGGCCTCATGTCGGCTCTTTGGCTCTTTAGCACTCCATTTCTCTGAGTGCTAAGTGTATTGTACTCATCTTGACCCGAAAAATCAAGACCTTTTTTGCTTCTTTTTGTTAAGATTTTGTGACTTTTCATTTTATTATCGTACCTACGTAATATTCATTCAAAAATGTACGAATAATGTACGTTCCGTCGACCTCTTACCCCGCTTTAGCACTCCACCCATGCTAAAAATAAAAGTCCCTGCAATTTTCGCTCACAGCTCCCACTCAGAGCCATAAACGATCGTTGCAGGGGCTTTCTTCATCTTACCGGTCACTCCATTTTGAATTTTCGGCAGTTCCTGCCTTCGGTGAGTGCCAGATGAACTATTTTCAGGCAGTGCAGAAGAAACATTCAGTGTTGGATACGTGTGTGGATCACATTTTCCGCTCCTGCCCTGCCCAAAATATCATTTTTACTTCCCGCTCTTTGCCTTCAAGCGGTCATACTCCTTGTCGGCCGCAATGGCTTCCTTCGTAAAGGAGTTGTTCTTCCACCATGCGACCAGTGCCGCAATGGTCGTGATGCCAGCCGTCACCAGCTGCTCCACAGTGGTGCTCTCGATGGGCAGCGGGCTCTTGCCCATGGCGCTCAGCATCTGGTTGGTCAGAGCCAGCAGCAGAACGGCGGTACGTGCAATGGTGCCTGCAGTAATGTTGAAATTCATACGTTGCTCCTTTCGTGTTCGTATTCATGTACTTCGATGTCGGACATTCTGTGATTCAACACCTGAATGTCTCTCTGGATGACCGGGATCTTCTCCGCAAAACCGTTGTGCTTGCGGACTTCCCGGGTCAGCTCCTCAATTTTGTATTCCATCACGGCATTGGAACGCGAGTTTGCGATCAGTACACCGATCAGGGTCACAACACCGCTGAGGATGGCGGCAATGATGCTTTCCATCGGCGCTCACCCCTTCCAGCGGCTCTTGGCTTTGCGCACGTCCACATGCACCCAGCCGTTGGTGCGTCCCAGACCGGGCGGGTAAATGCCGCAGCCACCGGCGTTGCCCAGCAGTTTGTCCGCGTAGGCATACACCCGCTCCACGCCGATGCCCTGCACCCGAATGTCTGCAGCCTTGCCGTACAGATGCTGGCTGAACTTTGCGGCATTCTTCTGCTTTGCGTTCCAGCTTGCCGTGCGGAATCCACTCGTGATTGTCACAGGCTTGCCAAAGTGCGTCCGGATCTTTTCCAGCACCTCCACAAGCGCCGTGTCAATGAACACCGGGTCGCTGCCGTCACGGCAGTAGAACTCGCGCACCTTGAAATGCTCCGAGAGCTTTTCGTTTCCATTTTTCAAAATGGAGTACGCTTCCAAACTCAAATATCATCCTTCCTTTCATCTTCCAAGCCGGAATGCTCCTTCTACCCGTTTCAGCGGCTTTACCTCCACAGGCAGGGTATCTGCACACAGCATCGCCGCCACCGGCTTTGCTGCAGCATGCGCTGTGATCTTGATATTTCCCGTCACCGATGCCATTTTGATTTGTGCGCTCGCGTTGTCCTCTGCCATGACAACACAACTTCCGGTCACATCCGTGCCTCCCATCTCTACGGTCAGTTCCAGCATTTCCTTCTCGCTGTCGCCTACGTTGAACACGTTTTGATAGCTCATGCCGGCAACGATGCTCCCCACCGGGTTCGTCTCGCTCACGCCGTCCAGTGCACGCTCAATGGTAAAGCTCTCATAAGTGCCTACCGTCACGGCGCACTCGGCTTTCACGCCGCCGCACTCTGCCGTCACCACCGCTGTGCCCTTCCGCAGGGCCAGAATGGTTCCATTTTGAGTAATTTTCACCACGTCCCGCGGTTTCGCGGTCACGTTCATCTTGCGGTAGAACGTATTCGTCGGCCCAACGCCCACCAGCAGCTGGTACTCCATGCCTCTGTTCAGCTTCAGGTCGTATACGTTCAGCGCCACGGCTTCCACCTTCAGGGTGTACATGGTCGGGTGCAAGTTGTACTCCAGCGTGATCTTCGAGTGCCCCTTGTCGCTTTTGAACTGGCTCACCCACAAGAGACCCGAATAATAATGGCTGGGATTGTCCTCCAGCGCAAACCGCACCCGCTGTCCCTTCAAGGTCTCGCAGATGGTCGTGTACGCGGTCTCCCAGTCCCAGCCGGCATAGTCGTTTTCGAGGTAGAACTCGATCTTTCCGGTACGGTCATCGTAGGTAGGACGGTTTGCAGGGGTACGGCTGTAGTCCAATGCGCCATCTCTGCCGGGCACAGTCACGAATTTCGTCCGCTCAATGGGCGGTGCGATCACCGGCCGCGAGGAAGGGATCAGCTTCCAGTCGTCCCAGGTGTCAATGTAGTCGTCGCCTACATTTATAATAAGAGAATGGTACATTGATCCTCCTCACTTGCTGATGTAGCCAATGGTGGACTGGATCGCGTTCCATGCCTTGCCCGCCGTCGCAAAGTTGCCTGCCTGCAAAGACGAAAGCTTTGCCGTGGTCGCACCAAAGGTAAAGTCTTTCTGATCCAGCTCATGCAGCGGGATCACTTCCTTCGTGCAGGGCAGCCAGTCATCGATACCGTGCGGTTCCGAGAGCACGTACGTCTCCTTCATAAAGTCCAGCCGGTCGGTGTCCACGCCAATATCACACAGGTCTGCAGCGTTGATCTGCACACTTCCAGTGAAACCGCTGTACTTTTTCAGCTCGTCCGTGGCCTTCTTCAAAAGGCTGTCTCCCGTGGAATCGGTTCCTTCCACCACAAGGACGCGCTGGCACAGGCCGTACTTCTTGATGGATTCTCCGTTGTACGCTTCCCGCGAGATGGGGTTCGTGGTCTGCCAGAAGAGCCATCCGCTCGTGTACCAGCCGTATGCCTTCACCGAGTTCACGATGTCCCCGGCCTTGATGTAGTACGAAATGTCCAGCAGGTTCTTTCCAAGCTCGATCACCTGATCGGTCTTGTCGTTCAGTTTTGCCAGATAGTCCAGATATCTTGTGTAAACGCGCACGCCGTCCACCATTTTGATTTCTTTGCGCAGGCGCAGATATCCGCCGTACTTTCCGGTCAGGCTGTTCGTCAGTACGCTCCAGCAGTCGCTGATGGCCTTGGTCTCCTTATCCGTGTCGCTTTCCGGCTTTTCCACGGTCACATTTCCGGGCAGGAACACCTTGCCTTCGCCCTTGAAGCCGACGTGTTCTTCCGGGTCATCCTCTACGGTCAACGCCAGTGCCAGCAGTTCGGACGCCGTGTAGAACTTGTTCTCTACCCGACAGTCTCTGTCCTGCAAGTATCCAAACTCGCTCTCGCAGGTCACTTCCATGTCCAGCTCAAAGTTCTTTTCCGTTTCAGTGATGTAGCCCATAAAGATCTCGCGGCCGTCCTCTTCTATGCTGACTACCGGCTTTTTCAGCTCCAGCTTGTTGTAGAACGGGTTCGAGACGGGCACTGTAAAGGTAAACGAGCTGATCGCGTTGGCTTCCAGTGTCACTTCCGGGTCAAGGATCACCGGTGCATTCTCATTAAACGGATCGTCCAGAATGTTTCGCTCTGTCCAGTAGTAGCTCTGTCCATCCGCCGTGCCTTTGATCTGCCCGATGTACACCACGTACCCGGATGAACGGATGCGGTTCACCTTGCAGCTTTTCCGGTTGGTGGTCCGGCCGTCGCTGGCTTCTACCGTCAGGGTATAGTCGGTGTTCCAGTCAAAGCTTTCCAGCTCTTTCTGTGATATTTCAAACCGGTATACTCCATTTTGAATTGCCGTAAACGTCCTGTGCACTTCGCCGTTCAGCTTTTCGGTCACGGTAATGGTGTTGCCATCTGCATCATAAACGCGGTACGGCAGCCCGAACTTTCCCCACCGCCCAAATACGCCGTTCATGCCAAAGTAGTTGCTCTGGATCTCCGGTCCGCTGTTGGCTGTCAGACATCCATTGTCGTCCACCGTGGCGTTCTCGTCCACGCAGAAACATACAAGAATATTCGGGCTGGAAACTCCCCACTGTCCCGTTGTCGTATCCCAGTAGGTGTTAATGTACCCCGGCGACCCGGGGTCGGCACCTCTGCCGTGCTTCACGTAAAGGCTCAGCGCCTCTCCGCAGGTGTTATCGCCATCCTCGTAGTTTTTGGTGCTTCGCGTGCTGAACACATACGTCCACAGGTCGTAGATGTTGCTTCCTTCGGTAATATCCGCCCTGCCGCCGCTCAGACTATCCTCAAAAAATCTTCGGATTCCCGTAAACAGCGCCGTATCTCCGCTGAAGTCTACTACCCTTGGCACAAAGAACCGCTGTTCTTCCAGCGTACCGCTCTCACTTGAACCATAATCATACCGGATCGTCACCGGCACGATGGTCTTCAGCGTGTCCTCACTCAGCCGTGCTGCGTAGGTGTTTTCCAGCCAGTTGCGCAGGGTCGGCTCGTTCTTCCACGAAACATCTTTCTTGTTGTTGCCCCACTTCACTGCGTCTTTCAGCAGGGTGGTGCGCATCAGCATGGTCTTGCCCTTGCCGTTCAGGTCTTTTTCGTAGTTGTGCTGGGCCACCACAAACTCTGCTGCAACGCCGTCCTCGTACACTTTCAGGGTATCACCGGGGTTCAGTTCTTTGATGATCGCCATTTTCTCACTTCACTTTCGCTGCAGTCAGCCGTCCCATCCGGTCATCAATGTAGCCAATGGCCTTTCTGCCGTTGATGGTCACGCTCATGCCCTTGATGCTCTCGGCCACGCCGTCCATGTGCCCGGCCAGTGCATTGATGGCACGCAGCGTGTCCTCATTTCCGGCGCTCTTCAGTCCATTTTGAAGCTGCACTTCGGCATCGATCTTGTTTGCAAGGTTCCGACTCACGTCTCCGTCAAGGCTCAGTGATCTTGTCGCCGCAAAGGCATTGTCGATCTCGTCCGCACCTTCCAGCACGTTGGTCAGGTCCACCACGGGCACGATCTGGGGCGTGTACTCGTAGTCGTCGCCCATCACCTTGCTGATGGTCCCAAGCGCACCCTTTGCAATGTCCATGGCATTCTCGGTCATGTCGCTCACGGCATCGTCCACAATGGGCGCATCTTCCTTCACGCCATCGCTGATACCCTTGTCGATCTCCGAGCCAACGTCCTTTGCGCCGGTGGCCTTTTCCTTCTTCCGGCTGCTGATAAACCACGCAATACCGCCGATCAGTGCCGCGATGGCTGCAATAATGCCCACCACAATCAGCAGTTCCGGCAGCACCGCCAGTATGGAAGCGCCCAGCCCGCCCAGTGCTTTGCCAATGCCGCCAATGGTAATGACCGCACCGCCGCCTGCCGTGCCCAGCTGGCTCAGCATGGTCAACAGGCCTCCGCTTCCGGTCAGAGCGTTTTGCACCTGTCCCGCTCCATTTTGAAGTTTGCTCACAAACCCCATCATCAGCGTTCCAGTCTCCTGCAAAAGCTGCTGGCCCATCTCGGTGCTCATCAGGTCGATGATGGCGGTCGCAGCGGATACCAGCGCACCGGCATAGTCACCCTGCATTGCGGATGTAATGGCCGAAAGAAACTCCGTCCCGATCTCCATGCCTTCCTCGCTGAACGCCGCACCGAACACCCGTTCCAGCGTCCCGCTCATCTCTTCGCCCATGGCTTCGGAAGCTTTCTTCCATACCTCGGTAAAGGCGTTGCTGATGGGCACCCAGTTCTTCTGGATGGCATTGGCAAGCTTTACCACCAGCTTCTTGCCGCTGTCGTCCAGATTCATGGCATCTGCCAGTGCCCCTGCAAAGCTCACCATAGAGCTGCGGGCAGAAAGCAGCTGGTCTTCGTAGCCCTTGCGCTCGTCATCGCTCAGATCGACCCGGTTACCGTCCGCGTCCAGCGTATAGCCTTTCTTCAGGATATCCTGCAGTTCGGCAGTTTTCTGCAGCTCTGCATTCATGTTCTGCAAAGCGCTCACCGTGCCCAGAATGCTGGTCGTGATGCCCTGATACTTCGCTTTTCTTGCCTCAGCGCTGTTCTCTCCGTATTCTTCCACAGCCTGCTTGTAGGCCTCTGCACGGTCTGCAATACTGCCGTCGTCGTAGACGCTCGTCAGCAGGTCCATGCGGCTCTGCATCCGGCTCTGTTCATCCTTGATGATGGAAAGCTGCGCATCCAGCTTGTTCAGGGACTGCTTTGCAATGTCATTTTGAAGCTGCAGGCTCTCGGTCTGCGCATCCAGATAGTCGTTCCAGGCTTCCTTTGTGCGCAGGTCGCTTTCGCCGTATTCCTTCCGCAGGGTCTCCCACTGCTCTTTCGCCTTGGCTTCTTTTTTCTGCTTCAGCTCCAGTTCGTCCTTCTGGTACTCAGTCTCCCGATCGATCTTGTCCAGCTTTGAGGCAGTGTTGCTGTTCTGGGCAGTCCAGAGGTTGTACTCTTTTTCCAGTGTACCAAGGTCGGTGTCATACCGCTTCGTGATGTCTTCAAACAGGCCGGTGTACTGGTCTGCCTGCAATTTCGCAAGGCTGGTCTTTTCGCTCAGCAGGCTGGCGTAGGCTTCCTTGGTCTCTGTCTTGTCCGCGCCCCAGCGCTTCAGCATTTCGTCGTACTTTGCCTGTGCAATGGCCACCCGGTCGGTCTGGTTCGCAATTTCTGCCGCCGCGTTCTCCATCTTCTTCGCCAGCAGCGTGTCCTCGTCCGCACTGTATTGGTTCTCGGTCTGCCACAGCTCGTACTCGCTGTCCAGTGCTTCCCGTGCCGCCTTGTTTGCTTCCAGCTTCGGCTTGTACTTTTCCTCGATCTGCTGGGCCACGGTCTTCTTCGTGCCGGAGGAGCCTTTTTTCTTGCCGGTGGTTGTCGGTTTTTTATTCCCGTCATCGTCCGGGTCCTTCTTTATATACGCGTCAAGGTCTTCGGCAGTCAGTCCGGTCTTGCCGCCGGGCCGCTTCACGCGGTAGGCCGATATTTCTTTTTCATACCATTCGTCAAAGCCCGGCATTCCCTGATATTCACTGCCACTGAGCAGTGCATTTTGAAACTGACTGCCGTAGTTCTTTGCCTTATTCAACAGTCCCGGGAACAACTTATCCAGCCAGCTTCCGGCAGAATCCAGCATTCCGCTGATGCCGTCACCAATGGCAGCCGTGCCGTCCGTTCCGGTCAGTCCTTCCTTGAAGCCCTCCGGGATGTATTCGCTCAGGTCTGCCATCCGTGTAGAGGGCGAGTGAATGCCCCAGAAATTGCGGAAGAATGTTTCTACGGTACTGCACAGTGTCGCTATACCGCCGGTAACAACGTTCGTGCTTTCCGGACCGGTCAGGCCGTTTGCAAGGCCCTCGGCCATATAGGTGCCGTATTCCGTCATTTCCCTCTCATCCGCTGCTGTGTCAGCAGAGTCAAGCAAACTTCCAAGCAGTCCGCCTTTCACGGTAAACCAGTTCGCCGGGTTCAGCTGTTTGCCGATCAGTTCCCCGGCTTCGTCTTTTTTCTCGCCAAGCCATTCTACAAACTGGCTCCACAGCTCTTCCAGCGCGCCTTCAATGCCGTTTCCCTCGCCACCTTCTCCGCTCCATGCCCAGCCGATCAGGTCGATCACGGTCTGGATCAGCACTTTGCAAAGGGTCAGCAGCGCCGCGCCGATCGGCTCCGCGCAGTTATTGATAGTATTGCAGATGGCTGTCAGGATTGCTGTCAGCGCCGCTTCAATGTCGTCTGCTGCATTCACGATCACCTCGCGCAGCGGTCCTGCAAATGCACTCAGCACTGTCAGGATCGCCGCGGCAATGCTCAGCTTGATAATGCCTCCCGCAAATGCACTGAAGGCTTTGCCAAGGCTGATAAGACATGCCGAAAATACCACCATGCCTGCCGCCACCGGTGTAATGGCACCAACGGCAAACAAGCCCAGCATGATGCCAATGGTTCCGATCACTCCCGCAAAGGCTTCTCCTGCCGTCAGGCTGGCCAGTCCCTTAAAGGCCGGTGTCAGGATCAACAGTGCAGTGGCCAGCATCAGGCAGGCACCGGCTGCAGATGCCAGATTTGCGGAAACAAATCCCAGCCCCCAGCATCCTGCGATCAGTACGCCAAGTGCTGCTGCAAGGCTGAACACGCTCTTTACAATATCTACAAAGTCAACATCCGCCAGCATTTTGATAGCCAGTGCCATTTCGATCATTGCCGCGCCCATGGCCACCATTGCCACCGCCGCAGCCGTGCTCTCGGGAGCCTGCTTACCGAGCAGATACAGTGCGCCTGCCAGCCCGATCAGCATTAAGCTCACACCGGCCATACCAGCGCCGCCGGCGTCCGTCCCCATGGCTTTGCCCATCTGTTTTACGGCAGCTGCCATCACCAGCAGCGAAGCGCTGGCGATCACCATGCTCTCTGCACCCATTTTCATCCGCAGGGGGTTCACCTTCGTGTTTGCCATCAGCACCAGCAATGCCGCAATGCCACTCACCACAAGCCCTGCGCCCCGGATACCGTCCATCATGCGGTCACCAAGGCTTGCAAAGATCGCCACAGCCCCTGCCGCCATCAGCAGCGCCGTTTCCATTGCATTGATGGCAACCAGCATTCCGCCCAGCTTCACAAGATACTTGATGATCTTGTCAAGGGTGCTCATGCCTGCTTTTCCCGCCAGCTTCTGTGCAAAGCCTGCTGCTACGGTCAGGATACTCATGGCAATGGCCACGCCATTGATGGCTTCCACGGCCCCGTCAATGTCAAGGCCGTTTGCTTCCGCTTTTGCCAGCGGGATCAGTGCCAGTGCGATCATGTCCACCGCCGCAGCCGCAGCCACAAATCCGCCCGCACCCTTCACGCCGCCAAGCTGCTTGTTGAACAGCGCCAGCAGTCCAGTCATTCCGGCCAGCATCGCTGCAATGTGTCCAACCGCTTCCACACTTTTCTCTGCCTGGGCCGCGTCCATTTTTCCAAGCTTTGCAACCGTGTTCGTCAGCGCCGCCATGCCGATGCTGATAGCTACAACGGTCCCGATCAGTTTCGCCGTGTCAAGGCCTGTCAGGTCGGTGGCTGCCAACACTTTCAGTGCCACCACCATGCTAAACAATTCCGAGATCACACTGGCCAAAGCCTGCACCGCCCGCGTCGGGTCGTTGATCTTCGCCAGCAGATACATGCTCCCGCTGATTAACGCCACCGCCGTTGCAATGGCTTTCGCTGCAGTTGCGAGGTTGTTCGTGGTGTTTGCCTTCGTCCAGGTGTTCACGGCACCCGTCAGGCTGTTAAAGAAATCACCGATCGGGTTTGCCAGCGTTTTCTTGAAGTTGTCGCTTGCCTTCTTCAGCAGCACCGTTGCACCGTAGATTGCTGCCGCCAGTACGCCCACGTCGATCAGCGCCAGCAGCCGGTAAAGATCCACTCCATCCTGCAGGTTGAAGAAATCCTTCACCGCGCTGAGCGCATTCCTGCACGCACCGCTGATGTTGCTCATAATGCCGGTCAGCGTTCCGCCAAAGTCCGCAAGCGCCTTTTCTGCCTTCTCCGGCAGACTCAGTACCACGTCCCGGATATTCTCCAGCAGCGGTACCTTGCTGTCGGCAAACTCGCTCACCGTGTCCCCGGCACCCTTGAACCCGTTGAATGCACGGCCGATCAGTGCACCAATACCCTCAAAGGCTCCCAGCAGAATGCCGCCCAGCAGCTGGAACGCCGTACCGATGACGTTTCCTGCCGAAACACTGCCTATTTTGAATTTGTCCAGCACACTGCCCACAGCATCCACCACGGTGCCGAATGCGCCGAACTGCTTCTTTGCCTCTTCCATGTTTCCGCCGCGCACAAGGGTCTTCATGCCCTTCACCACGTCCGCAATGGGGCTCACCAGCGCCGCAACAGCACCCACAATGATGCCCAGCACGTCGCTAAGGCTCTCTGCCTGCCCAAGGCTCAGATCCACCCATGTCAGCAGATTGCCGATGTAACTTCCGATGTTCAGCAAAAGGTCGCCCATCGGGCTCAGCAGATCCAGCAGCTTTCCAAGGATCATAAAAGCGGTCTTGCCAACTGTCGTCACACCCTTCAGCCCGATGCTCAGCACCCGGAATACGCCGGTAAATACTTTCTGCACCTTTTCCGCAGTTTCTTCGCTCAGCGCCATTTTCCCGGTCAGCTCGTCAAATCCCTTCAGGAAGTTGTACAGCGGGCTTCCGTCGGTCATGAACACATCACCGAATCCGTCCCGGATCGGGTTCAATACGCTGTTGATGCCTTCCAGCACGTTCAGGATGCCGTTAAAAAAGTGCTCCCGGCCGCTCAGCTGGTTCATCTTGCCTGCAAGGTCGTCCAGGTTCACACTGCCATTTTGAATTTGCTCCGCCATGGAGTCGTAGGCATTTGCCAGCGCGTCCACCTTGTCCCGGTCAAACCCCAGCTTATCCAGCTCTTCGTCGCTCATGGCGGCACGCTGATGGTAGTAGTCAGCCGCTTCCCCAAGCACTTCGTACAGCTGCTGGGCTGTCACACCGCTTTCTTCCAACGCCTTCTGGAAACTGCCCGCTTCTTCAATGCCTTCCTCGCTCAGCAGGCCCTGATTCACCAGCGCTTTCTGCAAAAGGTTTGTGTAGTTGTCTCCGGCTTCACCAAAGCCTTCCGTTCCCAGCAACTGGTCAAGGCCTGAGTCGAAGGCATTCTTCAGCCAGTTGTTCCGCCCGGCCGCACCGCCTGCGAACATGTTCCAGAACTCTTCCGCCAGATCGCTCCAGAATCCCTTTGCTTCCTCGTAGTTGCCAAACAGGATATCAAAGGTCTCCATCCAGCCGCTGCTCACAGCGTCCTTCGTAGCGTCCACCGCTTCGCTGAAGCTCTTTGCCTCCTGTGCCGCCTTAAAGGCCTTCACGGTCACTTCGTCGTACTTGTCAGCCAGGGCATCAATGGCCTGCGATGCCTGACCGTGGTACTTGTTCGGGTTCGCGTCCAGTTCTGCCTTGACGGCTTCCGCAAACTCGGCATATTTTCCGAAGGCCTTTTCCATGACCTCCCGGTCTGCCCACTTTTTCTGCAAGCTGTTGTCAAAGCTGCCGGTGGTCACAGCACCTTTCTTGATCTTGCCCAGTTCTACGCCGGTGTCGATCAGCAACTGCTTCAGCTGCTGGGAAGCAACACCTGCCTGCTCCACGCTCTTCCAGTCGATCAACTGGATGGCACCGGTACCGTAGCTCTGCGCCAGATTATAGATGACCCGCTGGAACTCCGCAGCGCCCTTGCCTGCGTAAGCCGTGGCGTTTGCCATGCCCATGATCATCGGGATCATCTTTTCGATGCTACCGCCCGTGCTGGTCAGGGTGGAAAGAGCACTCGTCATGTCTGTAAAGCCGTAGCTGGTCTCATCCGAGAACCACATCAGCTTTTCCAGATACCCGTTCACCTTTGCAATGCTCTTACCCGTCGCATTCATGATGGTCTGCACGCTGGCAGTCTTCTGGGCATACTTGTTCCAGCCGCTCGTCACCTGATCGAGGGAAAGGCTTTTCACCAGCTTCTCACCGGTGTCCACGGCCTGCCTTGTAATATGGCTCAGGGCCGCAACACCCATCACTTCCACCGCCGAAAACTTGCCGCTCAGGTTGTCCAGCGCGCCCTGCATCTCATCAAAGTCCACTTTGGCCGACGCATCGCTGATCTTTTCAAAGCCCTTTTCCGCGCCGTCCAGCTGTAAGCTGTCGTTCAGCTTTTCAAGGCTCTGCATGGTCTGGTGCACATTCTTCTCAAACTGCGCGTTGTCAAACCGCATTTCTACTACGCGCTCGTCCACTTCCTGGCTCACAGGCTCTTTACCTCCTTCCACAGTTCATCGGCCAGAGCAGAAAAAATCGGAGCCAAGGCAGGGTTAATGTAATCCACTCCCTGCACATAGGCCCCGTTTCTTGTGCCGTGCCCGTATTGTAAGATCACCGCAATAGGCACTCCGTCCACAATGCTGCTGTTCTTCCAGCACAGCGTGGCCCCGCTCTTGTCCATTTTGATTTCGTAGCTCCAGCTTGCCGCTGTCTTTCCGGTGGCTTTCGGTGTGGCATCTGCAAGCCGCTCTACACCCAGCTTTCCGTATTTCTCAAGGATCGGCCGCACGCTCCAGCTCTTGATGTGGCTGAAAAAGGTCAGGCTTTTCTTAAAGTCGCCTTTCTGCCGGATCTCAATTACCTTGCTCAAAAGCTCTTACCCCCTCGAGTGAAACTTCGCCCTGCGCTGTGCGTTCAGCGCCCGGATATGCGCCGCCTGCTCGTGTCTGCCCATCTTCTCGGGCGGCAGGTTCTCTTCACCGCAGGCCCGGATCAGTGCCAAAAGCCTGTTCAGGTGCCACTTTTCGCACTCGAACGGGATGCCGTAGCTTGCCATGGCGGCATAAAACAGGTCTGCCGTCTGGTAGCGTGCGCGCTTCTTGCCGCCTTTGCGGTCTTTAAAGGTCGCGGCCGTCATCGGGTCGCTCATATATCGTTGAATGGCCAGCCAGTCTTCCCGCCGCAGTCTTGTGTATACGGTCGGGTCCACACCCTTTGTCAGGGTCATGCATCGGACGAAATCAAGCGTTTCTTCGCGTGTTTTCTTCACGTTTTCGTCCAAGTACGGCTTGTGCCATTTGCTTTCCCATTTAGACAGGGAGAGCAGGCTGTATTCCAACCTCAAAGTTACCGGCTCGTCGTATACGAACATGTTTGTTCGCTCATCCCAGCGTTCTTCGCCGGGAATATGCAATTCCAGCATTCTTTCACTCCCCCTGTGCTCTTAAATGCGTGTCTTTTCCAAGGCAAAAAATAAAAGGATGGCCGTTTTTTACGCGGTCATCCCTAGCCGCCGAAGCGGCAAAATCATTCTTCCTCTAAACACAGCTCGCCCTTCGGGAGAGCTCTGTGACGCTCCGACATTCAGTCGGACGGAGCGGTGAGAGGGTTTCTCAGCCCATATTCACCGACGGCAATGCCGACGCAGCACTCACGGTCGCCGCCATTTCCATAGCCGGGTTCTGGTTCGGCATGTCGGCGGGCATAATGCCGTTCACAAAGGCGCTTGCCTTGGCCTCGTCCGTCACCAGATCCATGTAGATCATGCTGTAGGCCGGATGTGCCTCAAACTCAGCACGGATGGCGTCGTTCTTCATGAACAGGCGGCCGTCTGCGCTCTTCTTTCCGTAGCTCTTCAGTACCACATCCTTGAACAGCTTCACCAGCTCCAGCTGGCTCTTCGCTGCAATGATCCTCTGGATGTAGGCACGCATGCCGCCCTCCATACTCAGCTCCATCTCGGTGATCTCCGCCTTCGACAGGTTGAAGTAGAAGTCCTCGGTGCGCTGGTTACCGTCATAGTCGGTATAGGAAATGGTCTTTTTCAGCATCTTAATCTCTCCTTATCGGTTCATTTTGATTTTTTTCTCTCAGCAAAGCTCGCCCCTTCGGGAGAGCTGCAAGCAGCACCGGCAAATGCCGGACTGCGCGATGAGAGGGCGTTTTTTACACAGCAGCCTTTACTGCAGCGAGCAGCTCGTCCGGGGTGGGCAGCTTTGCATTCTCGCTGTCGGTGCCGTACAGCAGGTCTTCCACGGCCTTCATCTGCTTTGCGGTCAGCTCAGTGCTGTCAAACTCTGCCACCGCCGCAGCCTTCAGGTCTGCAATGTTCACAGGCACGGTATCGCACTCCCAGCTGAAGGTCTCGGCATCCGGGCTGTCGTTCATAGTCTCGTGGCTCTTCTCAGCAGGCTTTGCGGTCGCATTCCACACCACATGGATGATGTAACCGGCATCGGGGTCCTGATCGGTGCCCACCTTGGTCTGCCATGTAAAGCCGAATGCCTTGCGCTTCTGCTGACCGATGCGGATGCCCTTCACCGGGGCAGCCAGACCGTCACAGGGTTCAAACTCGGGCGGGTACATATAGGATTCAATGGTAAAGCCGTAGTCCTCGCCGGAGATCAGGCGGGCGTACTTCATGTTGTCAGCCCACAGGTCGGTAGGTTCTGCGCCGCTGGGGCTTTCCGTCACGCCGGTCAGGCCGTTCCATGCAGCGCCATTGTCGTAGCCCTCGCCATCGGCCTTGGGGTAAACCACGCCGTGCGAAACACCGGCGTGGAACTTGCGGGTACCGTCAACGTCCCAATTCAGTTTTGCCATAGGTTTTGTCCTCCTTTATAAATAGGTATCAGTACCACACACTGAATACGTCGTGGTATAAGTTGTCCGAAATAAAATGGCGGTCATAAGAAGCCTTTGAAAGCAAACTCATGGCCGCTGTCATTTCGCTGTCCGGTTTCGTGTCGATCACGGTAACAGAATAATGGAAGGTCTGACGGTATACGCGGTCGTCAGCCTTCGGGCTGCGGATCTTTTCCAGCTTGTAGCAGATACAAGGATATTTCATCCGCAGGTTTGCAGGCGGCTGGTAGTACACGTTTTCACTGCCGCACCGCTGTTTCACGATGCTGCGCAAAAGCGCATCCAGCCCGGAGCGTCTTTCACTCAGTTTCGTTGCCATGCCATAACCCTCCAAGCGTCAGCACGATGCGTGGGTACTCCACGCTCGCGTCCGTCACCTTCCATTTTCCGCCGTAAAGCGTCACATACCGGAGATTGCAAAAGTGCTCCTGAACATACGGGTCAGCGATGACGCTTAGCGTGTTCGCAAGGCTGATATCATCGTTCACCTTGTCGCTGGACTGGTTCCTGCGCGTGTTCCGTGTCAAGTCGCCGTAGCAGTCACGCTCTGTCACGATCTCAGAGTGCACACTCAGCTCTGTCTCCTTGGTCTCCACGAAACCAAGCTTCCCAAACCACTTGCTCATAGCACTTTCACTCCAATTCATTTTGAAAAAAGCTCGCCCTTCGGGAGAGCTTTGTCATAGCTTCGCGCAAGCGAACTGTGACGGTGAGAGGGTTTACTCCGCAGAAGCGGCCCATGCCTGGGTCTTCACGGTCTCGCCGGTCACAACGGTGATCACGCCGGTCGCGCCAAAGGCCACAGGTACCAGATAGTTTGCGCCCTCCACGATCACCAGACGGCCCTTCTTGAAGGCATCCTCGATCTCGGCCTTGGTCACGGTCTCCTTATAACCTTCGTCGGCATACAGCTTGTGGTCAGCGGTCTTGCCATAGGCCACATAGTTTGCAACGTGCAGGTCCTTGCCCTGCTCATAGAGCTTGTTCAGCATTTTCTATCATCCTTTCCTTTAAAAAAGGCTCCCTCAATGAGGGAGCTGGCGAACAGCGCCGCCGTCAGGCGGACTGTGAGACTGAAGGAGCCTCTCATGCAGCCCACTCAATGGCCATAGCGCTGTAGGGGCTGGTCAGTGCACCGGAGCAGCGGGTCTCGATCAGGTACTTCTGTGCGTTGAAGTCGATGTCAAAGTCATCGAACATGCTCACGGCACCGCCCTTGTCCGCACCCACGGTATAGTCGGCCAGGTTCACGATCACAGCAGCCAGATCACCGCCCTTGGCACCCTTGCGGCCTTCCATTTCGGGAATGGTCACAATCTTGGCAACACGCAGCTTTCGGGCCAGTGCGGCCTCGTCCGTATACAGCTGGCGGCCCATGCCGTCTTCCAGCAGCAGCATCTCGGTCAGGACATCCTCGGTGGTAAACATAGTCGGGGTGCCGCTGCCGCGGTAGTCCTTGCGGGCACGGATGGCCTGCTTGATAAAGGCCTTGTACTTGTCCTCCACGGTGGAAAGGCCGGTGGTCTTCACCTGCACCTTGATGGTAAACAGGTCGGCGTCGTTGAACACCGGACGGATGCAGTTCTCATCGATCTTGTCACGGCTTGCTGCCATGCGGCCGTCACCCAGAATGTAGGCCAGCGCCAGCTCACGGTTCAACTTGTAGCGCATCTCGTTGCGCAGCCATGCCACCACGTCAAAGCTGGTAATGTCTACCACATCGTCGCGATCCAGCTCCTGCTTCTTGTACACCGTGGTCGGGCCGGTGGAGCGGCGCAGCAGGCCGAACACCTCTTCAGTCTTGTAGTTGCCCTTCAGGTAGCCCTTGGCACGTGCATCATCCTCGGTCAGGTCGGCGAACAGGCTCTTGAAGCGGCTGAACGGGATGTGCTTCACGCCGCCCATCACCACGCTCACCCAGTCGTCGGGCTTGTCAATGATGCTGGGCGTGGTGTCCAGCAGGTGATCTTCCGGGAACAGCCAGTCGATATTGTCAATGCCGTGGCACAAAGCGTCCACCTCGCTGTCCTCAATGCCGGCATTTGCAAAAGCGGCCTTCATGGTGCCACAGGTCTTGGCGGTCTTCACCACCTTGTTGATCTCGTCAATGCTGTGCTTCAGCACGGTGCCCTTCGTGTCCTTCTCAAATACATTCTGCTTCACGGTTTTTTCCTCCTCATCGTCAGTCTCTTCGCCGTCACGCTTTTCCAGGGCCATGCCCACCAGTGCGTGGCAGCACTCCTGCTGTTCGGGTGTCATGCTGTTGTACACCTCTTTCAGCGTCTTGCCGTCCTTCTGTTCGTCCGCCATCTCGGCTTCCTCCTGGGTTGCTTTGTCGGTCGCTGCATCGCCGCTGTGTACAAGGTCGTCCAGCGGTTCGCCGTCCGGGTCCAGTCCATGGGCAATGCTCAGGCCGCCGTCTGTGTAGATGAATACTTCGCCGCCCTCGTAGTCCTCGTCAGCACTGTGCTTCACCACCTCGTCGATCAGCGCACCCGGGTTACAGCCTGCCAGCACAAGGCTCACTTCCTGAATAATACCGTGCTGGACAGTGTTGCCAGTCTTCTTGATGCAGTTTGCATAGATGGAAAAAGCGTTCAGGTCGCCATTTTCCACGCAGGCCTTCGCGGTCCGGCCGGTATCCGTATCGTTGAACTTTGCGTAGCAGTACATGCCCCCGGGCCGGTTCTCCAGCAGGCAGTGGCCAAGGACGTTTTCCAGGTTGTCATGGTCATGGTTGTACACCATGGTCACAACTTTACCGTCGCATTCCTGGAACGCATTCGGTGCAATGGTCAGGCCATCATAGCACTTAGTCTTAGCCTTCGTGGCCCATCCGCTGCAGTCGTAATCAAACTTCGCCATTTTGATTTGCCATACTCCTTTCTACGGCTTCCTTTCCAGCCGTGATCGTTTTGTTTCTCTCAGCAATCTCCGCATCGGATTGCGAAATATTGCTGTTCCGCAGTTCGTCCGCCTTCGGGTCCTTCGAGGGCTTCATTCCCAGCAGCTGCCGGAACTCATTGCTTGTCAAGATCTCGTTGCGGGTAAATTTGTCCGCCATCTCGGCAACGGCGCTCACCGGTGCCAGCTTGAACGGGTCGCGGAAGTACATCATACTCTCGCGGCCTTCCTTCCGGTCCTCCTCGGTCAAAAACTTTCGCTTCAGCTCATCCACGGCTGCTGCCACAAGAGGTTCAATGGTACGGTTCTCATAGTTCGTCATCACCGCATCGCTTGCTGTACCGTTCATGATCTCCGGGGTAATGCCTAACTGGCTGTATGCCATGTTGGTCAGGTATTCCACGGTTTTCAGGAGGTTATTTTCAAGGCTGCGGTTCAGCTGTGTAATGTGTTCCGAACCATCGGTATAGGCAATGCCGTATTTAGAACCGGTCAACTGCCGTTCGATCTCGGCTCTCCGGTCGTCCGCTCTCTTTTTCTGGATGTCGTTGCGCACTACGTATGGCAGCTGGATGATAAGATCCAGTTTTTCAGATCCCAGCTGGTCATCCACCACGTCCATCAGGTTCAGCTTGCGGATCAGGCGCTGGATAGTGCCGTTCGGTTCGTTCATCACCGCATAGAACGGGTTCTCGATCAGGGCCACTTCTGCTTTCGGCAGGGTGATCTCCTCTTTCTGCCCGGTCTGGTCGTTGTACACTTCCAGCCGCACATCATCGGGGTACCATTCCTTCACCTTTGCCACCCGCATGGAAAGGATCTTTTCTTTGCCGGTCTCTTCGTCCACATCCACGTCCACCGGCACCAGCGCCGCCACGCCCTCGTCCAGTACAGAGAGGAACATGTCATACCGCAGCGCCCTGCCGGTCTGGTCCTTGTTGCCGGAAAGGTTCAGGCAGCAATTAAGGCCCGAATCAACGGTTTCGTCGTAGCGTCCGTTTTCATCGAGCCTTACGTGGTTTATTGTGATGCCCGCTGCGTCCATGGCAATGCGGGTGTATATGGCGGTCATGATCGTGCGGTCATTCGCACGGTTCAGCCGTACCCGGTCAGGCCGGTAGCTGCTCCCTCCGCCATAGTAGTTCTTCCCGGGAGGGTCCCGGTTCGTAAAGGCGTTCCACGCCCGTTTCAGGCGGGAGCCAACATTTATCGCCATTTTGATTTTTTCCTCCCGGTCAGTTTTTCTTGTCGTCCTGCTTTGTCTGTCCGCCGCTGGCGCTGCCGCTTACAATGGCGTTTGCTAAATCAGGGTTTTCAAAGGTGCTCGTCACAAACTGCTTTGCGCTGTAACTCATTGCACCCGCCACAGCCTTGGTCAAAAACTGTTTCCCCGCGTCCTTCATCACGCTCTTCACAAAGCTCTGCCCGCCGTACACATCGCTGCGCAGCTGTTTCACGTCCTTCTGCAGCTGCAGCCGCTCTTTTTCCGCTTTCAGTTCCCGGTTCGGGTCGTCCGCGCGGATGTTGGTATCCCCCTGCAGGTCGCGGTACTGCTTTTCCATCTGCAGGCGGTTGATCCGTGCCCGCAGCTCTTCGTCCGAGTAGTCCTCGGCCTTGCCGCCCTTCCGCTTCGGGGCATACTCTGTCTTTGCAGTCGCACCTTCACCGGCGTTCCCATCCACGGCATAGTGCTTCTTTCCGGCTGCGGTCAGGGTACCGTCCTTGTTCTGGTATCGCCGCACGCCCCATTTCATGCCCTTGATGCCCCAGTGGCACAGGGTGCTGTTCCGGTGCTGCCACCAGTCATTTTGATTTATCATCTACTCACCTTCTTTCACGCTCTATTGCTTTTATCCATGTTTGTGCTATACTGGCTTTAACAGCCATTCTGTGAGGAAGGGGAATCGTGTATGTGGAGTGCTAAATGCCCCAAATGCGGAGCAAAGATCCTGCTTGAAGATGCCAACGCAAAAGTCATTCAGTGTGCGTCCTGCGGAGCACAGGTCCGCGTTAATATCAACGTGAACTATAACTACTCCCAATCAGAGCATACCGAGCATATCGTCGATGATGCAAAGATCAAGCAGGCCCAGAATGTTGATCGCGTCATCAACCTTTTTGCCTCTCCCATCGAGGAGCGCCGCGCCAAAAAGAAGACGGAAGAAGAGCGTATCCAGCGCGAAGCAGACCAAGCCGAGCGTATCCGCAAAGAGCAGGAGGCAAAAGACGCTGAAGAACAGCGTGCTTACGAAGAATGGGCCTCCGCTCAGCACGAAAAACATGCCCGCCAGGCTGGGCGCGCAATTGCCAAGGCAATCAATTACTATCGTGCCAACGAACGGAAAATCCTCATCAGTGTCGTTCTCATTGTTGCTCTTCTCGCTTGCCGCGGCGTTTACGATTCCATCAACCAGAAGCGGGAACAGGAACTTGCCGCCCATCAGGCCGAGCTTGCCCGCCTGAAGGATGAAGAGATAGCCGCATCGCACCTTGCTATGGGCGAAGTCCGCATGCCAAACATTTCCATGAGCGAAGATGCCCGCGATGTCATGAAAAAGCTGCGTGATGCCGGTTTCATCAATATCGTCGATCAGCCAAAGCAGGATCTCGTTCTTGGCAAAAATCACGCTCAGTACGACATCATAGAGATCACTGTAGACGGCGCACCTTCCTTTAAAACCGGCGATTGGTACCCCCTCGATACCGAGATTGTTGTGTCCTATCATACCTATATTTTCGAGTAACGATGAAAGGGGTGCTCTGCATGACGGTCACTTGTCCGAACTGTGGTAGCGAGATTCCAGTACCCAACCGAAAGAAAAAGTCCATACAGTGTCCTTACTGCGATATGGGTGGTCTTGAACTTGACCTTGATTATTTCGATGAAGAAAGCAATCAACCGGTTACCGGATGGAGAAGTTTTGAATTTCAGCATCCACGTGCCGCCAAAGCCGTCAAAGCAACTGGATACACTGCTGTGGCAGCAATGCTTGCTGTCGGAGGCATTGAACTTGCAAAAGATAAAATTGCCGAATTAACAACTAGTCCGGAAACCAAATCTGCCGACGAGCCTCTAATTCCAGAATCTCCTGCGGACAACAGCTTATCAGATTCATCCGTGCCTGAAGCAACAAATTCGTACATAAGTCCTGATGAGTATGACTCGGTTCTTCGTCAACACGACTTAAGCATAAGAAATCTTGGAGAAAACCGTGTTCATTCTCCTGAGAAAGAAAAGCAAGCAGCTGATCTTGGAATAAAGCTTCCACCACATCAAACCATAGTAAACCCATTTCCCCAGCATCACAGGGTAAAGAAGCAAGAATCTTAATCACTCAAACGCATCCCGGTTCTGCTTCCACGCAATGTAAGCATCCATCATAGCTGCCACAGCATCGATCTTCTGGTCCTGCCGCTGCTTGTAAAGCTTCCGGTTGCCGTTGGTGTCCACCAGTGCAATGCAGTTGCCCATTGCAAACTGCATCAGCTTTTCGTCAAACAGCAACTTCCGCTGTTCGCTCAGCTTTTTCAGCTCACCCAGCGGCACGCTCTCGGTCCTCGCACCCTGAATCACCTTCGTAATGCCAAAGGTGCCATTCTCCTGCCCCCAGCGCTCCACGAATTCCTGCGCGTTGTAGGGGTCGTAGCCAAACGCCCGCACGTCGTACTGGTTCTGCTGCACGAAGTTATCAAGATCTTCATACACCTGCATCATGTCCAGCACCGTGCCGTCAAATACGAACAGTGTTCCCTCTTTCATGAACTCTTCGTACTGGTTTCTCCGGCTCACGGGCAGCTGGCTCAGGGTGTAGCTGGTAATGTAATCCCTCGTCTTTACCCCAAAATATCCGCTTGAAAGCGGAAACAAAAACGTAAACGCACAAAAATCATCGCCCATGCTCAGGTCCGCGCCCATGGCGCATGGCATCTGCCAGTAGCTTCTCGGTCGGTGGCAAAGGGTCTCCTCATATGGGAAAAAGAATGTGTAACCCTCCATCGGCAGGTTGAAGCGCTTTGCAAGGATGTCATTCCGAGCACTGGGCGATTTTTCGGCTCGTTCCACGTCCAGCTGGTAGGTCTCGTAGCTTACGGTCTTGCCCAGGTTCGGGTTTGCCTTCAGCCACATCTCCGGCTGACCAACTTCCTCAATGCTGTCCAGCTTGTAGTACCAGATGGAAACGTGCGGATTGATGTACTCCCCCTTCAGGATGCTCAGCAATTCCATTTTGATGTCGTCGCCGCATCCGTTGCGCACCGTGCCCTCGCTGCTTGCCGCAACGATCAGGTAGTTCTCGTTTTTCGCCGCGCCCTGCTCAATGGCACCAATGGGGTCTTCTCGGATGTCACAGCTCAGCCATTCGTCCACGGTCGCCACCGTGTCGCGCCTGCCCTGCAGCTTTTCAATGGTCATGGGGCGCACTTCCAAAAGGCTGTTGGTCACAAAGTTCTCAATGCCTTTTTTGGTACTTGCCATCTTCACACGGTCTGCTTTCGCGCCAGTGGTGTTCTGCAGGCTGCCATCGGTCATGAACTTCAGCACCGGCCCCTTTGCCCGTGCCAACGCAGTGCGGAAGGGTGCCAGCACTTCATCGGCCTGCTTCATAGTAGGCGCTGTGGTCAGCTGCTGGGTGGTGTTCGTGTTGGCGGTCATAAAGTACGCCTGCAAAAATTCCAGGTACATGGTCTTTGCGGCCGAACGTGTGATGATAAGATACTGCTTCGTTACCAGACGCTTCTTGATGCGCTTGGTCTCGTAGTGTCCGCCTGCCCCGTGCGGGTTCGGCACATACACGCTCCGCTCCACAAAGTAGTACCAGCCAAAGATCTGTTCTGCCCACAGCTTAAAGCTGTCCAGCATCTTCACATCGCCGCCGTCGGTCAGGGTCAGCTCGTCCTCGCAGAACGCAATAAAGCCGTTGATGGCCTTATCGTCATAGTAGATGCCCGGGTTTGCGATCAGGTCGTCGATCCGGTTCATCTCCATACTGATCTCTCTGCAAACGGGGATCTCCCCGCGCATCACGGCCTCCCGGAACCGGCCGTAGTAGATCGGCGTTGCCGTGTTCGAGAGTGCCATTTTGATTTTTCAGCTCCTGTTTTTATTTCTCAGTCTCTGCTGCGTTGGCCTTTTCGGTCAGCATCTCGGTCAGTTCTGCGTACTGTTCATCGGTCAGCTTGTTGGCAGCATAGAAGATATCCAGCTTCTTTGCCATACCGGCGGTCTGGCCGCGCTCGATCATGCGTTTGCAGGTGTTATAAAGTGCCATAGTAGTCCTTCCTTTCTGTTCATGCGGTTGTTTCATCATCGGTCACGCCCAGCTCCAAAAGAGTTAGGCGGTAGTCCTGGTCAAGGTTCAAAGCGTCTGCGTCGGCCAGAGCGGATTGAGTGGATGCTAACTGCTCTGAAACTTCCGTCAGCGTCATGTATCGGTAGCCCACAAGCGTGCCGGAATATTCGCTGGCCGTTACGGTGCCGTCGCTGGCAAAAGTGACTGTGGCACCGCCTGCGGTCGTATACTTGCTGCCTTTCACGACGCGGGCAACAGCTTCCACGGTGTTCTTGTAGTCACTAGAGCTGCTTGCATTCCACCGCTCCTTGATCTCGATATAATCGATGTCATGGTCTTTAGCGGATGTGCCGTCGCCCTCAGTCCAGACGATGCAGGGAGTGGCGGCGGTGCCATACTTATAGCCCTGAATGCAGGTGCTGCCGATATCGGCACTGAGGACGGTTATTTTGATCTTGCGGTCGCTGGCGGTGTATTTGAAAGTAGCACCAGTTGAGCAGATCGCGGATATCGCATTGCTCTCTCCAGCTTTAAGGCTTAAATCCTTATCAGGAGAAAACTGGAGCACATACGGAGAATTAAAATTCTTCGGAGTGATGCGGATGAAATCCATACCTTCAGGAATGGTGGCTTCACAGCTTATGGTGTTATTCCAGCCCCAATTGCCTGCAGAGATTTGCGTGACAAAGGCCAGACGTTCGGTCGGCGCGCCAGCTTTTGCGACCTGCGCCTGAATCTCTGCCAGCATGGCATCCACGGCTTCTTTGGCCGCAACGGCCTGCCACGTCCCATCCCCGCGCAAAAATTTACCCTGTGCACCGGCTGCGGGTGCAGGCACAAGGCCCTCTTTGCCAGCCGCGCTGGCCGTGGCGGCGGTCATCTTGGTGTAAGTGTGGTCAGTAAAAACGGCGTTGGCCGGTACATCCTTGCCCAGCGAGTGAGTGCAGGCCACCGGCTTGCCACCGCTGATATATACCGGTTTCGTCGCACTGCCCGCGGTTGCGGTATCGAGTTTGACGGCACTGTTGGCCGAGCCGCCCGCAGAACCGGAACCGGCATAGTTGTGGGTGTGGCTCTTGGCCGCAAACACAGAGCCTGCCTTGCTCTTGATGTAGGTCCACAGCGCACTCATGGGCCGACGGCGGTAGGTGGTCGTTGTGCTTCCGCCGCCGGCATATTGGGATACATAGTAATCTGCATCCTGCGGGGTGGCGCTGCCCGTACTCAGCGTGTTGATCATCGTGTTCAGGTCATCGGCGGTCTTGTTTGCTTTGTCAGTCAGCTTTTCATCCACCTGCGTGCGGGTGTAGTAGTCGCTCATGTTTACCGTCACCATGCTGTCACGCCAGGCATTGGTGTCGCGGTCCCATACCCAGATGCTGTCCGTGGTGCCCACCACAGCCCACCAGCCGTTTTCACCCACGGGCACCGCAGCAGTCAGGGCGTCTGAGGTCTCATACCAGCCCTGCGCGCCCAGCGTAATGGTGCGCACCTGCTCGAAATATTCCTTTGTGGCCTGCAGGTATTCACCGGATTTTGTTTCGCTGCCCTTCGCATTGGATGCGCTTGTGCCCGCATTGGTCTCGCTGGTCTTGGCAGCGCTTGCCGCACCTGTGGCAGTGCTGGCCGCGCTGGATGCTGTCTGGGCATCTTTTTTTGCAGCTGCTGACAGTGCAGCAGCTGCGGTTTTGCTGGTATTGGCATCATCTCGCGCCGCTTCGGCTTTCTTTGCGTTGGCCTGAGCACTGGCGGCGCTGGTACCCGCATTGGTCTCGCTGGTCTTTGCTGCGCTTGCGCTGGTGCTGGCATTCGTTTCACTCGTTTTTGCGACCTTCGCACTGGCCACGGAGTTTGTCTCCGAGGTCTTTGCCGCACTGGCCGAACTGGCAGCAGTTGTTTCGCTGGCCTTTGCTGCCTTTGCACTGGCGGCAGCGGCATTCACAAAGGTCTGTCCGTATGCCTCCACTTCCGCCTTCAGCGTCGCCATAAAGTCCCGGATCTCAGAAATGTCAGTTTTTGTGTCTACCACCAGGCCTTCCAGGCATTTCGCCTTGCCAAGCGTCGTGTGGAACGCACAGTTCACCATTCCGCCAGTGGTAATAAGGCCCACCACAATAAAGAACACATCGCCCTGATACGCTACAGCATCCGCCGCCACAATCCAGTCAAACACCACCGCATTGCCTTCAGTGTGTTTGCTCGTCACCGTGTAATAGTTTTTGTCACCGTTTGCATTCTGGTAGTTGATGCGCAGGTCAAACTTCGACATATCGTATCCGCGCCATGTTTTGTTCATTCTAAATCGGATGCGGTTCGCGTCTTTATCTCCCTCAACGCCCAGCACCACACCCCGCTCCGGAATAGCAATTATGCGCAGGTCTTCGTCGATCACAAAGTCGCAGGTGCTGTCCTCAGCACTCGTATCCGCCAGCTCGGCAAACTGCTTGTCCAAATCTATCATGTCACTTCACCTGCTCGATCAGTACCTTGCTTGTCACCATTCGGGCTTTGCCGTTCTGGCCCGCAAGGTACACCTTAAAGCTTTTTCCGTCAGTCACCTCATCCGGCACATTGCACTCGCCTTCTGCGCCCACAGGCACTGCATGTTCGTCGTTGAACACAGCAATTTTCTTGGCGGCAAGCCACTCCGGATCACTCAGCTCAAAGCGGCAGCGCAGATAGCCCTTGCTTCCCGCCGTAATACCCGCAAAGTCGCCGTGTTTGGCAAGCTGCTGCCCCGTCACAGCAAAAATCAGTCTGCGCATTTCTCGTCCTCCTTGTCGCACTCTGCATACAGCCGCCATTCCAGTTCACTGATAAGGTTTTTCGTTGCTTCCATCGTGCTGGAACTCTGCGGCGGGTCAAACAGCATCTTCACCTTCAGCGCCGTATAGCTCTTTACAGCTTCGATGTCCGCCCTGTTTTGGCAAAACTCGCTCCATGTTGCCGTCGCATCGCTGATGTTAAAGCCTTCTTTTGGCCCAACACCCATTTGCCGCAGGATCATCAGCACACTGTTGATGTGCATGATAAGGTCCGCATCAAACGCCGTATACTCCTCGGTCAGCCCGAGGAGCTTCTTTACCGAGGTCAGGATACTGTCCATTTCTCATCACCTCAGTCCGCAATGCACTGGTTGTCCCACTTCTTGTAGACGTCCAGATAGGTCTCGCCCTTGTCACCGTTGTGGGTGATCTCGTAGTACATCCCATCAGATACGGTGGTACTCACCAGCGCCTTCCAGTTCTGCAGCGTCTTACTGAACCACACGATGAACACGTCCTCCAGCGTCAGCTTCTTATCATCGGTCGCGTCCACATGAGCGTTAAAATAGTCCACCACCAGCTGCTTTGCACGGTTCATCATAGTTTTGTTGGTCATTTTGTTTGTCCTCCTGCTTTACTCAGATTTTGGATATACAGAACTTTTTCGCGACATTTTTCAATCGTCTTTTTATTTCTGTACGTATTTCTCGTCTTTATCCATTTTATTTCTTGATATAAAGTAAGTTTTCTGATATAATTACGCCATCAAACTTCAGCCAATCCGCTCACATTCGGATATGTTTATAAGGAGCGCATTATGAATCCCTTCACCGAAAAATCCGACAAAGAACTTCAGTCCTATTTTGCCGACTACGAGCAGTTGCGCTCATTCAACCGCGATCGTCCTCTTTCTGACCCAGAGTTCGCCAGACTTCTCTCAGACTATAAAAACAAGTGCGGTCCCATAGGCGAAATGGTTCTCGGTCAGTATCTCTTTGAAGAGATCTTTCACCGCTGGGAGAAAACTTTACACAATAATTGACTTTTTCCATGGGCAGGTGTCGCCCGGTTTTCGTTCTGTGTACACCGTTTTCAGGATCGTGCCATCTCCATAGTGGATGGCCTTGTGGGTACGGTCGCTCACACATACCACGTTTTCCGGGTCCAGCAGTGCGTCCGAGTGCTGAAGCACGTCCTCTTTCGTCAGCGGATTCAGATGGTGGATAATAATGCGCGGCCGGATGGGCTTTCCGTTTCGTATCACCCAGTCGGTGATCTCGTGGTCGGAACATCCCAAATCACACCCAGCGTCCCGCACAATGATCCTGTCCCGGAACTGCCGCCACTCTCTTGACTGATAAAAACTCTGATTTAGCCACCGGTCAATGCCAAAAGTATCAAATCCAACTTTGCCGTGAAGCTGCAAATAATGGAAGCGGTCTTCAAAGGTCGCATACCGGCAAAGCTCAGAGTATGTCTTCCTGGGCATATGCTTAGTACCCCACGCACCAGCAGATCATGGCAAATGCCGTGCAGATCATAGAGAGGCAAATCACCTTACCATGTAGGTTCTCAAGACCTTCCATTTCGTCATGGTAAGCGCATACAAATGTAAAAATCAGCGTACACCAACATCCGAATCCGCCGATTCGCTTATCAACAATTTGTGGAAGCCCGACTGTGATAGCCGTCAAAAGCGACAGAATACTCGGAGGCAAATACCGCCAGTACCGCTTGCTTGTTGGTCGTTCTCGGTCTGTGAACAAGCATGCAAGCATGATCCACGGCATCGCCGCCATCAGCCAGAAGCAGATTTCTTCAAATGCTGTCATCATAAAATCCTTTCTTCTGCAACATGTCATCTGCAAGCAGTATCGGTGTCCATGCAACTGCTCCCGTCAAAAGCACTGTCTTCCATTCGCACAGGATATTGCGCTTTACCAGAAAAATCGCTGCCGCAAAGCAGATAAAAAACAGAATTGTCAGGACGACTCCGGCCGCATAAGAGCTTTTAAAACTCATAGTCGGCATCATCACCTTCGTCCACGCCATTGTACTTTGCCATAGCTTTCAGCACATTTGCGTACATTTCTTTGGTGTCCTTTGCGTTTTCCAGTGTCTCGGTCTTTGCCCGGAGCAGTTTGTTTTCTTCTTCCAGTTTTTTCTTTTCAAGGTCCGCTTTCATGGTAGCCAGCTTCAGGAAGTGCGTTGTTTCTGCACTGGAAGCCGTCCCTTCGCGCAGCCTTCTTTCCACCAGTTGCATGGTCAAGTTTATCATGTACTGTTCCTGTGCTTCCGGGCTTGTTGCAGGCCGGGCCGAAGCCACAGCCGCTTCTCCCGGTGTGTTCTTCTTCGGTCTCATTCAAAGGCCCTCTTTCTTTGTTGTCTAAAATTCAGTTTTTGCAAAGGCTCATGGGCGTGGTGGCAGTGCTTTTCATTTGAAGGGAGAAAGCGAACATTCCGTATAAAGGAGAACAACACAGAATGCCCCGATGCCGATGGAGGTCGAACGTCATGAACTCAGAAAGCTCTTAGGAGGCGCGCACCCCATAAGCCCTTGCAAAAACTGCCGAAACCTCAGTCTACACCCCAAGGCCTCGGCAGCATGTTTAAAGCCCAAATATCAATTTTCCCTCCGGGGAAATATCAAAGACCGGCGCGATTTGAGAGGGGGGTGTCGATTTTGAGACCCCTCCCTATGGCCTTAAGCACTTTGTGCATAGCCAGTATCGTCCTTAATCTCGATCTTGAGCTTCTTATAGATGTTAGCTGGATCGTTTGCCACGATTTTATTGATTGCTTTCTCAATTTCGTAGGCATTTTCATTGTCTGTGAACTGAGAAGAGGTCTGTGCCAGCCGCATAAGCAGGCCAGACGAGTTATAGCCGTGATCCATGTCATACTGATACCACTGCTCGAACTGCTCATACGGATTGTAGGGATTATCGAACGTGGTCAGAAAGCATCGAACCATAATTCAAAGCCTCTCTTTCCTGTTATCACTTTCCAAGTGCATCATAAACGGTGGATTCAGGAACGCCACACGCCTGTGCAATCTCTTTATAAGTGTAACCGCTTCGCAACATCGCTCTCGCTTTGGACAACTTGGCCGAAGACAACGAAGCCGTGGTTTTGGGCATTGCACGTTTCACGATTTCATCCGAATCAGAAGAATTCAGGAACTTTGACAGCATGTTGTCGGAAATTGCGCCAGCCTGAATAGCTTCCCATTCTCTGTCGCTAAACCTGACTTTGGACTTTTGCCCACTTGCGCCGACCTTATCGCGAGCGCGCTGCATTTCAACAGAAGAAATCTTCTTGATTTCTTTCTTGTCCTCGGTGTTTTGCGGGTCTAAACCCAGTTCCTGAATTTTGGCCTTGATGTTGGCATTGGCAATCAGCATTGCCTTGCGCTCCTTAGGTTTATTGGCCAGCATTGTGGTGTACTTGTCTTTCAGTGACATAACTTCCGCAGCATATGTCTTGGCTGCCTCAGGATCACGCTGGATGCCCTTCATGTTGACCGCCTCTTTGCGGGCCTGTGCTGCCATAGCTTTGAGCTTATTAGAGAAGTCTGCGTACAAGTTCTCCTGGATAGTGCCAGAAGAGAGGGTTCTTGCGTCCTTTGTCTCGGAAATCAGACTTACGGTATCCTCGGCAATACGCTCTTTCTTGGTCTTCGGATCGATGAAGGCACGCCCGCTCTCCTTATAAATGAGTTCACCAGTCTCTTTATCCACGCGCACGCTACCACGACGCTCAGGCACACGGATGGTCTGCTTGCGACGAGACAGGAGCGTAGATGCACCACCATAATGCGTAGTGCCATCCTCATCCACACGGATCTGCCACTTTTCCTTCAGTTCCTGGATGCCATTTTCTTTCTCAGAGCGTTTGTAGTCCAGCTTGTGCTTCTCCGCATCGATGACGACCATCGAATGCTTGACCGCACGAGCCAGTTCTTTTTCGTCGGCACCGCGAAGAGTCATGTCCGTGATGAGGTTCGAGATTACCCCCATTTCACGCTGCTTCTCTTCTTTTTTCATGAGACGCACGTTGTTGGGGTTACCTTCAGGAACAGCATATGCCGTCTTCGGATCAAAGTCTTTCAAATCATCCAAAGGACGAGTAGACTTAATTGGCACTTTGGAGGTGACAGGAATAGCCATAACGGTATCGCCGTCAAAGTCTGCGCCGGACAGACGCTCTGCCACCTTGGCGTTGATACCAATAGCATCCTGAATCTGTCCGAGATTGCGCTTGCCGCTGACATTTTTGTTGTTGACAGTAACAACCGGAATCTCAAAGGTGCCGGCATGAGGATAGCGAATCAGTGCAAGCTGTGTGCCGTTCTCATAGGTCGGACAGTAAGCTTCTGTTTCCTTAATTCGGTTGATGGGCAGAATGACTTTCGTTGATTGTCCCGGAAATGCCGATGCTTTCAGCGTCATGGACGTACCTTCACAGGTATCGGCAAAGTCGTTCAGCAGCTTCTTTTTAACAGTAGGATTATTGTAGTGCATAATCTCATCATACTGCGCCTGATAATCCGCAATTGTAAGCTTCAGCTGATTTTCAATAAGCTTTTTCGGCTGTTTGGATAGGAACTGCGAAGATACATTTCGGGACATTGTATCCCAATCGCCTTCCTCTTTCAGCTTGTTAATAGGAGAAAGATGCTCCTTTCCATCAGAACCGATGTATGTACTCTGGCCATTGGCTTTGATGGCTGCTCCAAACGGATTGTCCGGATCAGCTTTCGCTTCCTTCAGGACCTTCATTTTGGGCGTGCCGGAAGGCTTGTTAGTGTTAAACATGATGTCCACACCATCGGGAAGATCATCAGAGTAGACCGCCATGCCTTTCAGATAGTGGTCACCATCGACAAGGATACGAACCTGCGCATAATGACTCTTGCCAAGGTCAAGATCGGGCACGCCACGGCGAATTTCCATGACACCATCTTTGTCCAGACCACCTTCATCGCCATACCGGATGGCAACACGGCTTGAATCCAGACTTGCAGGACGCTGAAGCTTCTTGAACGTATCACCACCGTCGTCAGAATGATAATCACCGAGCGAATCAATCTGATCCTGATGCTGATAAGCATACTTCTGGTCGAATTCAGGCTTAGCCAACACCGTAATGTTAGTCTGCTGACGGATGTTGGTCGGCTGACGGATACCTACGCCATAACGTTTGTAACCGTATTCCGCTTCCAACGTATACGCAGCGTCGTCAAGCTCTGATTGTGACACGCCCATTACAAGATTGGCACCTTCGGAAATATCGATCATGCCTTTCTTGTCCACTTCTTTTTTCAACGTGTCAGCAATATTCTCTGCACGCTGCGCTTTTTTATCAGCAGTGCCTGCATATTTTGAGCGCACACTGGACTCGCTCATACCAAGCTTTTCACCGATGGCTTTCCAGCCGAGACCCTGTTCCTTTAAAGCAGCGATTTTCTCATACTCAGATGCCTTGCGCTCATGGATTGCTTTACGTCGAGCCACTCGAAATTCGGTAAGACCGAGCTGGTACTCCTTGGGAAGAGTGCTATTGATTTGATCTAAAATTTCATTTTCGGACATGCCCTTCTTCTTGAGCGTTTCCACACGAGACAGAAAGTCACCAGAGTGCTGATAAGGATTATCACCGGAACCCCAAGGATAGCGGCCGGAATGGCGCTTTGTGCCGTAATGCTCCAAAATATCAGAGTCGGAACTCGTGCCGTGGTAGTTTTTAAGGTCTTTCTCAATTGGATTCATAACGCTGCTCCTTATCTCAGATCTGCAATGATTTTGTCAAATTCTTTAATCTTTTCGATGATGGGATCAATGATATCTGCCGTCGGTGTCTCGATGAGAACATCATCATTTTGGTAAATGCGATTTTCGATAAGAATATCTTTCGGCTTGACATGATACTCCATGCAGAACAGCGCATCATAAATAAAGAGCTGCTCTATATGCGCTGGAACAGCTCCTGTTTTAAGATCATGAATACGAAGAAAATTATCTTTGTCGTTAAATGCAATGGCATCTGCAGTACCAAAACAGTTTTCGCTGTAAAACAAAACCTGCTCGGGGTCCATGCGGAAACCAATTGCATCGTTGACATATGCGTTGAGGGTTTTCTTGCTCTTCGGGAGCTTTTGCTTCAGGTTAATGCACTCTGCAGCAAAAGCATGAAGCCGAGTGCCTTTCTCCTTTGCTTGACAGCTCATGAAAGCATCCACCAGGCGTTGAGTATCATAGTTCAGCCAATGATACTTACTTGCGCCCAGAAAGGCGTGCTGCCCCACGAGCCTGGAATGATCGTTCCATTGCATTGAGAACTTCCTCCTTGTTCTCAGGATAAATGAAAGCGGCAAAGCTCATCTCATTCATCTGACGGACATAATAATCCTGATTCGGACGATGAGGTGCATTTGCTGAGCGCTTGCCTTCGAGTGCTGCCCAAGTGGAACCATACAAAACCAAAAGATCGGGATGCCCCTGCACCTCGTTCGGGTCAAGATGGACCACTACACAGCCGGGAAAGCGTTCTTTCAGTTCTTTCGTCAATCCCTGTTTGAATTTGTTTTCGAGCATGATAAAAACCTCCAAAATAAAAGAAATAGTGCGTTCAAGACGCGTTCTATTCCCCCCATAAAAGGGCATGTTTTTATCGCGTCAGTTTTTGCTAATTTTTGCAAGATTTTATTATTTTCGGGCAAAAGAAAAGCCCCTGCGTTGTTAGCGCAGAGGCAGATCTTATTTGCTGTATCAGTCGTACCACTCAGGTTCTGGTTCAAGGTCATCGTCTGGATAGCTTGCTTCCTCTGTCGGAGATGACAAAAGATCTATGTCGTTATCATCGATATGATCTCCGCATTTCGGGCACAGCCATTCATCATCATGATGTACCATCTGGCAATGACAGTTCCAACACCAATGTTCGCCTGTTGATTCATCATAGCCGGGAGTATGGAGAACACGGTAGTCAAACGATCCGTCTGGATGCTTCACCCATAACACTGGTAGCCCAAGTTCCAATGTAGTGTAGATCCAAACTTCATCGCCATTCGGAAGAACATCTCGTCCTTCAAAAGAGTAATCGTGCTCACGCCAATTTTTTGCAAGCGCATCCATATAGTTCATATTTTTCACCTCGCACTTCATTAAAGGGCAGTACGTCTATTTAATGCAGTTCTATATTACACTCTCAGGGGATATAGTTCAAGGTTAAAATATTGTAACATTTTCCGGCTCGATAAGACGTTAAACTTTCGCCGTGGCCAAAAGCCCGTTTTTCATCCTTAATTACTATATATAAAATTTTAAAATTTTTATTAAGTTAAAGAAAAAAGTGGGTTTTTGGCCAAACGGCAATTTTATTACACATTATCGTAATATTTTGTGGCCATTTTTGCAAAAATTTTTGGCCACGAAGTGGGTTTTTGGCCAAAAAGTTGCCGAGAATCAGTCAAAATCGTTCATCACCCTCCTTGCCGCGGCATAAATGAACCGTTTCACAGACCACCGATCAACTCGATATTCGGCCCGAAGCCGCTCAAGTTCAGGGTTCGGATACTCTCCACACCGAAACTCAGTCACGTATAGTGCCCTGCGAAGCCGTGCATCCGCTGAACTTGCACTGCAGTGAAAACGATCGCTAAGTACATTTTCAATGTCTGTCAGTGTGACAAAACGATTATTCCGCATTTCCTGAATAGCGAAATCAATCGCTTCTCCCATGAGATCTCCACCGAATGTCGCCATCGGCACCTGCATTCTCACGAGAAAGTCATGTGTTTTCTGCTGCATTTTGCATCTCCCATCTTATCTATAAATTTGTATGTAGTCATCCTATCACCGCTGTCCCGAGCTCCTCTTAACCTTACCGAGAGCTACTCGCCATGCAAAGACCTCAGCATCAAATTCTTCTTTTGAAACCCCACACTTTTTCGCCTCGTACAGCGCCTGCGTATACGACCACGTTCCGTCAACATAGCGCCCGGCATAGATATCGGCGATTTCTTCCTTAGTCATCACGATCTTACCTCCACGTCCGGCAGAATATCTGTGTGGAAATAGAGCTTATAGTGGTATGGATCGGTATGAGTGCCGGTGATATCCTCAACAACATACATGGTATACTCGTTCAGATAAATGTAGTTTTTCTTATACTCGTTCGGACCGGTCTTCACCGTGCACACAAGTTCATTGTTATCATTGTTCGAGATGGACATAGCGCCTTCCATTTCAAGGATGACATTATCCGTACGTGCGTTATAGACCGTGATCCGGCGCTCAGCTTCAAAATAGTTAGCCTGCTTGGAAATGTTCCGATTCACCTTATCCGCTTCGGAGCAGCTGCACAGAACCATACAGCCCACGATCATCATCAGACATGCAAAGACGCAAATAATACGATTTTTCATAGTTAATCACCTCAACCAAATATCATGTAAATCAAAAGCAAGAACCATCCTGTATATCTGATGATTCTCTGTTTTTCTTTGCCGATGTTCTCAGCAAAAGACATTCCAATTGCGATAGCTTGTAAAATAATGCTTGTGAGCAGCACAATTCGCATCACTTCACCATAGAACCCTTTCCCGTCTGGTCGTCCTCAGGCCAGTACGTGTAAATATCATCGAACACCACCGGGATCTTGCTCTGCAGTTCCTTCAGCAGAGGGCACATCAGTTCTCTCATCTGAGGATGGGCCGCCACAGGAGTACGCAGCTTGAAGATATTGCGCCACTCACGGTAGTTGGCCGTGACCACAATCTCAGTCTTCAAGCACAGCGGCAGCACGCAGCGAGCCTGTTCGGGACGATAGCCGTTCATAAGCATCAAAAAATAAGTTTTTTCTGCCAATTCGCAGGATTCTACCCATTTACGATAGAACAGGCGATTCTGCTCTTTATCGATATAAAACGGCTCCACAACGGTAATGCTGCCCTCAAACTTCTCCTTTGAGTAGTTACAGTACCGGGTGCTCTCCTGCGCAAAGCTCGCAATGCGGTGCCGCACCAGCTCGTTCGCCACGCCACGGTCGCAGGTGAACAGAACGCTCAGCTGAGAATGCTCCAGCATCGCCTCATGCTCCTGCTTCACCAGAAAGCGCACCAGCTTCTTCGCCGATTCACCATCCGGCGTGATCTTATCCTCGCTCTTGTAGCAGACCCGGGCAACACGCTCAATCTGCTGCAGCTCCTTGATGCCGCCCTCAGAGATATCAGTGAGAATTTCGTACTTAGGTTCAATGATTTTCATATGTTAGCAATCCTTTCTCTTTCGGGATCTCGCAAAATAGAATCCCAGTCTCTAATAAGTTTCCGTAAGCCATGATCATCTGCTATTGGGCTCATCGTTTCTTCATCGTATTGCACAATGACACTGCCTGCATTATCGCATCCAAATCCGCAATGCCGACACTGAATCTTATACTTGATTTCCAGGCTTGTCTTAACGGTCGCCGTTCCGTATACAGTAGGCCTCACTTTTGAATAGCATACCGGACAACATCTCATAAAAGGTTCTCCTTTTTCAACTTACACTCCCAGTTCCCACAGATGTCACCGCAGGCGTATTTCTTGGCAAATTTCATACCCTTTTCAATAGCCTCCTGCTTGTCGGTCGCCCTGACTTCAAAACTCTGATAGCCGCCACCGTTGTCTGTGCAGGCAAAGATAAAAGTGTGTTTCATAAGAAATCCTCCGTAATAGCTTGTACAAACATATCAATTACTTCGTTCAGAAAAGCAACCAACCGATACGGCCAAGATCTTTTCTTTTCATACCAAGCTTGGATGGTCGTAGTTTCTGTCTGACCGTATCGAATGCTTCCTACCGCTTGCTCCATATCAACCAGTGAGTGATTGGTGTTAACGCACCAGATTCGTGCGTCTTGCAAAGTGATATAGCCATTCGTAAACAGCCAAGCAACATCGTCCATCGACGTGAAATTTCCAACCGGAACCCTGTAGCCATACTCAAGATCATATGTAGTAAGGGCATTCCGAGTTTGTTCTCGTACCATATCAATAGGTCGGCCATTCGCGTAGATGGTTTCAACGTCATCATCAGAAAATTCGTACACTGCCTTACTCCAATTCCTGATAGCTTCTACGGCTTCTTCATATGACACTCTTCCATTGTCCATAGCCTTCTTACCTCACAGCAGAATCCGAAACCAGATAAACCAAAGCACCTTCAGCGTGAATGCAATAATGATGGCCCAAGCGCACAAAATAAGTGTCAGCGCAATAGCCCGGCCAAGAAATTTGCCAACTTTCGTCCAAACATCAGTCATTTTTATCAACCCTTTCAAACCCTGCAAACTTTCCGAAACCAATATTTCCATGCTCGCAGTGGTGAACCGGTTCATATTTTTTCAATTCAGGCACATGATTTAGAGCATCGGCTAAACCGACATAGCAGAGGCCATCATTGAATTTCTGTTCGCATAAGCTGCATTTGTAAGCTGGAAAATAGAATGTTGTCACCCCACACACCTCCTAACCGCATCCACCCGGCACTCTGCAGCGTTCAGCTCAAAAATAGCTGCATCCACAAATTCCGGGTCGCAGTGCTCGAAGTGGTTCCGAGCCACCTCCAAGGCCTGCAAAGCCTCCCGCAGGGTGTTAACCGTCGTCGGAATCGGCTCCATGCGGAATATCTTTTTGACAAAATCAGCGATTTTTCGCAGCATTTCTACGCCTCCACATCTTCATAACCTGCCGAGCCGTGAGCCAGCCCTCGACATCATAATGATCAACAAGTGCTAGCCCGCACACCTCGAGTAAATGAGGAAACCCGTAAGTGTACCAACCGCATACCGCATCCCACAGATATGTGCCAGATTTATCTCGAACTGTAATCTGATAGCCCCCATCATGCAGTGCTCCAGGGCCGTAAACTTCAGGCCGGTTTTTATCGTTCTCAGGAAATCTTCTTTCCATCTCATGCGTAATGCCCGCTTTCGTAAGAAGATAATCCAGCTTCTGCATCTCGGTCATGTAATTCCAAACCCGGAGTTTCCAGGTTTTCTTAGACATGTTTCTCATTTCTGCATTTCCTTTCGTCAGCCTCCATGGTCTTTGCGATTTTGTGCTGAATATAAAGCACACAGCCAGCCTGACTATCACACCCGAATGAAGCCAATAGTCCAGCAATAGCATTCAAAGAGTTCAAATCCTCTTCAGCAAATATCATTTAGCGTTCACCGTTCCTCCTGATACTCTACGATTTTGGTCACTTCACTCTGAACCCGGCGTAAGAAATCACACGTACCCAAGCAACCGCATTCCCTCAATGCCTCAGCGATATCGCCCAAACAATCCATGTCGGTTCTTGTGAGATTAACTTGAGGAATAACTTCAATGTTCTCCTCTGTGATAAATGGAGTATAGTCCCCACAATGGCAGCATTTAATGTTCATACGTTGCATACAAGCATCTCCTTCGATGATAAAAAACAAAGAGCCGCAGATTTCTCCACGGCTCTTCACCTTTAATCTTCTCCAATTAGTTTCTCATATTCCTCATGTGTAATATACTCGTTTCTAAGTGCATCATACAGTCCGCAAAAACGGCCATTGTGATATCCGTATTTATACCCGCTGTCCCAAGCCTTGTTCCATGTCTCAGATTTGATCATATTGATCTTCGGTCTAATACATGTGTCATAAGCTTCAAACAGCAGTAATGCTACGGCACCGCACATACATGCCATTTTTACAATAACCTTCAATGCTTTTTTCATAATAAGTATCTCCTTTCAAATATGAGTTTACCTCATAAAGGAGTCTGTTATTTTCGCGTCTTCTCCTCGAACTTCACGGGCTTCTTGCTGCCCTCCCGTGCACACTCCGTCAGGCACTCGTTGCAGGGTTCATCCGTCTCCAGCACCTTGAAGCTCTTGCACTTCGGGCAGTAGGTTGCATAATCCACTTCGCGCATCCAGTCATTCATCAGGCTTCACCTCCCGAACGATTGTTACATTCCCACAATGAGGGCAAGTCGTCATCACTCCGTCTGGAATATTGGTATACTGTGCTCTTTTGCGGACCCACCATTCGGTCGGCGCTTCAAAATGCCTACCACAGGAACTGCAGACAACTGTGATAATCGGTTCGTTGTTCGAGCTTTTCATCTTTACCGCAAACCTATCATCCAGCTCCGGATGCGTCACCCGCTGGTTCAGTGCCCAGAGGAGATTCCAGCAGGCAGCGCGCAGGTGATCCTCGTCGTCCATACCAACCATGTACTTTGCCAGATGCCGAGAAGCACTGTCCAGCAGCGAATGCAGCGGAATGCCCTTATCAACATTATGCTCACCGTACTTCAGCGCACCCTCCTCACAGTGCTTGCTGACCTCCATAATGCCATACCAGGGCAGAAGATCCATCCGCCCCTTCCCTGCGTGCATATCGCGCTTGGCACCGGTTTCAAATTCAGTGCGGTCTCCAGAATCCTTAATCATTGTTCTCTTCCTCCAGCGTTCTCATCAGGGTAATCGCCCGTATCGTCAGTACAATAAAGTGACGAAATTCCGGATCGGCAGTTGTCCGTGTAACGACCTTATTTGCCAGTTCATCTTTGTTGGCATACGTCAAGATTTCATCTTTAACCTTTTTGAGTTCGGCTTCTGCAACTTTCTTTTCAAGTTCTTTCATTTTTCAAATACTCCTCTCAAATTTGATGTAAAATTGTTGATACTAGACGTAGCATCTAAAATCGTCGCTCCTAAATCTGCGAGACCGGCATTTAAGAAATAAGCACTCTTAACAAGTCCTTCATGTCTCAGAGCTACTTTTTTGCCCCGTTTAATTTTTCTCCCGGAATCATGTAGCGAACGTTTGTGCACATGCTCCAGCGCCAGTCCATCATTTTATTGTAATCTGCCCGGTTGTTCGGAGCGGCACGAAAGAACTTGCTTAACATAACGGTAGCTCCGCCAAAGCCGTTCCTGCGCCTGTAAATCTGTTTCAAGTGCTTCTTCGACAAATTTTGCATCAGACAACCTCCAACACCTGCTCCGGCGAATAAATGCCGAAGAAGTTGTACTCACCAGATTCCTCCAGTGAAACTCCGATGAAATATCCAGCCTTGCCACAGAATATTACATAATCCAAGCCGATTTCAGTAGGATTGCGAAAAATATACATTTTCAGCGCATTTCCAAACGTTCTATGCTCCTTACATCTGCTCTCCAGCATCCGGTCGATTTTCTTGATTGTTTTCTTCGATGGGTTGCACATTTTTCTTGACTCCTTCATATCGAACAAATATTCCGCATTTGAACGTTTCGCCCGCCCAGTGCAAAACCTTTCCCGATTTCAATGCCTCAATATCGCTATCAGACAGCATGAGAAAAACATTTCCAAATGCTGACTGTTGCCGACAAACATCGAGGGTCTCGTTTAATACTTCGAGCTTTTCGTCAAACCATTGTTCAATGAGTTTTTCGGTAACGCCACACACTCGCCCGTCTTCCATGCAATAATCATATCTCGTGCACATCGGACAATTTTTATATGCCATAAAATTTCCTTTCGTTGAACTTTTTCTTTTCCATCAGGGCTCTGCCGATTGCAAGATCAATACCAGCCCTGCTCTTCAGATGATAGTAGAACAGGTTCTTGTAAGGTGTGTTCAGCCGGTCGATTCTGCCTGCAGCCTGCTCCATAATTTTGTAGGAGTAGTTCTGCGAGTAGAATATGACGGTATCGGTCTTGATGCAGTTCCAACCTTCTGCGCCCGCATTGTACTGGACCAGATATACCCACTTCTTACCGTCAGGGATTGGCTGGTGCTTATGGCCGTTCCATTGCGCTACTTCCGCATCATCGCCATAGGGCAGATTCATGAGAATATCCAGCTCATAATCGAAATTATAGAAGATTATGACTCTGGGGCGGGTCATGCAAATATCCAGAACTTTTTGCGACCTAGTCAGGTCTGTGTTCACCAGTTTCCGCAGCAAATAACAAAACTCGCTGGCGGTCTCAATGGGTTTGTTTTCCCACAGGTTCCAGCGAGTTTTACAAATTTCCAGATACTTAGGCTTGTCATACTCGACAAAAATATTCTCATGGTGAGATACAGTAGGTCGCTCAAAGTCCATATCTACAAGCACCCGTTCACGCAGGCGTACCAGTCGCTGGGTGTTCAGATACCGGTCAATTTTCGGAAACTTGGAAAAACGACTATAGATTACGTGTTCATTGTTGAACTGCGTCCGGTTTTTATAGAACCCGTTTGCAATAAACACCGGAATGTAATCTGTCCAGCAATCTCCCGGAGTAGCACTCAGAAGAATCCAGTCATTCTCCTTCGTGATTTTCAGGAAGGATTTGACCCATTGCCCGCTGCCGACGACTCTCTGCTCATCGAAAATAAAAATGCGTTCTTCACGCCAACGTACTTTCCGATGTTGTTCCATGAATCCACAACCACCTTGTGATTGTAAATATCAAGGTCGCTGTCAGTGGACATATAGAAATGGGCCAGCTCTTCCTCCCACTCGCCTGTATCGCGCTTCCTCGCAGTGGTGATAATACACAAGTCGGGTGGATCATGCATCTTAACGTAGTTTTTGGTGTTGACTGTGCCACCATAGAGCGTATAGTAAAATGCCAAACTGGTTCTTGATTTTCCGCTTCCCACACCACCACATAAGATGCATCCGATTTTCATTCGTTCCAGTGCATCTTTTTGGTAGTCATAGAGCGTTATACCTGCCATCCAATCACCTCATTTCCGTGTGAACATGAATCTGGTTAGGATAGCAATGATTCTCATAAGCTAAAAGCTGTTTGGTGCATTCTTCCTCGTCTTCACCTTCACCGCGAATCGTGTAGGAAAAAAGTTCTTTGCCTTCTTTTGTAAAAACTTTCCAGAGTTCCTTTATGTGATTAGTGCAGTCCGTGTTTTTTACAATATTCTGCATACTGAAGCCCCTCCTTGGTAGCCTCTCTCATGATTTCCTGCAGAGTCGGCCCAGTGTACTTCGGATGTACCAAAGGCAGTACCGGGTCATTGGTTGCATAGCCAAATCTGCAAAAATCGCAGTATTTCCTTGCCACAGACACGTTGTGCATCACAGCGCCACACTTTGCACAGCGCTTTGTAACTTTGCTATCACCCATGAAAATCAGCCAGCCTTTGTTTCATCACTGATGTTCGGGCAGTAATCTGTGTAGAAGGTCAAATCGAAAGTTGCCGAACCGTCGCTCTCGAAATTTACATTTGCTTCCGCCACAGCTTCATGCTGATAAACTTCGGTCAGGATTGCTCCAAACATCTCAATCACGCTGCTTTCGGCTACAGGAAATGCTTCTGCAATTTCCGCGCTCGTGAATATCCAGTTGCCGCTGGAGGTGTTCTTGGTACCTTCCTCGACCATCCATTTCACCATTGCCGGGACATAGTTTCTTGCGCTCATGCTGTTTTCTCCTTTGTTTATTCAAATATAAGGCTTGCACCTCTGGTGGGTCAGGCAGGATTTGAACCCGCGATCACGCAGTTATGAGCTGCCAGCTTTCAGCCAGACTAAGCTACTGACCCAAAATAAAAAGAGCCTCAGATTTCTCCGAAGCTCTCATGCATCTGTAAAGGAAGCGGATTATTTCGCGTTATCTTCAGGTTCACAGGGGCGAACGTCCAGATGCGTTCTTCCCTGAGCATCTGTAAAGAAATCAAACTCTTCCGGGTTATGGAAAAGCTTTTCGTACCTCCGAATGAGTTCCTGTGACAGATCGCCGAAATCATCCTCGGTCAGACCAACGATCAGGAAAGTTCCAACAACAATATCATAGGGAATCCCAATCTCATTACAAAGCACTCTGTTACAGTTACTGAAGGAATCTTCGGCCAGTTTTCCTTCCTCATTGCAGATAAGTGCAACCGGATCATCCCACGGGTAGACCGCCTGAATCGGACCGGCCACTTCTTTCTGAAGAGATTCGAGCGAGCTGTCGATTTCAATAACTTCAGGATACTTCTTGGGCTGGATTCTCAAGACTTTCATACGTTCAACCTCCCAAAATCAAAGTATCAATCGAGCTGCCTCCTCTGAGAACGCCATTTGCGACGTGGGCACTCACCGGCTGGAGCATTCAACCGAGGACTGACCCCGGCACTCGAAATATCAATTAGTAGATTTCAAGATTGTCTACTCTCTGGTCAATGAGCCGCCGCTCAATGACATCCGGTGCAACGTAGGACAGATTCACCAGATACTGCGGTACGCCGTAGAGTTTGGCGACATGGTTCTCGATGATGCAGCCATCATAAGCTTTCTGGCCATCGAAAATGCCGATGAAGCAATCCGCCTCAGACATTTTCTCAATGGATTTGCCCAGATACCACAGACGATCATTGGCATTTTCAGGAGGGGTGCCCTCAAAGTAAGTCGGGATGACCTCCAGTTCTTCATCGAAGATGGCCTCTGCAATCTTGTGCATCCGCTCCATCGACTTACGAATCTGTTCTTCGGTCCGCCCACGCATCGGGCAGCTGATAAATAATTTTTCCATAAGAGAAACCTCCTTAGAACGGAATATCATTAGGGTCGTTCGGCTCGGCCATATCTGCTTCCGGTGCTGCATAGCGGGCGTAGCGCTCCGCATACGGGTCAGCATCAGCATCCTGCTCAACATACATCACATCGGCGTACAGACTGTACTCGCCAGGGAAGTTCCTCTTCTCAACGAGATTTGCCTGCAGGCAGACGTTCTTGACACGGATGAAGTCCAGCTGGCTGATGGTGTCCTCGTTGCAGAGCAGGCGCTTGCCAGCAGTTGTGACCCAATAGATGTGCGGCGGCCACTTGGAGTCCATCTTGATGTTGACCGGCACGTAGAGCGTGGGCACAAACGGCTCGTCGTAAGTGCGCTCAGGGTTCGGCTTGGTCTGCTTGACCTTTACACCCAGATCCAGCAGATGCTGCGCGAGCTCCTCGGTAGGAATTACCACGTTGACACGGCGCTGGTCAGAGCCAAAGCGGTCACGCTCCGGGTCGCCGGAGAAGTTGGTGGTAAAGATAAAACGGGTATCGTCGATATTGACTTTCTGGCGCTTGGTGTACATAAATATCAGTCTCCTTTTTACTTGTTGATTTCATTTTCCAGAATTTTCAGGTCTGCAGTGAGGGCATTCATATTGAGAAGGAGCGCCGTACTGTCATTATTTGCGCTGGCTTTAAGGCACTCATTCCAGTCCTCATCGGCCTTGGAAATCCACTTCTTCATAGATTCTCGATCGGGATTAGACTTAGGGGCAGCTTTCTTCTGCGTAGCAGTCTTCCCGGGATACTTCTTCCCGCTTTTCTCGACCCAATTCTGGATCTCCTTGTAATAGTTGCCCTTGTTGCCACCGCAACGCTTTGCGATCGCCATGGCCAGCCCCTTCTCCGGATCGAAAACATCCTTCTCACTGCACTTCACAACGGTCTTGGAGCCATCCGACCAGTAAACGATCGTGGCCGGAGGAGCAAAGATAACGTCCTTGATAGCAGCGGTGTTCGCAGCAGAAGTGTTCTTCTTACCCGCATTGAACCCTCCATAACGAATACTCAAATTACCACCCCGATCAGCGATCAGATCACCCGGGAGAAATGTGAGTTCATGACCAGTATGAAGAATCACTCTCGTCAGGCCGTCGTGCATATTCTTCTCGACGGTTTCGATATAGCCAATCAGTTGTCCTTGGGAATCACACAGCTTGTTCGCCATAAAATATCACCTCACGTCAAAATTTCTTGCTGCTTCTTCCTGCGTATCGCTCCATGGAAGATCCGGTGCTGTCCAGGGAGCAACGCCATCGTCACCAACGAACCAGTTGAAGTCGCCGTACTTGGAGATTTCCTCAACTGCCTCATCGACTTCCCGGTTGAAATATCTTTTGTCGATATCCTCCTGCATCTGGAGCTGATAGACCGCCTCGCTTTCCAGCCAGCGGTAATCCTTTGCTCCGGTCACAGAAGCATATTTCCGTTCGCCGGTATCCGTCAGGCCCGCTTCCCGCAGCAGCAGAGCGCCGCCCTTTCCAGGCATGATCGGGCAGAACTGTCCCACACGTCCCACAAAAATATAATTGTGTTCGCCTTCAGGCAGATCTTCGTTCTTGTCGAGATAGATAGCGCCCTTGGAAACGGTCTTTGTCTCGCAGAGGTCAGTGAACTCGATCTTCTCCTTGGAGAACAGGGTCTTGAACACATACGGGACTTGGAACTGTGTGCCCGTAGCCGTCCATTCGCCGCCTTCGTCCTTGCAGTCGCCCGGGATATAACCGTAAAGCGCCTCGCACTGGTCGGCAGTCATATACTTTGCAATATAAACGGCATTGTTCACCAGACACATCCGCTCGTAGGTTGCCTCATGCTCGAACGTGTAGCCGTACTTCTTCGCAAAATCCATGCAGTACGCAATGATCTCCGGGGTCGCATCGGGGATCTTGATCGAATCCGTTTTTATGTGCGCCACCTTAAAGCCACGCTGCTGCACTTCATCCTGCAAAGTGCGCATAAATAAAGCCCCTCGAAGCGCCACAATGTTGTTGACGTTCTTGGGGTTGCGGAACGGGTTGTCAAAGCTTGCACTGGTCAACCCGTAAACCGAGTTGATGGCGATTTTCAACGCCTGCGCCAGAGCCTTTGCCTGCTGCGGATCATCGAGGTATTTTGCCAGTTTACCGCCAAAGAGCCCCTTTGCCTTCTCGTACTCGCCGTGCTTGACATAGATTCGCACATCCATCAGGTCGTTAAAATGCTTGGTGTACTCGCCAAAGTAGTTCATGGCAACAGCCGAATGCGGATGCAGCGACGCAACGTCCAACAAAGCTACATTCGTGTACATTCCTGGCTCAGCGTAGACATAACCGCCCATGCCCAGGTCTGTGCCCCGGAACATGTTGTGGTACTTGCCGTCTTCACCTTTGGCCCACTCGTAACCCGGAAAGGCATTGATGATGTTGCAGTCCGTCAAAATATCAGGCTCGACTTCCACGATTGCATCGGATTTTCCCGTAGCAAGGTCGGTGTAGACCAGCCGGGGGTGCTTTTCCTTGCCGAAAATAATGCGTGTTGTCAGCGAGTTTGTCGTGTCGTTCACCGTCATGCCGGCAAGGTCTGCCAGGATCTCACGTGCCACAAAGTCTGCCTGACGCTTTTTCGAGTAGAACAGGGTCTCGGTCGCGATCACGTCGTTGTCGCAATACTCGGCCACCTTGTCCCACAGGCTCTTCGGCACCGGCTGATCCCACGGAAGTCCCAGCTCCTGATGGTGGATGCCGAGCTCGATCTCAAACTTTTTCAAGCTCTGTTTTTTCGATGAGAAGTCGTAAATATCAGTGTAGGACAGGTTGTACGCCTCACCAAAGAAGCCCGTGTGCTCGTTGATGATCCGGTTGGACAACGCATAGATCTGCTCCACCGACATCCCGATCATGCGGGCCCAAAGGATATGGTTGTCGTACTTGCGGTTGTTGAAGCCGACCAACCGATACTTTGTCAGGCTCTCGATCTCGTCCGGTGCAGGATTCACCATGCGGTGTACAGGCCCCTGCTTGGCAAACTTCCAGTTCACGAGCAGCAGATTCGGGAACACCTCCACGTCGAAAAATATCAATGGCGTTTCCTCCCCCGCAGGGGCCTCCCGCTGAATATCATCCTTCGATTTGAAGTGCATCTTCGCCACGATCTTCAGACAGGTCTCCGCCTGATTGGTACTGCTGGCAGCGAACCCCAAGATGGCATTCCGCATGTCATCCACATTATAAGGGACGTTGCCTTCATATGCCTCGTCCATAACGTGGGCAATAAAGTCCACACTTGGCTTCGTATACGGGCTGATCTCCTTTGCCAGCGCTTTCTTGATGAGAATGCGCAGATGCTTCTCATTCTGGATCTGCTTTACATCGACCATTGCTTTTTCTCCCTTCAACGGCAAGCCACTGCTGATGTTTGCGATGGAAATATCATTGCACTTCGACAATTTTCTTCGCAGAGAAGATTTTCCCGTGAACACCTTGATTTCGATGTTTTCATCGTAGATCCTGCTTAGCTTAGCCGGATTACCGGTGTAAATATAATGCAGATGGATGCCCGCACCAGATTTACTAAGCTCAGCATAGGTCTTTGGCCATTTGGAAGCAGCTTCAAGGTTGCGCTCAAAGCTCTTACTCCCATCCGGGCCGGGAATATCAAAGTCAATGACGATGTGGTTCTCCGGGACTTTTACATAATGCAGCTTTTTTGTATCTATCCCGGTCAATCTGGTTTTGACATTCTCCCACTTCTGCATGGGAGTGCCATTTTCGTTCGCATATTGCGCCAGACAGTCCTTGCAAATATCATTAAAGAGAGAATGCTGCTCCTTCAATTCGATCCAGGAGGAGGCAGGGGGGTCGTTTCCCGCATCAACCCCGGGGGGAGGGTCTTCCAGAAATTCTTTGAATTTTTCGTACTTGAAGCCGCTGTAGTAGCTGCGCACCCGCTCGCCGTTCATATCCTCGGCACGTTCTTTGTAATCCGAGAAATAGTTCATCAATTCTTCACGAAATGCCCGCCGGGAGTAAGGATACGAAACCTTCGCCTCCTGATTGTAGGTGTCGTACATTGCCCAGGCACGTTTCAGCGATACGCCATCTTCTTTTTTGAAGATGTAGTAGGAATCCAGCATGAAGTTATAGAAGTCGTTGGATGCACCAAGCATTCGTGTCGGAACATAATCGTCGTAACGATGCTTGTTTTTCTCGTAAACGTCTTTGCAATACCACGCAATAGCACCCAATTCAAAGTCAACCTTGCCTACGAGGTCGCGGTATTTCTTTGCCGGTATTTTTTCGCCGCTCGGCTCCACATCGATCAGTCGCCGGATCAGACCCGATTTTGCATCCGTGATCTTTACGGGCTTGTTTGTACCAAGAAACATGAAGCACTTGAACTGGCTTGCGTAGGCACTGCGGAACTTCTCGTTCACCATCATGGTCTCGTGGGAAACCAGCGAGTTTAATCGGGTATTGTCCTCGATACGCGATAAATCGCCGTCATGCTGAATTGCGATCAGCGGGTTCGATTTGAACGCTTCCAGTGCAAACGCATTGGATGATGAACCAAGTGCCTTCGAGTCAAACACTGCCCAGTATCCATCAAACATTTTCTGGATGATGTTCAGAATGGTCGATTTGCCGCTTCCGGGCGGACCATACAGAACAAGGAACTTCTGGATCTTTTTGGAATCCCCGTTTACAATGGAACCAATGGCCCATTCGATCTTTTCACGTTCCTCCGGCGTATACAGCGTGGTCATCAGCTCGTCGTAGGCGGCAATGCTCCCCTGTTCCAGCGGGTACGGCAGTCGTTTGGATGCATAACTGTCTTTTTTGACAGAGGTGTTTGCAAATATCAATGTCTCATCGAGGGTATGATAGTTGTCCCGCATCTGGCGCTGACAATATTTGTGCCAAATATCAATCATGCCAGACTGTGCATCCCACATATGTAAGACTCGAACATTATCGCCCAGAAACTGCTTATGCTCGTTTGCATAAATATCAAGTTCACGGTCAATGAGCTGCAACGCATCCTGCTCTTCGGTACTCCATAAGCCGCGTTCTTCCAGCCAGATCGCATAGAAATCAGAACCCCGGATCATCAGGTCTTTCGACTTGGTGATGATAAAGTTCGGGTACACTTCGATCACCCCGTGTTTTCCGGTTCGCGTGGCGATCCTCAGGAAATCAATCATCGGCAACTGACTTCCTCCTTTCTATGCATTTTATTCCGGATTTTTGGTAATGGTTGCCTTCCCATCGCAGCAGATATCTTTTTCGGCTTCCGTCGCAATTGTGCTGGTCTCCGTCCAGAACTGTTTGGCGTTCTTGCGGTTCACATCGTCCAACACCTGCTGCGTATGAGCAAGTTCCGCGTGGAGCTGCCGGGCGTCTTCCTCAGCCTCTTTGCGCTTCTTATCGTTCTCGCTCAGCATCCTGCAGGCCGTAACGGTGAGCCATGTCAGCCCTGCGATCATCAGACTCTGGCGCAGGCACCGACGGTTCAGACGCCGGTTCTGCTTCTGCAGAGTTTCGATGGTACGGTCGGCAATGGTCAGCGAAGTTTTGGTGTTGACCAATTCATACATAATATTCGTCATATCCATGTTGATTTTCCTTTCAAAATTCGTTTTCCTGCAGGTAGTGCATCAGCTGATACCAAATATCAAGCCGACGCATATCTTCGGTCGGACGGTTCACTGTAAAGAGACCGCCGGCACCATTGTATTCATAGTCTCTGCGCTCAAACCTGTCCAGAATATAATCTGCCCGGTCTTCGTGAAACCGGCTGTCGTCCATGGCGGCAAGTCCGAGACTGACAACCATGTTCCAGAACCACTGCCCGACACGGTTTCCTGCACTGGAATCCTCCATAATATGTTCTTCGATGCGCACCGCAAGGGCCACCATCATTTCCAGCATACTGCATGGAACACCGTGGAACTCCGCATCGATCTTGTCATACGGAATATCGCATTCGCTGGCAAAACGGTAACGCAGATTCACACCATCTTCTGCTCTACACTGGTCCATTTCACAGGCCGGAATATAAGCGCGATTATGTAAGTACATGAGGAGCCGATGGAACGAGAGATTTCTCGGCTCCCATTCGCCGCACACGATTTTGTGGAGCCAGTCATAATACTGTTCTCCAAGATCCGAAAATATCATTCTTCCTCCTTTTCCGGATAGAGGTCGCCCCAGTTCTGACGAACCTGAATGATCTCATAGTCCTTATGATAGTTGTTGTTTCGCACATGAATGGTGCTGGGCATGAACTCGCCAAAGTGGTTCAGCGCCTCTGTTCCGATGATGTTCGGAATATCATCGTCGTTCACAGGCATTGTCTCCTCGTCGAATACCAGCTTGCCATCGGCATAATAGGTCAGCCCGCGAGTCTCATAGTCGTCGATGTCACCAAACTCGTCCGGCTGGATGATCTCGATGGGGTCGTGGGGCGCAATATCTTCCGGGTCGGACTCGGTGCGGTACTTTCCCGTAAGCTGCTCCATGCTCTTCTGCTGGGCCTTTTCTTCGATCATGGCATCCAGATCAGCTTCCTTCTTGCGGTAGTGGTCGCGCACATCATCAATTTGTGCATCGGCGTACTCCTGGTACTTCGTACGGAAGACCGTGTGCATAACGTACGCACCTGCGGCAAAACCTGCGCCAAACAGCAAAACATCACGAATTGTCCGATTCATTGTCTTCTCCTTTAATCGTCATCATGGTAAACGCCAGACCGCCAAAGAAAAGGGAGACACTCATCAGAATGCCTCCCACCATGTGGCGCTTGCGCTTGGTATCGGTCAGATAGTCCAGAAACAGGAATGCATTTTCCAAACTGTCCATCGTACACCTCACTCCGAAAGAACTGCCAGACCAGAGACGAAGCACACTCCGGCCATGGCAGCAAACAGATAAGAAAGCGTCTTAATGTATCTGGTCATAGCAAGTCCCTCCAAAATATCAGTCTCAGATTTTGTCGATGATCACGCCGTCGCAGTTGAACCGCAGCAGGACAGAGCGCTCGAACCCGTCGATGAAATTGTTCAGCGCATCGTTGTTCTCAACGTAGTTGGTTACACCAAAGTCCACACGATTTTCCTTCATAGGATCATCCTGGCTCAAGATCCAGCCGACGACCTGGCCTTCGGGGGTGTGGTGCATACCGTTGCCATAGGGGTCCAAAATATCAATGACATCGTTAAGGAACAGATGGCCTTGGCGGTGGAGTTTCCGGTTTGCAGCAGCCTGCGCCTGGATCAGATGGGACATGTTCAGCTGTGCATCCTTATCCCAGGAGCTCACAGTCTCGTCGTAGATCAGCGTATAGGGACTGGTGTGTGCCATTGCCACATCCGTATACTCTTTGACAGTCTCCTCTACACCCTGCTCATTTTTCCGGGTGGTCTCAACCTCAACGGCCTTGATGTTGTGCTCAAGCTCCTGCTGTACGCGGTCGCCAAAGCGGTCGGTCACACGGCCCTTATACTCGTTGAAGGCCTTATCCAGAGCGATGTAGGCGGCAGTCAGGCTGGCGTTACGCTTGGTCATGATGTGGTGCGAGCCGAACATACAGCCGAGTGCAACCGTGCCCATGGTTACTGCAGGTGCATAGATTTTCGCCAGCTTCAGACCGGTCTGCACATAGGCCGTGGTCAGGTCCTTCTTGTAATCGTTCTCGGTGTAGGCAGCGCCTTCCTTCAGGATCATTTCACCGCTATCGACCTTTTCCTTGGTCTCATGGATGACCTTCACCATCTCGTTATGATTCTCCAGAATATCCTGAGCCTTCACAGTCGCCTTGCAGGCAGAGACGGTCGCTGCTACGCCCACAATAGCAGCACCAAAGATCATGATGGTAGGGCTTGCTTTCTTCAGCTTATAGCCATACTTCGAGGCAGTCCGGGTCACAGTTGCCATGAACTCGTCGGTTTTCACGTTTTTCAGAAACTTCATAAAATATCAGTCCTTTCTATCAGCGCAGCGGTACAGTGTGCGGCAGAACCAGTCGGAATCCGCCGGGGATGCCTTTGATGAATGCATCGTCGAGGTTGTACCAGCCATAATTGTAGTCGGTCGAATCGTTTGTCACGCCCATCAGATCCCACAGATCGCCCACCGAAACCTGCCGGTAGCGGTACAGTGCGTCCCTGAGACCCGCCAGAGTGTCCTCAGCGTCACCCCGACTCTCGAAATCCAGATTTTGCAGACTTCTGCGTACAGGCGGCGGGTTCGGGCGATTGTTCTGGCTGCCCTGATAATAGCCATCGTAGCTATTGCGCTGCCCACGGTTGTTTCCGTAGTAATTGTTCGAGCCGCCGCGGCTGCGGTCTTCACCCCAGAGTGCAATGCTGAACGCCGAGTTCAGAATGCTCCATGCACCGTTCTTGAGCATCGGCAGCAGATAATCGGTCAGAATACGGTCTTTCACCGTTTTCAGATCTTCGGCCAGAAACTGTGATGCGATCTTCTGCATATCGCTTTGCTCTTTCACCGCCACCTTACCCTTGACGACCTTCTCAAGCTTCTTTTTCGGCTCGGTCGGCGTCTGGCCAATGCTGGACTTCGGCATATCTACTTGTGCCATGTCTTTCCCCTTTCAAAAAACAAAAAAGTAAGAGCTGCAGATTTCTCCACAGCTCTCGCCTTACCAAACATTACTCTTCTTCCGTAGTTTCCTCGTCAGAAGGAACTTCTTTCGACTCAATGTCGATGACTTCGTTTTTCTTCATCTTCTTGCTGGCAATCGACTCCTTGATGTGATTGAAGCCCTTCTTCACCAGCGGAATACCAAACTTGACAGCAGCGGCTCCGACAAGCACCGCACCAGCACCAACCTTGACAATAGTGCCAAAGCTAATGCCAGCGCTGCTCTCGCAGTCGTTGTTGTAAGCAGGATTCTCTGCCTCAGCAGGAACAACACTCTCAACAGGAGCGACCTCCATAGAAGTCTCGTTCTCCATAGTCACATTATTCATTTCGTCCATTTTTGTTACCTCTTTCTTAAATATAAAGTTTTGTAATGTTGGAGTTTTACCTCCATAAAGCAAGGTGAATTTTTCGCGTCTGTTCCGGGCATTGAAAAAAATCAATAGCCCAGCCACTTGGGCGGTGTACGGTAGTCCAGTACAAGGCACGGCATACCGTTTTCATCAAGTTTGGAAGCATAGAACGTTTCCACTTCCATGGTCGTGTCGGTATCCCACCCAAGCAGATCGCCGTTTCGGTTATGTTCCATCCCCAGATAGTCAAACAGGTCGTTTTCGGTCATGCGGAAATCGCTGAGCAGCTGTTTGTTGACCCCGTTGATAGCCCGTTCAATGGCATTCCGTGTGGTCCAAAAGTAGTTCCCGCTCAGGCTTTCCCAGCATTTTACCCGCTGGTCATAGTAAATATCATCCATTTCGACCCCTTTTGCATTCGGGATCACTGCCGGCTCCGGACTCTTTGCCATCTTATCCAGAGCAACAGCCTCACGGATCTCCTGTTCCTTCTCTGCGCCAATGGTCTCAACAACTTTATTCTGGTAGGTGCGCAGAGCCGTTTCCGAGAGCGTGCACGCTGCAGCCAGCGCGGCATTCTGCTGGCTCTTCACCTTCAGCGCACCGATCGTGCACGCGGTCGAAAGGCCCATGCTCACGATCGTCGGAATGTATACCGGGCCAGCCGTTTTGACAATGGTCTTCGCATCCAGCTTTTCGACACCGAGTTCTGCCTTCTTTTCTTCCAGCAGGATCATCGCCTTCGGAGTTGCCTCGATGGCGAAACCTACAGCCATGACACCTGCGCCGATAGCAAAACCGGCCAGAATTTTGGATGCATTGCGGTTCAGCATCTGCCGACTCGCTTTTGCAAATGATTTCAGGTTCATTTTTCATACCTCCATAAAATGTAAAAAGAAAGAGCCTACGATTTCTCGTAAGCCCTCGCTTTCGTCAGATGTGTCCAGTTCGTTTCAAATTCTCGAAGCGAATTGTTTCCTCACGGTCACATTCACGTTCGATCTGGATACAGTACCAGATGTATTCCACCAGTCTGATCGGCTGCATCAACACGTATCGTACTGTAGCATACAGCACACGTACCATGTTGATGGCCAGATCTACCAGCAGATTTACCATCAGGCTGTCCATTTGTTCGTAAAAATTGTAATCGTACATAAATATCATTCTCCTATTACAATAAACATGGAACCGGATATGGCAGCCAGCCATATTCC
>ERZ791737.181-NODE-181-length-77788-cov-97.031673_pt1 | contig 77788 bp, 65 predicted proteins | sample MGYA00510042_ERZ791737 | MGnify/ENA primary metagenome ERZ791737 (study PRJEB30046, sample SAMN00791965) | human gut metagenome | study: EMG produced TPA metagenomics assembly of the A metagenome-wide association study of gut microbiota in type 2... | reverse complement strand
CATTACTAATTGCCCGTTCACTTTCTTTATGTTGTGGATGGTGTATACCTTTAGCTTGTGCTGACGCACAACTACAAGAATAGAATTACGATATTTTGCTATACGATATGTCAACTTATTCAGGTGACTATAGCGTGAGGGTTCCACCTCTTCCCATTCCGAACAGAGAAGTTAAGCCTCACCACGCCGATGGTACTGCGTCATAGTGGGAGAGTAGGTAGTTGCCGTTTTACAGAAAGCCTTCAGAACTGAGAAGTTTTGGAGGCTTTTTTGCGTTATCATCCCCCGTAGGGGCGGACCCGTGTGTCCGCCCGAATACATTCACTTGAATACATTTGTATTATGCATTTGGGCAGACACATGGGTCTGCCCCTACGGTGGGAAATGTGGACGTTATCGGGCGGAAAATGTTCCGCCCCTATGGGAAATGATCCTTTTTATGGGGTGAAAAAGGAATTAAAATCAAAAATATATGCTGATTATGGTATGATAATGGAATATTATTCGTATCTTTGTCGCCCGATTTATATAGTATTGCATTGGGAAAGTTTGATAAATATAAGGTTGAATTGAAGAATATGAAGGCGGACTCTACTCAGTACGAGTTCACGCTGGATAATCAATTCTTTGTAGATCTGGATGGACCAGAAGTGCAGAAAGGAAAACTGACTGTTGAGCTGAATGTGAAAAAAACATCCGGCGTATTCTTGTTAGAATTCCAGACTGAAGGCTATGTCATCGTACCATGTGATCGTTGTCTGGACGAAATGGAATTACCTGTTTCTTCCTCAGATAAACTGAAAGTGAAACTGGGAGCTACATTTGCCGAAGAAGGTGATATTGTTGTAGTACCTGAAGAAGACGGTTATATCAACGTATCATGGTTCATGTATGAGTTTATAGCTTTGAACATTCCCATGAAGCATGTACATGCACCTGGGAAATGCAATAAAGGCATGGTAGGTAAGTTGAGCAAGCATTTGCGTACTTCGGCAGACGAGGAAGATGATGATATAGCAGTGGAACTGCCCGAAGCTGAAGAAATCAACGAAGAACCTCAGGAAATAGATCCGAGATGGAATGAATTAAAAAAAATATTAGATAATAATTAAAGTTTAGAAAAATGGCACATCCTAAAAGAAGACAATCAAAAACGAGAACTGCAAAGAGAAGAACTCATGATAAAGCAGTTGCTCCTACTTTAGCTATCTGTCCTAACTGCGGCGAATGGCATGTTTACCACACTGTATGTGGAGCTTGCGGTTATTATAGAGGTAAGTTAGCAATCGTAAAAGAAGCTGCTGTATAATCACAGTAGCTTTAAAACACGTTTGTACGTTTTATGAAATAAAGCCGGCGAGCTTCGGCTCTGTCGGCTGCTTTTTTAATAGAGGGTACAAACTAATTAATTTGGAATGATGGAAAAAATAAATGCAGTAATTACAGGAGTCGGTGGATATGTACCTGATTATGTCTTGACTAACGAAGAGATATCAAGAATGGTAGATACCAATGACGAATGGATTATGACTCGAATTGGAGTTAAAGAGAGACGTATCCTGAATGAAGAAGGATTGGGTACATCGTATATGGCGCGTAAAGCTGCCAAACAACTGATGCAGAAAACCGGCTCTAATCCGGATGACATCGATGCGGTTATTGTAGCTACAACTACTCCTGACTATCATTTCCCTTCAACAGCTTCTATTCTATGCGAAAAATTGGGCTTGAAAAATGCATTTGCATTTGACTTGCAGGCAGCTTGTTGCGGATTTTTGTATTTAATGGAAACTGCTGCTTCACTGATTGCATCAGGCAGACATAAGAAGATCATTATTGTCGGTGCAGATAAGATGTCGTCTATGGTGAACTATCAAGACCGTGCAACTTGCCCTATCTTTGGTGACGGTGCGGCTGCATGTATGGTAGAAGCTACCACAGAAGACTATGGTATTATGGATTCTATCCTGCGTACGGATGGTAAAGGTCTTCCTTTCCTTCACATGAAAGCAGGCGGTTCTGTATGTCCTCCTTCTTATTTCACTGTAGACCATAAAATGCATTATCTTTATCAGGAAGGAAGAACAGTATTTAAATATGCTGTTTCCAATATGTCCGATATTACAGCGACTATCGCAGAAAGAAACGGTCTGGATAAAGAAAATATTAACTGGGTTATTCCTCATCAGGCTAATTTGCGTATTATCGACGCGGTAGCTTCCCGTTTGGAAGTTCCTTTGGAAAAGGTGATGATCAATATTCAACGTTATGGTAATACCAGTGGCGCTACACTTCCGTTGTGCCTTTGGGATTATGAAAAGCAGTTGAAGAAAGGCGATAACCTGATATTTACAGCATTCGGTGCAGGTTTTACTTATGGAGCTGTTTATGTAAAATGGGGTTACGATGGTAGTAATGGTAAGAGATAATAATCTTTAAACTACAAATACAAATGAACGCATCCATATTTCGATGCGTTTTTTTGTCTGTAACCAATTAAATGAATGAAATTATGCATAAGGCAGGATTTGTAAATATCGTGGGAAACCCCAATGTAGGCAAGTCTACATTAATGAATTTGCTGGTAGGCGAACGTATTTCTATCGCAACGTTCAAGGCGCAAACAACTCGTCATCGTATCATGGGTATCTTGAATACGGATGATATGCAGATTGTATTTTCGGATACACCGGGAGTGGTGAAACCGAATTATAAATTGCAGGAGTCAATGTTGAACTTCTCGGAGTCGGCATTGGCGGATGCAGATGTTTTGTTGTATGTGACAGATGTAGTAGAGAAACCGGATAAGAATGCGGACTTTATAGAGAAGGTGCGCGGATTGAAGGTTCCTGTCTTATTATTGATTAATAAAATAGATTTAACGAATCAGGAAAACCTGGTAAAGCTGGTGGAAGAATGGCATGAGCAGCTTCCGCAGGCTGAAATAATTCCGATCTCCGCTACTTCGAAATTCAACGTGGATACGGTGATGAAGCGCATTAAGGATTTATTGCCCGATTCACCTCCTTATTTCGGAAAGGATCAATGGACGGATAAACCGGCACGTTTCTTTGTGACCGAGATTATCCGCGAAAAGATTCTGCTTTACTATGACAAGGAAATTCCTTATTCGGTAGAGGTGGTAGTGGAACAATTTAAAGAAGATGCTAAGAGTATCCATATCAACGCAGTGATTTACGTGGAACGTGAATCGCAAAAGGGTATCATCATAGGTAAACAGGGCAGGGCACTGAAGAAGGTGGCTACCGAGGCCCGTAAGACACTGGAACATTTCTTCCAAAAGTCTATCTATCTGGAAACCTTTGTTAAAGTGGATAAGGATTGGAGAAGCTCGGACAAAGAATTGAAGAACTTTGGGTATCAAATGGATTAAACTCGACTGTGATAGCCGTAAATAAGAAATAAAATGGGAAATTTAGTAGCAATAGTAGGACGCCCCAATGTGGGAAAGTCTACACTTTTTAATCGTTTGACTAAAACACGTCAGGCAATTGTAAATGAGCAGGCAGGAACCACCCGTGACCGCCAGTATGGCAAGTCGGAATGGCTGGGACGTGAGTTCTCTGTCGTTGATACCGGTGGATGGGTAGTTAACTCGGATGATATTTTTGAAGAAGAAATCCGTAAGCAGGTGAATCTTGCTATAGACGAAGCAGATGTGATTCTGTTCGTAGTGGATGTGGTGAACGGAGTGACGGATCTGGACATGGCGGTTGCCGGTATTCTGCGTCGCACTCAGAAGCCTGTTGTGATGGTAGCAAACAAGACAGATAACAATGAATTGCAATATAATGCTGCTGAGTTCTATAAGCTAGGCTTGGGAGATCCTTACTGTATTTCTGCTTTGAGTGGAAGTGGTACGGGAGATTTGCTGGACTTGGTAGTAAGTAAATTCAGTAAGGAAAGCGAAGAATTGCTGGATGAAGAGATCCCCCGCTTTGCAGTGGTAGGACGTCCGAATGCCGGTAAATCATCTATTATCAATGCCTTTATCGGCGAAGACCGTAATATTGTGACTGAGATTGCAGGTACTACCCGCGACTCTATCTATACTCGTTACGAAAAATTCGGTTTTGACTTTTATTTGGTGGATACAGCCGGTATCCGTAAAAAGAATAAGGTGAACGAGGATTTGGAATATTACTCTGTTATCCGTTCTATTCGTTCTATTGAGAATTCGGATGTATGTATCTTGATGATAGATGCGACTCGTGGTATTGAAGGACAGGATTTGAATATCTTCTCATTGATACAGCGCAACCAGAAAGGATTGGTAGTGGTAGTGAATAAATGGGATTTGGTGGAAAATAAGGATGCTAAAGTTATGAAGACTTTTGAAGACGCTATCCGTTCACGTTTTGCACCGTTTGTAGATTTCCCTATTATTTTTGCTTCTGCACTGACCAAGCAGCGTATATTTAAGGTACTTGAAACGGCTAAAGAAGTATATAATGCACGTACTACCCGTATCCCTACAGCGCGTTTGAATGAAGAAATGCTTCCGCTGATTGAGGCTTATCCGCCCCCTTCAAATAAAGGAAAGTATATTAAAATCAAATATTGTACGCAGTTGCCTAACACACAAGTTCCTTCTTTTGTGTTCTTTGCTAACTTGCCACAGTATGTGAAAGAGCCTTATAAGCGTTTCTTGGAAAATAAGATGCGTGATAAATGGGAACTCTCAGGTACTCCGATCAATATCTTTATCAGACAGAAATAGTGAATAGTAAATAGTGGTTAGTGGTTAATGATTAGTGGTTAATACCTGCGGGTATCATGGCGAAGCTCACTAATCACTAATCACTAACCACTAACCACTAACCACTATCTTCTATGCTCCTCCACATCTCTCACTTTTCGAAGTAAATCAGATGCAAAGATAAAGTTATTCAGGCGCTCATTCGTTGCAGTGAATACATCGTCTTTCGTTCCTTCCCATTCCTTATGCCCTTGGTAGATATAAAGAATACTGTCACCGATTCCCATTACCGAATTCATATCGTGGGTATTGATAATGGTAGTCATGTTATATTCGGTAGTAATATCGTGAATCAATTCGTCAATGACCAAAGACGTTTTGGGGTCTAATCCGGAGTTGGGTTCATCACAAAACAGATATTGGGGGTTAAGGGCAATGGCGCGGGCTATTGCTACACGTTTCTGCATACCTCCACTGATTTCTCCCGGGTACTTGCTTTGCGCTTCCATCAGATTGACGCGGTCCAAGCAGAACTGTGCACGTTTCACACGGTCGCGATATGTATCATTGGAGAACATATCCAAGGGGAACATTACATTCTCTAATACGGTGAGAGAGTCGAACAATGCAGCACTTTGGAAAATCATTCCCATTTCGCGGCGCAGAGTCTTTTTCTCCTTCTTATTCATATTGAGAAAGTTACGCCCGTCATACAGTATTTCTCCTTTCTCAGGGGTGAGCAGACCGACGATACATTTCATTAATACTGTCTTTCCTGATCCACTCTGACCGATAATCAGGTTTGTCTTACCATTGTCAAAGGTGGCATTGATATCTACCAATACGTCTTTGCCTTCAAATGATTTATATAATGATTTAACTTGTATCATCCCATTAATAATTGTGTTAATACTAAGTCGGAGAACAAGATGAGTACACTACTCATCACTACGGAGTCCGTACTGGCTTTACCTACTGCTATGGAACCGCCTTCTACCGTATATCCGAAATAAGCGGATACACTGGCAATAATGAAAGCAAAGAACAGGGATTTGATAAAGCTACACCATACGAACCATTCCTGGAAGCTATATTGCAAACCATAAGCCAAATCTTCGGCATTCATCACTCCGCCGAACCAGCAAGTACAAAATGCTCCGATGATTCCCGCGAAGATACTGAAAGTAACCAGAAAAGGAATCATGGTCATCAAAGCTATAATCTTGGGTAGGATAAGGTATCCGGCCGAGTTAACTCCCATGATCTCTAAAGCGTCAATCTGTTGTGTAACTCGCATTGTCCCAATTTCAGAGGCAATATTGGAACCTACCTTACCTGCCAGGATCAGACACATAATGGAAGATGAGAATTCCAAAAGCATAATTTCGCGGGTGGTGTAACCAACAACGAAACGTGGCATCCACGGACTTTCAATGTTTAATTTGATTTGAATGGTGATTACTGCACCAATGAAAAAGGAGATTAGCAGTACGATACCGATGGAGTTTACTCCCAACTGCACCATCTCATTAAGGTATTGTTTGAAAAACATACGCATACGTTCCGGGCGTGCAAAGGTGCGTCCCATCAATATGATATATTTTCCTACCGTTGTTATAGGTTTTATCATCATAGTTTTCACAATTTCCTGCAAAAGTAGCCTTTTTTGTCTATATAAATGCAAAAGAAGTTCTGAATTTCTGTTCTGTTATGCGTTTCCTAAACTTTTTTAGTACTTTTGTCGCAAAATACATGGATATGTCAGAACAGGAAATAGAACAACAGAATGTAGTGACTGAAGATAACCGGATGGTGCTTCGTACTGAAAATCTGGTAAAGAAGTACGGTAAGCGTACGGTGGTGAGTCATGTTTCTTTTGATGTGAAACAAGGAGAAATTGTGGGACTGCTGGGACCGAATGGTGCCGGTAAGACTACCTCATTCTATATGACTACCGGACTGATTGTGCCGAATGAAGGTCATATTTATCTGAATGATTTGGATATAACCAGTTATCCTGTATATAAGCGTGCCCAAAATGGTATAGGCTATTTGGCACAGGAAGCTTCCGTTTTCCGTAAGATGAGTGTGGAGGACAATATTGCTTCCGTTCTGGAACTGACAAATACTTCGCCCGAATATCAGAAAGAAAAACTGGAAAGCCTGATTGCCGAATTCCGTTTGCAGAAAGTACGTAAGAACCTGGGTGACCAGCTTTCGGGAGGTGAACGCCGACGTACGGAGATTGCCCGTTGTCTGGCTATCAATCCGAAATTTATCATGCTTGATGAACCGTTTGCCGGGGTAGACCCTATTGCAGTAGAAGATATTCAGCATATTGTGTGGAAACTGAAAGATAAGAATATCGGTATTCTGATAACCGACCATAATGCGTTGGAAACCTTACGCTTGACAGACCGTGCCTATTTATTGTTCGAAGGAAAGATTTTGTTTCAAGGTACTCCGGAAGAACTTGCCGAGAATAAGGTGGTGCGTGAAAAGTATCTGGGTACAAACTTTGTACTTCGCCGCAAAGACTTCCAGTTGGCGGATAAGGAGAAATAAACATTCATCATGAATAAATGAATAATATATCTCACCTGTTGTTAGATTAATTTCTCCTGTCTGAGTTTTCATTGCGCAGCTTTCCCCTTGCCCCCTTCAAAAGCTACTCTTTCTGCACATCTCGTTAACATATCCCGTAGGGGCGCATTGAATCCGCCCGAATGCATAAAGTAAATCGTTTTCGGGCAGATTCAATCTGCCCCTACGGTGGATGAAAGCGTTACTGAAAATGTTAAGAGATGTGTAGAAAGAGTAGCTTCAAAAGGAGGAGGATGCGCAATTATATTACAAGAATAAAAAAAGCTCTGATTTTGAAATCAGAGCTTTTTTTGATTGTATCAGGCAAGTAATTAGTCTCTTGGTCTAGCTTCCTTGATAACCAACTGACGACCCATAAATTCAGAACCGTTCAGTTCGTTCATAGCCTGAGCTGCTTCCTGGTCGTTTTCCATTTCCACAAATGCAAATCCTTTAGATTTACCGGTTTCGCGGTCTGTGATAACTTTTACAGAAGTTACAACTCCATAAGCCGCCATTGCTTGTTCCAAATCTCCTTCCTTAACGCGGTAGTTAAGGTTTCCAACATACATGTTCATAGTGAAAAAATAAAAATAAATAAAATAAAAAATACTCTCTGAGTGGTGACTATTAATGAAGTAGGGGATTAGAACGACAGAGAGTTTACGTAAGTGCTATTCGAACCAAAGTAAAAACCTTGTAATAAAAATCACTAGCTATAATTAGTATCACCAATCGATACAAAGGAACACATAAATTTTGAAAAAGCAAGCAGAAAAATGACTTTTTTTTCTTTTTTCCGATTCACTCTTTCGTACACTCCTTTTTTAAATTGAATACTTTCTTGCTGCAATTAGTATTTTTTAGTCTGTGTATTTGGTAATTGAAAGATTAAACACTAATTTTGCAACCTCTTTGGTGAAACATGGAACGAAGTAATAATTAAATAAAATAAAGTCAGAATGAATATTTCATTGCAAAACGTTGACAAGGTGAGCGCATTGCTTACTTTGAAGCTGGAAAAAGCTGATTATCAGGAAAAAGTAGAAAAGAAACTGAAGACTTACCGTCAGAAAGCTAATATTCCGGGTTTCCGTCCGGGCATGGTGCCTATGGGCTTAATTAAAAAGCAATTCGGTAAGGCTGTTCTTGCAGAAGAAGTTGATAGATTGATGCAGGAAAAGGTAAATGAATATATCCGCGAAAACAAAGTAAATATGTTGGGTATGCCGTTGCCGAATGAAGAAAAGATGCAACCGATTGATTTCGATACCCAGGAAGATTTCGAATTTGTATTTGATATTGCTTTGGCTCCTGAATTCAAGGCTGAAATTTCAGCACAAGACACTATTGACTACTATACTATAGAAGTAGCAGATGAATTGATCGAACAGCAGGTGAAAATGTACACTCAGCGTTCTGCAAAATATGATAAGGTAGACCAGTATGAAGACAAAGACATGGTAAAAGGTCTGTTGGCTGAACTGGACGAAAACGGTAACACTAAAGAAGGTGGTATTCAGGTAGAAGGCGCAGTATTAATGCCGGCTTACATGAAGAACGATGACCAGAAAGCAATATTCAATGGTGCGAAAGTAAATGATGTGTTGGTTTTCAATCCTGCTACAGCATTTGATAACAACGAAGCAGAACTTTCTTCATTGCTGAAAATCAAGAAAGAAGAAGTTGCTAATGTAAAAGGTAACTTTAGCTTCCAGATTGAAGAAATCACCCGTATGGTTCCTGCTGAATTGAATCAGGAATTGTTCGACCAGGCATTTGGTGAAGGTGTAGTAAAGAGTGAGGAAGAATTCCGTGCTAAGATTAAAGAAGGAATTGCAAATCAGTTTGAATCTGACAGCGATTATAAATTCTTGATTGATGTTCGTGAATATTTGGTTAAGAAGATCGGTAAGTTGGAATTCCCGGATGCATTGCTGAAGCGCATCATGTTGCTGAATAATGAGGAAAAAGGCGAAGCTTTCGTTGCAGAAAACTACGACAAGAGCATTGAAGAATTAACTTGGCATCTGATTAAGGAAGACCTGATTAAGGAAAATGATATTAAGGTAGAGCAGGAAGATGTGGTAAATATGGCTAGAGAGGCTACACGCATCCAATTCGCTCAGTATGGCATGATGAATATTCCGGATGAAGTTCTGGACAACTATGCAAAAGAAATGTTGAAGAAGCAAGAGTCAGTAGAAGGTTTAGTAAACCGCGCTGTTGAAAGCAAGTTGGCTACTGCTTTGAAAGCTAAAGCTACTTTGAATAACAAAGTGGTTTCTATGGAAGAATTCAACAAGATGTTTGAATAATAACTTAGTAAGTTGAAGTAAGTGATTGCTAAAACTTTCTAAAAAAGGGGCTTTCGACCATAAATTTTTGATATAGATAAGAGTATTGAGTACGCAAACCGTATTTTTTTGTACTTTTGTTTGTTTGAAAAATGAGGGTTGAAAGCCCTTTTTGGTCACTAATAACTAAACCATTAGATTATGGATGATTTTAGAAAATTTGCTACCAAGCATTTGGGAATGAACAGTATGGTGTTGGATGACGTCATCAAGTCTCAGGGGTACCTGAATCCTTATATTCTGGAAGAACGCCAGTTGAATGTAACTCAGTTGGATGTTTTTTCTCGATTAATGATGGATAGAATTATTTTCCTGGGCACAGCGATTGATGATTATACTGCCAATACACTCCAAGCTCAGCTTTTGTATTTGGACTCTGTAGAGTCTGGTAAAGATATATCTATTTATATCAATTCTCCGGGTGGATCTGTATATGCCGGACTGGGTATTTATGATACCATGCAGTTTATCAATAGTGATGTTGCCACTATCTGTACAGGTATGGCCGCTTCAATGGCTGCCGTGTTGCTGGTTGCAGGAACAGAAGGTAAGCGTTCCGGACTGACCCACTCACGTGTTATGATTCACCAGCCGATGGGCGGTGCGCAAGGTCAGGCTTCGGATATTGAAATCACAGCCCGTGAAATTCAGAAGTTGAAAAAGGAGCTTTATACAATTATAGCAGATCACTCTCATACGGATTTTGATAAAGTATGGGCGGATTCTGATCGTGATTACTGGATGACAGCCCAGGAAGCAAAAGAGTATGGTATGATTGACGAGGTATTGTCACGCAAACCGGCTGCTGCTTTATAATGTACAAAGCTGTTGGCAGAATTAGTTTTTAACGGAACGGGAATGAATAGCCTTGCCGTCCACTGTAGGGGCAGATTGAATCTGCCCGATAACATCCCAATGGTGTATCTGTGGATGCATTCGGGCGGATTCAATCCGCCCCTACGGTGGAGGTTTACCTTAAACTATTGATTCATAACCATTCAATAAGGAAATAAACATTGGAAGATAATAAAACATCTAGAAACAAAAGAAAATGTAGCTTTTGTGGACGTTCGGAAAGTGAAGTCAGCTTTTTGATAACCGGCATGAACGGCTGTATTTGTGACAGTTGTTCAGAGCAGGCACATGAAATTGTCCAGGAAGCTTTGCAGAAAAAGCCTGCAGCAGGCGAACTGAACCTGAAAGAGTTGCCAAAGCCCAAAGATATTAAGGACTTTTTGGATCAGTACGTTATTGGTCAGGATGATGCTAAACGCTATCTTTCCGTGGCTGTGTACAACCACTACAAGCGTCTGCTTCAGAAAAAGGACAAAGATGATGTGGAGATTGAAAAATCGAACATTATCATGGTAGGTAGTACGGGTACGGGAAAAACCTTGTTGGCACGCACTATTGCTAAATTGCTGCATGTACCTTTCACTATTGTTGATGCTACGGTACTGACCGAAGCCGGATATGTGGGTGAGGACATTGAGAGCCTCTTAACCCGTTTGCTCCAGGTGGCCGATTACAATGTGGCTGAAGCTGAAAGAGGTATCGTATTTATAGATGAGATAGATAAAATAGCCCGCAAGGGTGACAATCCTTCCATCACCCGCGATGTAAGCGGTGAAGGTGTTCAGCAAGGTTTGTTGAAACTGCTGGAAGGTTCTATCGTAAATGTTCCTCCACAGGGAGGACGTAAACACCCGGATCAGAAGATGATTCCGGTCAATACAAAGAATATCCTGTTCATTTGTGGCGGCGCATTTGATGGCATTGAACGTAAAATAGCGCAGCGCCTTAATACTCATGTGGTAGGCTATAGTGCAGCAAAGGACGTGGTGAAAATAGACCGCGGCAACCTGATGCAGTATATTGCCCCCCAGGATTTGAAATCATTCGGACTGATTCCCGAAATTATCGGTCGTCTGCCTATCTTGACTTATCTGAATCCGCTGGATAGAACCGCTTTGCGCAACATCTTGACGGAGCCGAAGAACTCCATTATTAAGCAATACGTTAAGTTGTTTGAAATGGACGGAGTCGAGCTGGTATTCCAACCCGAAGTTTTTGAATATATTGTAGACAAAGCTATTGAATATAAGCTGGGTGCACGTGGATTGCGCTCCATCGTAGAGACAATTATAATGGATGTAATGTTTGACATACCCTCGCAGAAGGTAAAAACCTACGAAGTTACATTGGATTATGCCAAACAACAGATGGGGAAAGCAAATATTTCACGGTTGCAAACCGCTTAATATCAAGGGGTAAAGAAAGAGAGAGAAAAAAAATGCAATTCTTCTGAAAAATATTACCCTAAATATTCGTGTAATTCCAGAACTTGTTTATAACTTTGTTAGGAAACAAAAGATGTAGAACAAGAAACTGTGAAAACCGTGAAAAACTATTGATACAATGACGGAGAATATAAATCTAACTGACGCATTAAAAAAGTATTTTGGATTTGATACTTTCAAGGGGAACCAGGAAGAAATCATCCGCAATCTGCTTGCCGGGAATGATACATTTGTACTGATGCCTACGGGCGGTGGCAAATCGTTATGTTATCAGTTGCCTTCACTTGTGATGGAGGGCACTGCTATTGTTATTTCTCCTCTAATTGCATTGATGAAAAACCAGGTGGATGCCATGCGTAATTTCAGCGAAGAGGATGGAATTGCACATTTCATCAATTCTTCCTTAAATAAGTCGGCTATCGACCAGGTAAAATCGGATATCCTGAGTGGTAAGACAAAATTGCTCTACGTAGCCCCGGAGTCATTGACAAAGGATGAGAACGTAGATTTTTTGAAAGGAGTGAAGATTTCATTTTATGCAGTAGACGAAGCACACTGTATTTCGGAGTGGGGGCATGATTTCCGTCCGGAATATCGCCGCATCCGTCCTATTATTAATGAGATAGGAAAGGCGCCGGTGATTGCATTGACGGCTACGGCTACTCCCAAAGTGCGTATGGATATCCAGAAGAATCTGGGAATGCAGGATGCACAAGAGTTTAAATCTTCATTCAATCGCTCGAATCTGTATTATGAGGTACGCTCTAAGACGGCGAATATTGATAGAGATATCATTAAATTCATCAAGTCCAATCCGGGAAAATCAGGCATCATTTATTGCTTGAGCCGTAAGAAAGTGGAAGAATTGTCCGAGGTACTTCAGGCAAATGGAATTAATGCACGTGCATACCATGCCGGCATGGATTCTGCTACGCGAACAGCCAACCAGGATGGTTTCTTGAAAGAAGACATAGACGTAATTGTGGCTACCATAGCCTTTGGAATGGGAATTGACAAGCCTGATGTGCGTTTTGTAATACATTATGATATTCCGAAGAGTTTGGAAGGTTACTATCAGGAAACCGGTAGAGCCGGACGTGATGGAGGAGAAGGCCAATGTATTACATTCTATTCCAACAAAGACCTTCAGAAACTGGAAAAGTTTATGCAGGGCAAGCCTGTGGCGGAACAGGAGATAGGCAAACAGTTGTTACTGGAAACAGCAGCCTATGCCGAATCGTCCATCTGTCGTCGCAAGTCGTTATTACATTATTTTGGTGAAGAATATTTAGAAGAGAATTGTGGTAATTGTGATAACTGTTTAAATCCTAAAAAGCAAGTGGAGGCTCAGGATTCATTGTGTGCTGTGATTGAAGCAATCATAGCGGTAAAAGAAAACTTTAAAGCAGATTATATAATTGATATTCTTTTGGGTAAGGAAACTACGGAAGTACTTGCTCACAAACATGAGGAACTGGAAGTATTCGGTTCGGGCATGGGAGAAGAAGAGAAGTTATGGAATGCTGTCATCCGTCAGGCATTGATAGCGGGTTATTTAAGTAAGGATGTGGAGAACTACGGTTTGTTGAAAGTTACGCCGGAAGGTCATAAATTCTTAAAGAATCCAAAGTCATTCAAGATTGTGGAAGATAATGACTTTGAGGAGGAAGAAGAAGAAACTCCGGTTCGTGGAGGTGCTTCCTGTGCGGTAGACCCCGTTCTTTACTCTATGTTGAAGGATTTGCGTAAGAAGCTATCCAAGAAATTGGATGTTCCGCCTTACGTTATTTTCCAAGACCCGTCTTTGGAAGCGATGGCAACCATCTATCCTGTTACATTGGATGAACTGCAGAATATTCCGGGGGTAGGTGCCGGAAAGGCAAAACGCTACGGGCAGGAATTCTGTGTGTTGATAAAGAAGCATTGCGAAGAAAACGAAATAGAGCGTCCGGAAGACTTGCGTGTACGCACGGTTGCCAATAAGTCAAAGCTGAAGGTATCTATTATTCAGTCTATTGACCGCAAAGTGGCACTGGATGATATCGCTGTGTCCAAAGGATTGGAATTCAGTGAATTGCTGGATGAAGTGGAAGCTATCGTTTATTCGGGTACTAAACTGAATATTGATTATTTCTTGGAAGAGATTATGGATGAGGATCATATGGAAGACATTTATGACTACTTCAAGGAATCTACCACAGACAAAATAGATGATGCGATGGATGAATTGGGTGATGATTACACCGAAGATGAAATCCGATTGGTGCGTATCAAGTTTATTTCTGAGATGGCGAACTAATAATTTTTATTCTATATTATTTCAAAAAAAAGCCGGATGCACATGCTGTAATCCGGCTTTTTCATGAAATATAAAGATAGTTGTCATACGTGTCATGCCCGTAACTCGTTGATAAATAGGTAGATGAAATGAACTGTACGTTTCATCTGCCTTCATCACCTTTCATGACTAAGGCTTCTTATTCTTGATCCCTAGAAACCCCGAAATTTCCCGGCACTGCCCGATAGCGCGGTGCATGTTTGTTTGCTATGTTTTTCAGTTTTCCTTCCTCCACCAGCCGTTTCAACCACCGCAGGGCAGTGCTCCTTCTGAATCCGCAGAGTCCTTCAAAAACAGTGCGGTCCAGTTCCTCGTGGTCTGCAAAATAATTCGTCAGAATATCCATTACGCTGATGTCAGTCTGCTTGGACGAGTGGCGTTTGGCTTTCGGTGGACAAAATTCCGATACTTTTCTCATATCTTCTATCAGTTCCTTTTCGGGGCGGAAGGTAACCGATTTGATATCCACTTGCGGTGCGCGTACCTTCTGCATATTTTCTGCATTATTGTCCGTTGGGACAGCTTTCAGGGTGAGATAGAAATAACCGATGCCGCGCAGGTGGACGCGGCGCCCCTGCAATAGTTCCTCTTTCATAATGTCCGACAAGGCGGAAAGTGCCGCTTTTACGTCGGTAGTGGTCAACGTGCATCGTTCTTCGATTCTCTTTTCCATCATTTTGGGAGTCATCGGGGTATCGGGCACTACACGGACATGATATAATTCATTCTCCGCATCCTGTGGGTCGGGAATGGTGTAAAGATCGTATTGAACAGCCATATTTTTTCTTGTTTTTCAGTTTCTAAATTTCTTTTTCCATACTACGTCCTACCATGGTGGGACTTCCGTCCAACCCCTATGATGCGAACATCCCACCAAGGCGAGACGATCGTCTCAGCTTGGCGGGACATTTCAAGAATCGAGGCAAATGTAGCAATAATAATCGGCTTTACCAAGTAAATTGAAGACTTTTCTTATCGTAGGGGGATGTGGGGAAACAGGTAGAAAATAGTTGGAAATGGGCATCTTATACCTATATATTTGCAGCATTGTTCAATATTAAAAACTGGAAAGAGTATGAAAACGACATGGAACGAAATGAAAGAATGGTGCAAGAAGGTATTTGTTTTTAAAACCGATGGCACTTCAAGTGACGAACCGATAGGGCAGGACAAGGATGCCTCTGTGGAAACCAAAGAGAAGGATAAGGAGCAGGATTTGCGCAGCAAGCTGGAAAAGTATCTGTGGAAGCGGTATGATTTCCGCTTTAATGTGCTGACGGAACAGGCGGAGTATCGCCTGAAAGACGGTAAGGCGGGCAAGTACAAGGTGGCGACAGTGCGTGCCATGAACACGCTTTGCCTGGAGGCGCAGGAGCATGGCGTTAATTGTTGGGACAAGGACGTGAGCCGCCTGCTTAATTCGGAACGGTTGGCGGACTATCACCCTTTCCTTACTTATATGGACACGTTGCCCCGATGGGATGGGGTGGATCGTGTTACGCCTTTGGCAAGGAGGGTGACGGGAAAAGAATTTTGGGTAAAGGGCTTCCACCGCTGGATGCTGGGTGTGGCTGCGCAGTGGTCGGGACGGACGGGACGATGTGCCAATACGGTGGCACCGATGCTCATCAGCCGTGAACAAGGGATGAATAAATCTTCTTTTTGCAAGATGCTGATGCCTGAAAGCCTGAGTGATTATTATACGGACAGTTTCGACCTGACGGGTCAGGCAGGGTGTGAACAGAAGCTTTCGCTTTTTGGACTGATCAATTTGGATGAGTACGATAAGTTGCCTGTGGGGAAATTGCCCTTGTTGAAGAACCTGATGCAGATGACTTCGCTGCATTACCGCAAGGCGCATCGGGCTTCGTACAGCCACCTGCCGCGCATGGCTTCGTTCATCGGGACCAGTAACAAGAAGGATTTACTGGCCGATCCTTCGGGCAGCCGCCGGTACCTCTGTGTGGAGTTGAAGCAGAAACTGGATTGTACTCCGTTGGAGCACGGGCAGCTTTTTGCCCAGTTGAAAGCGGAGTTGGCGCAGGGGGAAAGGTATTGGTTTACAACGGAGGAGGAGTTAATGCTTCATAATGAGGAGTTTTATATTGTTCCTCCCAGCCACGATGTGTTTTTCCGTTGTTTCCGCTTGCCGGAAGAAGGGGAGGAGTTTAAGCTGTATGCCGCCAGTACGCTGTTTGTGATACTTTCCGGCAGGTTTCCGGTGGCTATGCGGGGGATGAATGTGAATAGTTTCGGCAAGTTGCTTACTGCGCTGGGGTGGAACGGGTACATACCATGCGGGGGAATATGTATAAGGTGGTGCCGGTGGATGGGGAATCGAAAAGAAAGAAATTGCCATCAAGTCTAAATCATATTTAGACGATAATGAACAAATATTCTTAAATGCAAGTTGATTCATCCTGTCTTGAAAACAAGTATATTCCGACCGTATGATGATATATTTCTTTATATCATTATATGATGTTGATGTTTTATTCTCAACTAGATATGATAATACTAGTTCGTCAATAGGAGATAATATTTCATCTATATTACCTTCTACAAATTTCTTTTTAATCAAAAAAACATTCCCCATCCGATACCGCTTAGTCCCTTTTCGAAAGACAGAGGAATTTCGTCCGTAATGTCTTCATATATTTCTTCTATAAGTTCATTGGCAAAATTGTGGTAAAGCGAGTTTGAACAATATTTTCCATACTCGAAAAAAAAAGATAGACAGACCCATTTTTCCTGTATATAAGCTAAGGTCATTCATGTAAGCAGTTGACCACATAAGAGACTGAGCGAATCTATTCCATTGTTTCTCCATCAATGTAATATTTAGCATTAGAGGAAATTTTCCATACTTATATTGCTAAGAAATATTTTATATGTTGCATAGTGTTAATTGCAATGCTTTTTATCTGCATATTTTTGTTCTTTCTAATTATTTCTTGTTTTTTTGTTTAAAATTTAATCACTATGAAAAGACGCCGTTATTTAATCCGTTTAGGCATCGCTTTCTTAAGTTTGCTGTGGGGCTTCGGTTGTACTCCTTCAAAGAAACAGGAAACGGCTGGATTGCCTCGCATCTCCTTCAAGAATTATCTAGATAGCAATGATAAAATATCCATTGGCGCAGACGAGATAGACAGTATAGAATATATACCTCTGGAACTGACCGATGATAATGCTTCGCTGGTGGGATATATACAAGGCATTGCGCTGACGGATGAATATATGTTTATACTTAGCTTTGAAGACTATAAAGTATTTCAGTTTGACCGCAAAGGCAAGTATATCCGCACAATAACCAGGCAGGGGGAAGGTCCGGGAGAATTGCAGACGCCGGGACTCACAATATGGACGGACGATGAGCAACGCAAAGTTTATATCTCTGAATTGGAAAATATTTTGATATTCTCGTATGATGGAACATTCGAGAGGAAAATCAGTAGGAACGGGCGTTATGTCGCTTATGCTGGTGGCAAAGGAGTGGATTGGGTGGCAGAGACCTATCGAGACCTGTTTCCTATGGATTATGAGGAGTATTTTGGTATCGGTGCATTCCGTTATAACGAAGACGGCTCTTGCGATACTTTGTATATGAAGAAAGATATTGGCAATCTGTCGCCTCTCCCGCTGGCTGAAACGAATTTCGTTATGGGAGTTTTCTTCGAGGGCGCCGGGGGATATCGTTATAGCGTGGGATGTAACGATACTTTGTTCACCTTTACCGAAAAAGGAGTGGAGCCGTATTTGGTTTTTGATTATTCTCCCAGGTCGGAAGAAGAAAAGAAGTATTATTTTTCTTTTCATCAGAAATGCCATCCTGATATGATTTTTATACAATGTGCTTGCGAAACCCCGTCGCACATCTATTTCCGGTTTTCCCATAATGAAACTTTTTATGTCATGTCTTACGAAAAGGAGACAAGAAAGATTCTTTGCCGGAAAACAGACATCACCTTTCAAAATTCCCAAGATTATGATGGGTGTGGCACCCACCCGGGCATTGAAAATGAAGTAAATGGCGCACTGCCTATTTGGTTCAGGTATTTTGACTCGAAAAGAAATATAGCCGTGCAACCCACCTCGGCAGCCACTATTGCATGGATGAAGGAAGAAGGGGCGATAAAAAATATTCCCGATTTTCTACAGGATTATCCGGCTGATGCTAATCCGGTGGTGGCTATTTATCATTTTAAAAAAACTAATTAACCCAATTTTTTTGTCCCATAATTATTCTAAGCAAGAAAGAGAGAGCATTGAAAACTCTAGATATGATGAAAGAGAATGATTTCTTCAAGCCTTATAGCCCTACTATTATTGGAACTTTTGATTTTCATGATTTTGATTTTACCGCTTTAAAGGTTATTACATTTGAGGTTACTCAAAGATGTAACCTAAGATGTAAATAAAGATATGTTTGTAAATCCCATTTTATTCTATTATATTGCTTGTGGATAGCTTTTTTCTAATTGAAATCCAATCTATGAAACTTATAGTATATTTTAACGTGAGTTCGGGATAAAAGTTTATAGAAGAAAGCAGGTAATCACTTGATGATTTGGTTTCCTTGCATTTGAAAATGTACATAACATTATCATTGCCCCAAATAGCGTTGCGAAAATATTTTGTATATTGGATGAATTCAGTCAGAATTTTGATAAGGAAGTAAAAGAAAAAGGGGGATAAATACATGTGAATAGTTTCGGCAAGTTGCTTACTGCGCTGGGGGTGGAACGGATACATACCATGCGGGGGAATATGTATAAGGTGGTGCCGATTGGGAAAGAATGATTACAGGTAGGGGGGATACCCCTGTTTTGGAACAAAATTATAGATATGTCTCTAATAATGAACGAAATAGTAAATGAGCTGGATAAATTTGCTGCAGAAATACGGATGTGATAAAAAAATCCGACTGATAGTCGGGGATTTTGTGTCTTGTTCTAAATAAAAGGAGAATGAAAAATGATTAGTTCAAGCAATAGAGGACTACATATTATAAGATGTCATTTATAAGTTCTTCAGCAGGTTTGCCTTTCAATTTACCTTCACGGGCTAGTTTTATTTCTTTGCACATCTCTTGGAGATCTGCTGTCATCTCCGCTTTTGTTTTGTATTCCACTTCGTTTTCCATGACAACGTCTGCGGTTGTCGGTGCTTCATTGAGAAATACTTGCTTCACTTTATCCAGTAGCTGACGGCTGTCCGACATCAGTATCATTCGTGCCAGTTCTGCTTTATATGCTTCCAGTTCCATTGCTGTCATAGTTATGCTCCTTTCTCTTTTTCGTTGTTTGACGACAAGGTAATAATAAAATCGTTAACATCTCCGCACTAAACAATCATTAATAAAATATTAGTCGAAAACTTGGCGTGAATGGATTTTCCTCTTTATTATCCATCCCCTTCCTCAATGCCGCCTTTTTGATAAAGAAAACTAAACGCACAGCTTGCAAAGTTTAAAAAAGTATTTTTTTTAGGGAATATCTTCCGGTTATTTGTTATATTCTTATTTCTTTATATATTTTCGGACACATCTAAAAACAAACAATTATGCGAGAGGAATTTAAGGAAATAGGAGAAAATGCCGGAAAAGTCTGGCGTTATCTGAATGACAAAAGAATTGAGATTGCCATTCAAGATCTTAGTAAGAAAATAGATTTGGGGGTTATTGAAATTGCTATGGCAGTAGGATGGTTGGCAAAGGAAAAGAATATCACTATTGAGAGGAAAGGCTATTTATTCTATGTGAGTCATGAGGGTTTCTGAAGCCCTTTAATGTTAGCCATTAGGAAACCAGGCTCGGGGGCGGGTTGCACTGCGAAAGACAATGATGAAACGTACTGAAACGATATGAAATGTACAATTCATCTTATTTCCTTATCTATCAGTTGCTTAACCCCTGTGACACATATGATATGTATTTCTATAATTCCCATTGCAACCCACCTTTAATCTGAAATATGCTTTTCATCTTTGCTAAATTTCATAATCACTTCACAAAAAAATATTCTATCGTTTTTCCAGTTTGAATAAAATGCGTATATTTGCACGCAATAAAATCTAAACGCATAAAGCCCTATGTCATTTATTGCAGATAAAATCGTAATGGACGGATTAACCTACGACGATGTATTGTTGATCCCAGCCTATTCAGAAGTATTACCAAAAACAGTCGAGCTATCGACTAAGTTTTCACGCAACATTGAGTTGAAAATTCCGTTTGTAACTGCTGCGATGGATACAGTTACCGAGGCGAAAATGGCTATTGCCATTGCTCGTGAAGGCGGTATCGGTGTAATCCACAAAAACATGTCTATTGAGGAACAAGCACGCCAAGTCGCTATTGTGAAGCGTGCTGAAAACGGTATGATTTATGATCCCGTTACTATAAAAAGAGGTTCAACTGTAAGAGATGCTTTGGCATTGATGGCTGAATACAGAATTGGCGGTATACCTGTGGTAGACGATGAAAGATACTTGGTAGGTATTGTTACCAATCGCGACCTTCGTTTTGAGAAGGATATGGATAAACATATCGACGATGTAATGACAAAAGAAAAGATCATTACTACCAACCAGTCTACTGATATGGAAGCTGCTGCACAGATTCTTCAACAATATAAAATTGAGAAGCTGCCCGTTGTTGACAAAGACGGCAAACTGGTAGGCTTGATTACTTATAAGGATATTACAAAAGCAAAAGACAAACCGATGGCTTGCAAGGATAGCAAGGGCCGTTTGCGTGTAGCTGCCGGGGTGGGCGTGACTGCCGATACACTGGACCGTATGCAGGCTTTGGTGGAAGCAGGTGCCGACGCTATTGTGATTGATACTGCTCACGGACATTCCATGTACGTTATTGAAAAGCTGAAAGAAGCCAAGAAACGTTTCCCACACATTGACATTGTGGTAGGTAACATTGCTACGGGTGAAGCTGCCAAAATGTTGGTTGAAGCAGGTGCCGATGGTGTAAAAGTGGGTATCGGTCCGGGTTCTATCTGCACTACCCGTGTGGTGGCAGGTGTGGGTGTACCCCAGTTGTCTGCTGTATATGATGTAGCTAAAGCATTGAAGGGTACAGGTATTCCTTTGATTGCCGATGGTGGTTTGCGTTATTCGGGAGATGTGGTGAAGGCTTTGGCTGCCGGTGGTTACAGTGTGATGATTGGTTCACTGGTTGCCGGAACAGAAGAATCACCGGGCGATACGATTATCTTCAATGGCCGTAAATTCAAATCATACCGTGGTATGGGTTCTTTGGAAGCTATGGAGAATGGTTCAAAAGACCGTTATTTCCAAAGTGGAACTGCCGATGTGAAGAAACTGGTTCCGGAAGGTATTGCTGCCCGTGTTCCTTATAAAGGTACTTTATATGAAGTAATCTATCAGTTGGTAGGCGGTCTTCGTGCAGGTATGGGATACTGTGGTGCCGGCAATATTGAGAAATTGCATGATGCTAAATTTACCCGCATCACCAATGCCGGTGTGCAGGAAAGCCATCCGCATGATGTAGCTATTACCAGTGAGGCGCCTAACTATAGCCGTCCTCAATAAAACTTATAAATAATGCCGCGTAGAATTGTCGGTATTCTGTTACTTCTCCTTGTGTTCGCATTTGAAATGCGGGCGCAAGGAGAAGTTGTGTTATATATCGGTGGAGAACCGGTAAATCTTTCCGAATTTGAATACTATTATCATAAGAGTCCGAAACAGACTCCGGAATCATTCTTGCAATCCTTTATCAACTATAAGCTGAAAGTGCGCTACGCCCATGATTCGGGAGTGGATACTTTGCCTGCATTTCGTATGCAACTTGCTTATTATCAAGGAAAACTTCTCAAACCTTATCTGGCTGATTCTGCCAAAGAAGAACAAACTATCCGTCAAATTTATAATCAAAGCATACAACGCTTGCAGATGAATGATTGGATACGGATTGCCCACATCAGCAAATATCTGCCTCAAAATGCCAGTCGGCGCGTTGAAATAGCTGCACAAGAGTTGATGGATTCCATTTATTCTGCTTTGCAGGGAGGAGCCGATTTTTCAGCTTTGGCTCGTCAATATTCTGATGATGAGGACAGTAGGGGTGAAGGAGGATTATTGCCTTGGATGCCTGTTAAACAGAATATGCAGGAATGGGTAGATAGATTGGCAACGCTCCAAAAAGATAAGATTTCCCTTCCTTTCTATTCTCCGTTGGGTATTCACATTGTGAAGTGGATAGACCGTAAACCTTGCATCAGTTATGAAGAAGAACGAGAACAGATACTAGATTATCTGGAAAGGAACGGTAATCAGACATTGACAGATATTCCTGCCGATAAGAAAAAAGAATTGGAATTTCAAATGCAGGAATTGCAAGACGGATTGCTGGCAGCCTACCTGACAGGGAAATACCAGTCTGGCGATGAAAGTAGTTACCGGGAAAGTGATTTGGAACGCTTCTTCAAGCAGCATAAATCAGATTATGTATGGGATTTGCCTCATTATAGGGGAGCTGTTATTCAGTGCAAAGACAAGAAAACAGCTTCTGCTATCAAAAAGTATTTGAAAAAGAAACCGGTTTCAGAATGGGAAGAAGCATTGAATCAGCTTGTAGGAAATACTACTTCTCCTAAAGCCCGGATTGAAGCAGGAATTTTTCAGATTGGAAAGAATAAATACATTGATAAACTGGTCTTTAAATGTGGTGATTTTGAACCGGATGCCACTTTACCTTATACATTTGTAATGGGAAAGAAGTTGAAAAAGGGACCGGAAAGCTATGAAGACGTGAAACAGGAAGTTCTTCGGGATTATCTGACGGTTAATGGAGACTCTTGGATGAAGGAATTGAAGCAAAAATATAAGGTTGAAATTAACCAAGAGGTTTTAAAAACAGTTAATAATGACGGAAGTAATTAATTATTGCAGTATCTTCGTTCACTATTTTAATATAATATGAATATCGTGAGAAACTGGGGAGTGTTACTTGTAATTGCAGGTGCCTTGTGCGGATGTAGCCAGGAGCACGACCATAAAGGAAAAACTCCTTTGGTGGAAGTTGCCGGCGAGCATTTGTATAAAGAAGACTTGCAGGCGGCGCTTCCTCTCAATATTTCAAAAGATGATAGTGTCCTGTTTGCTGAACATTATATAAAGAACTGGGTGGAAGACGTTTTGCTTTTTGAAAAAGCAGAAGGGAATATCCCGGATAATGCAAAGATAGCCAAGTTGGTAGAGAATTATCGCCGGGCGTTGATTATGCATACTTATCAAGAGGAACTGGTGAGCCAAAGGCTGGCAAACGAGATAAGTGATGAGGAAATCAGTGATTATTATGTGAAGAATAAAGAGTTGTTTCGTACAGAACATCCTTTTGTAAAAGGGCTTTTTATAAAAGTACCTCTTCATTCCCAAGACTTGGGTAGTGTGCGCAACTGGTATAAGAAGAATAATCAAGACGCTATTGAAAAACTGGAAAAATACAGTTTGCGCAATGCTGTGAGTTATGATTATTTTTATGACAGATGGTTGCCGGTATCCGATATTGCTGCAAAGATTCCTTTGAAAGCTTTGGATGCGGAGGAAGACTACCTGGATAAGAACCGGAATATAGAAGTAAAAGACACGGCATTTTGCTACTTCTTGCATGTGGAGGAGTTTTTGGGCAAGGATAAACAAAGACCGTTGGACTTTGCAAAAAATGAAATAAGAGAGATTTTAATAAACCTGAAGCGGGTTGAGTTTATAAATAAAGTCAAGGAAGAATTATACCAGCGTGCTTCGGATAGGAACAAGATTAATTACTATTATTTGAATTCAAATGAATAAATTGATGTGTAACAAAGTTTATGCACTGGTGCTGATGCTATTTGCAGCCGTTTCCGTATACGGGCAAGATAATGTGATAGACGAGGTAGTTTGGGTAGTAGGTGACGAAGCCATTCTTAAATCAGATGTAGAAAGTGAGCGCTTGAATGCCCAGTATGAAGGACGTAAGTTTGACGGTGATCCGTATTGCATCATTCCGGAACAACTTGCTGTTCAGAAATTATTCCTTCATCAGGCGGCAATCGATAGTATTGAAGTTTCCGAACAGGAAATTATCAGCGATGTGGAAAGACGTACCAACTGGTTGATTGACCAGATCGGCTCTAAAGAAAAGGTGGAAGAATATTATAATAAGACTTCTACGCAAATACGCGAAATGCTTCGCGAAAATGTACGCGATGGAAAGACTGTGCAGAAGATGCAACAACATATTGTAGGTGATATAAAGATTACGCCTGCTGAAGTACGCCGCTATTTTAAGGATCTGCCATCTGACAGTATTCCATTCATTCCTACACAGGTGGAAGTACAGATTATAACTTTGGAGCCTAAGATTCCGCAGGAAGAGATAGACCGCGTAAAGAAGACATTGCGTGACTATACAGATCGTATTAATACAGGTGATATTTCTTTCTCTCTTTTAGCGCGAATGTATTCGGAAGATGCAGGTTCTGCCCGCCGCGGTGGAGAGCTTGGTTTTATGGGGAAAGCAGAATTAGTGCCGGAATATGCTAATGTGGCATTCAACTTGCAGGATCCGAACAAAGTTTCTAAAATTGTAGAATCAGAATTTGGTTACCATATTATTCAGTTAATTGAAAAACGTGGTGATCGCATCAATACCCGCCATATTTTGCTGAAGCCGAAAGTGGAAGAAAAAGATTTGGAAGCAGCTTTGTTGCGTCTGGATTCTATTGCCAACGATATTCGTAACCAAAAGTTTTCTTTTGACGATGCTGCCACTTATATTTCACAAGATAAGGAAACTCGTAACAATCATGGTTTGATGGCTAACCCGCAGACCGGTACGGCTCGTTTCGAAATGCAGCAGTTGGCACAGGTGTCTCAGGAGGCGGCTAAGATGGTGGAAGGAATGAATGTAGGTGAGATCTCCAAACCGTTTACCATGATTAATGCAAAAGGAAAAGAAATTTGTGCGGTTGTGAAGTTGAAAACCCGTATCAATGGTCATAAGGCTACCATCACAGAAGACTACCAGCGATTGAAAAATATCGTAATGGAAAAACGCAGTGAGGAAAAGCTGGAGAAATGGATCAAGGATAAACAAAAACATACCTACGTGCGTATTAATGAGAAATGGCAGAAATGCGATTTCAAATATCCGGGTTGGGTAAAGAAATAAAATGTAGTGTATAAGATATATGCTTGGAAAAAGAAAGAATAAATACTCTTCGGGCAGGCATAGGATACTTGTTGTAAGTATCCTGTGCCTGTTCGGCTTTTGCTTGTTGGCACAGGTAAAGCCGACTCAAAAGGGAGAACAGAAATCTGCCAAGAGCAAGGTTTATCTGTTACATTCGGATGTGTTGAAAAAGAGTCCTTTGAATCCGGACCCTGATGCGCAGATATTGATTGGGAATGTTGCGTTCCGCCATGACAGTGTATATATGTATTGTGACAGTGCCTGCTTCTACGAAAAAACAAATTCATTGGAGGCATTTGATAATGTGAAGATGGTGCAGGGCGATACATTATTCCTTTATGGTGATTACTTGTTTTATGACGGGAATACACAAATAGCCCAAGTGCGTTACAATGTGCGTATGGAGAACAAGAATACCACTTTGTTGACGGATAGTTTGAACTACGACCGTATCTATAATTTGGGCTATTACTTTGATGGAGGAACCTTGATGGACGAGGAAAATGTATTGACCTCGGAATGGGGGGAGTACAGTCCGGCTACAAAGATCTCCGTGTTTAATTACGATGTGAAGCTGGTAAATCCTAAGTTTACATTAACTTCGGATACATTGAGATACAGCACAGCAACTAAGATTGCAAATATTGTGGGGCCGTCTGATATTGTCAGCGATGCGAACCATATTTATTCGGAACTCGGCTTTTATAATACCCAGATAGGACAGGCAGAATTGCTGAACCGTTCCGTGTTGACCAATGAAGGCAAGCGAATGACGGGGGACAGTTTGTTTTATGATCGTGTAAGAGGATATGGAGAGGCTTTTGATAACGTGGTGATGACCGATACCATCAACAAGAATATGCTGACCGGCGATTATTGTTATTACAATGAGCTGACCAAATATGCTTTTGCTACCAAGAAGGCTGTGGCGGTGGACTATTCGCAAGGCGATAGTTTGTTTATGCATGCTGATACGTTGCAGATGTACACTTTCCACTTAAATACCGACTCCATGTTTCGCGAGACAAGGGCTTATCATAAAGTTCGTATGTATCGCACGGATGTGCAGGGAGTATGTGATTCGTTGGTCTTTTCTTCTAAAGACAGTTGCCTTACCATGTATTATGACCCCATCCTGTGGAATAACAATCAGCAGTTATTGGGCGAGAAAATCATGATATACATGAATGATAGTACCATAGACTGGGCGCACATTCAGAATCAAGCTTTATCTGTAGAACGACTGGATTCAGTGAATTATAACCAGGTGACGGGAAAAGAAATGAAAGCCTATTTCAAGAATGGCGAGATGCACAAAGTGGATGTTATCGGTTCTGTCCGCTTGGTATACTATCCGATGGAGAGTGACAGTACCTTGATTGGTATGAACGTCTCGGAAACGAGTCTGCTGAATATGTTTCTGGAAAACAGGAAGATGAAAAAGATGGTTATGAGTCCCAAATCAAACGGTACACTCTACCCGATGCACCAACTTCCTCCTGAAAAGATGAAACTGGATAATTTTGTCTGGTTTGACTATATCCGCCCGCTGAATAAAGAAGATATTTTTGAGTGGCGCGGAAAGAAGGCCGGACAAGAATTAAAGAAGAGCAATCGAAGTGCTGTTCCTTTGCCGAATCAGAACTTATTTAATAAAAAGAAGTAGCTTATGGGAATGTTTAAAATGGAAAAGCCCCGCCGTTTCAACCATCAGTATATTTACGTGGACGAGCGCAAGGAGAAACTGCAAAAGTTAGAGGAAAATGCCAAACGTGATTTGGGTATGCTTCCTCCGAAAGAATTTTCCCCGGAAGACATTCGTGGAAAGTTTGTGGAAGGAACCAAACATCTGAAACGCAGAAAAGAAAGCGGCCGTAAGCCTTTGACATACGGGGCATTGTTTGTCGCCATCCTGGTATTGCTGTATATTCTGCATTATCTGGTGACTGGTGAATTGACCTTTTAATTAAAAAAGTTGATAAATTTATGAGCGATATTATCCGTTTGCTGCCGGATTCCGTTGCTAATCAGATAGCAGCGGGAGAGGTGATACAGCGTCCTGCATCAGTGATTAAGGAATTGGTGGAGAATGCTATTGACGCAGGTGCTACCCATATAGATGTATTGGTGGTGGATGCCGGAAAGACTTCTATTCAGGTAATTGATGATGGAAAAGGCATGTCGGAGACAGATGCACGTCTGTCCTTTGAGCGTCATGCCACTTCCAAGATACGCGAAGCGGCAGATTTATTTGCTTTGCACACCATGGGGTTTCGTGGTGAGGCATTGGCTTCTATTGCTGCCGTTGCCCAAGTAGAACTTCGTACCCGTATGGATGGCGAAGAATTGGGGACTCTGTTGACCATAGCCGGTTCCAAGGTAGAGAGTCAAGAGGCTGTTTCCTGTCCTAAGGGGAGTAGTTTCAGCGTGAAGAACCTTTTCTTTAATGTTCCTGCCCGCCGCAAGTTCTTGAAATCCAATCAAACGGAACTGAGTAATATACTGACGGAATTTGAACGTATTGTATTGGTTAATCCGGATGTATCTTTTACATTGCACCATAACGGTTCCGAATTGTTTAATCTTCCTGCCCTCCAGCTTCGTCAGCGCATAATGGGAGTTTTCGGAAAGAAAATCAATCAGGAATTGTTATCGTTGGATGTGGATACGACAATGGTTCGGGTTTCGGGCTTTGTAGGCAAACCGGAGAGTGCCCGTAAGAAAGGTGCGCGTCAGTATTTCTTTGTGAATGGACGCTATATGCGGCATCCTTATTTTCATAAGGCAATAATGGATGCTTATGAACAGTTGGTTCCTGTGGGCGAGCAGGTTTCATATTTCATTTACTTTGAAGTAGACCCCGGAAATATAGATGTGAATATCCATCCTACCAAGACGGAGATTAAATTCGAGAACGAACAGGCTATCTGGCAGATTTTGGCTGCTGCGGTCAAGGAAACTTTGGGCAAGTTCAATGCAGTTCCCTCCATTGATTTTGATACGGAAGGAATGCCGGATATTCCTGCTTTTGATGCATCTCCCTATGCCGGTATCCAGCCGCCAAAGACAACTTATAATCCGGAATATAATCCTTTCAATACCTCTGCCGCTCCGCCTTCTTCCTATTCAAAACCGAGTCGTGATTGGGAACAATTGTATTCGGGATTGGAGCAGCATGTGTCTTCACAGGTTTCTCATCCGGATGAAAGTGATTATATGATGAATATGCCCCCTGCCACAGAAAATCCCGGTTTATATGACCATGTGGAAGATGCAGGTGTCAGTGAGAAGTCTACACAGCACTATCAGTTTAAAGGACGTTTCATTCTGACTTCGGTAAAATCCGGATTGATGATTATTGATCAGCAACGTGCGCATATTCGTATTTTGTATGATAAATATTTGGATCAGATAACCCGTCGTCAAGGAGTTTCTCAAGGAATGCTATTTCCGGATATCGTGCAGTTTCCTCTGTCCGAAGTTGCTATCCTGCAAGAAATAATGGAGGATTTATCTTTCTTAGGATTTGAACTGACTGACTTGGGAGGAGGAAGTTATGCGATTAATGGTATTCCGGCAGGCATTGAAGGTTTGAATCCCATAGAATTGATTCAGAATATGGTGCATACTGCTATGGAGAAAGGCGGAAAGGTAAAAGAAGAGGTACAGAGTATTCTGGCTTTGACTTTGGCAAAAGCAGCGGCTATTGTTCCGGGACAGGTCTTGACGAATGAAGAAATGACCAGCTTGGTTGATGGTCTTTTTGCTGTGGCTACTCCTAATTATACTCCGGATGGAAAAACGGTTCTGTCTGTGATAAATGAGGATGATTTGGAAAAGCTTTTTAAATAATAGAATCCCATAACCGTCAATATAGAATGGCTTCCACCGTAGGGGCGGATTGAATCCGCCCGTATACATAAGTAAACTGTTATCGGGTAGATTCAATCTGCCCCTACGGTGGAGAATAGCAAACAATACTTTCCTAACAACCTTCACATCCCAAGAGGAGTAACCGCACTAAATAGGTTATCGAAAGTGAAGATTCTTGAACTAAATTAAAACAATCCCACCATAACACCAATCTTAGGCAATACTTTTGTACTTTTGAAAACTCATTTGCGATAGAAAGTTTTTTGGGGATAAAAACTTTCTATCGCAAACAATAAACTATTATATGAAAATAATATTACTTAGTTTGGCTTTGTGCCTGTTTGGTTCTTTGGATGTTGTGGCGCAGGGGAATAATATGAATAGTAATTCAACAGATTCTATTACTCATCAACTTTCGAAGAAAGAATTAAAGCGCCAACAGGTAGCCAAGCGCAATATACATTATAATATATTAGGAGGTCCTAGCTACACTCCGGATTTTGGTGCATTGATAGGAGGTAGTGCTCTTGTCACATTCCGTATGAATCCATCAGATACCTTGCAACGGCGTTCGGTGTTGCCAATGGCTATTGCCGTTATGTTTGAAGGTGGTCTGAACCTGATGGTGAAACCTCAGCTATTCTTTAAGAATGACAAGTTCCGTATTTTTGGTAAATTCACTTATAAGAATACGCGCGAGAACTTCTATGGTATTGGCTACACCACCAACAAGCATTATGAACGTAGTGATTCTACCAGTGAATATCGTTATAGTGGTATTCAGATTAATCCCTGGTTTTTATTTCGTTTAGGCAAAAGTAATTTCTTTGCCGGTCCACAAATTGATGTTAGTTATGATAAGATTTCAGACCCTGCCCAATACTTGGTAGAGCAACCGGATTATAAAGAAGCGGGAGGAACGGAGCATGGATATAAGAACTTTAATTCCGGGCTCGGATTTCTGTTGACTTATGACAGTCGGGATATTCCTGCCAATGCATATAAGGGTATTTATTTGGACTTCCGTGGCTTGATGTATCAAAAGTTTCTGGGAAGTGATAATAACTTTTTCCGTTTGGAGATAGACTACCGGCAATATAAAAGCGTAGGTAACAGAAAAGTAATTGCATGGACAGCACAAACAAAGAATGTATTTGGCAATGTCCCGTTGAACCAATATGCTTTGAGTGGTACCCCCTTTGACCTTCGCGGATATTATATGGGGCAGTATCGTGATAAATCTTCACATGTGCTGCTTGCCGAGTACCGTCAGATGATTAATACAGACAAAGAAACCTGGGTAAAACGTATGCTGAACCATCTAGGTTTTGTGGCATGGGGAGGTTGCGGATTTATGGGGCCTACAATGGGTAAGATAGAAGGTGTATTGCCCAATGCCGGTGTGGGGCTTCGTATTGAGGTGCAACCGCGTATGAACGTCCGGCTGGATTTCGGGCGAAATTTTACCAACGACCAGAGTTTGTTCTATTTCAATATGACAGAAGCATTCTAATTTGAACATGATATGTGTACCGAATATATTCTAAAAGCGATTGATGCAGCCTTGGCTGCCGGTAAAGTAATCTTGGACGTTTATAATGATCCGGCTTCTGATTTTCAGATTGAGAAGAAAGCGGATAATTCTCCTTTGACCTTGGCAGACCGTAAAGCGCATGAGGTAATAATGAGTTATTTACAAGATACGGAGTATCTCGTATTGAGCGAAGAAGGGAAACACCTTCCGTATGAAGAACGATCACAGTGGCATACATTATGGATTGTTGACCCTTTGGATGGAACCAAAGAGTTTATAAAAAGGAATGGTGAGTTTACGGTTAATATTGCTTTGGTGGAGAAGGGTATTCCTGTCTTTGGCGTGATTTACGTGCCTGTGAAAGAAATACTTTACTGGGGAGAAATAGCTTCCGGTGCTTATAAATTGGAAGGAATCATAGCACGTAACGGACACTCATTGGGAAAGCTGGAACAATCTGCTGTCAAGATGCCGTGTCCAAGAGAGAACGATACATTCGTTATAGTCGCCTCCCGTTCACATCTTTCTGAGGAAACAGAGTGGTATATAGAAGAAAAACGCAAAGTGCATCCGGAAGTAGAATTAGTTTCTGTGGGTAGCTCAATTAAGATTTGTTGGGTGAGTGAAGGAGTAGCTGATGAATATCCTCGTTTTGCTCCCACTATGGAGTGGGATACTGCTGCCGGTCATGCCATAGCGAAAGCGGCAGGGGCAGAGATTTATCAGGCAGGAAAAGAGGAACCACTTGTTTATAACAAACCTGATTTACTGAATCCTTGGTTTATCGTTAAACGGAACTAATCCCTAGAAAGCGATGTTGACATTCGAAATGATTATAGTTTTCCTTGGACTGATAGGAATGGTGACCGCACTGATCCTTGATAAAATGCGTCCCGGAATGATCCTTTTTTCTGTAGTAGTGCTTTTTCTGTGCTCCGGAATTCTTACTCCGAAGGAAATGCTGGAAGGATTCAGTAACAAGGGGATGATTACGGTTGCATTACTTTTTTTGATCAGTGAAGGAGTGCGTCAGTCAGGAGCATTGGGGCAACTGATTAAGAAACTTTTACCCCAGGGAAAGACTACAGTGCTCAAAGCACAAGCACGAATGTTACCTGCCGTATCATTCGTATCGGCTTTTCTGAATAATACTCCGGTTGTTGTTATCTTTGCGCCGATTATCAAGCGTTGGGCGCAGTCAGTCAATCTTCCTGCTACTAAGTTCTTGATTCCGCTTTCGTATGCTACTATTTTGGGAGGAATTTGTACGCTTATCGGTACATCTACCAATCTGGTGGTAGATGGTATGATTTTGGATGCGGGACATAAAGGATTTACTATGTTTGAGTTGGGACGCGTCGGCATCTTCATTGCTTTGGCGGGTTTTCTTTATTTATTGCTGTTTTCTTCCCGGTTATTGCCCGATGTCCGTGTGGACAGGGTAGGAGATGGTGAGAAAGAATCGGATGCATCATCGTATCATCGTGTAGAGGCGGTGATTGGAGCACGCTTCCCGGGTATCAACAAGCGTGTGGGCGATTTTAACTTTGTCCGCCATTATGGCGCAGAAGTGAAGGAAATAAAGCGGGGTGGTGAAAGTATTGTAGATAACTTGGCGCGGACAAAGTTTCGTGAAGGTGATACGTTGATATTGATGGCGGATGATTCCTTCATCTCCACATGGGGGGATTCTTCGGTATTTGTATTGCTTGCCAATGGCAAGGACATCGAACCCAAATCCAGTAGAAAAAAGCGTTGGCTTGCATTGACTCTTTTGGTTTTAATGATAGCCGGGGCTACTGTGGGTGAATTACCTTTCATAGAAGAGTTGGATTTGGGCATTGACCTCGATATGTTTTTCTTTGCAGCAGTCACAACGGTGATTATGGCATGGACTAAACTCTTTCCGGCGCGTAAATATACCAAATATATATCATGGGATATTTTGATTACTATTGCTTGTGCCTTTGCCATTAGCCGTGCTATGGTGAATTCCGGAGTGGCAGACAGTATAGCTCATGGCATTATTGAAATGAGTGATGATTATAGTCCCCATGTATTATTGGCTGTATTGTTTATCATCACAAATCTGTTTACGGAGTTGATTACTAACAATGCCGCGGCTGCACTTGCTTTTCCACTTGCCCTTTCGTTGTCCAACCAGTTGGGAGTAAGCCCCATGCCGTTCTTTGTCGTAATTTGTATTGCGGCATCTGCCAGTTTTTCCACTCCTATCGGTTATCAGACCAATCTGATAGTGCAAGGTATCGGAAACTATAAATTCACGGATTTCGTGCGTATCGGTTTACCTTTAAATATCCTGACCTTTATCATATCCGTACTTCTGATTCCTTTGATTTGGCCTTTCTAATAAAAGGATCGGTTCCGCTGTCATTATAAAAAGGAGACATTGGAACCGATATTGAGAAAGGGATTATTTAATTATCATTATGACAGGATTATCATCTTCTTTTAGATTCTTCAACCAGTCAGGTTGATCTGATTCCGGGATATTCTCTCGTGCTTCAATTAAACTTTCTGCTTGATAGCAGGCTACTAATTCTCCGTTGTTAGATACATTATATATTGAAAAATCAGGAAAGGCAATCTTGTCATTCTTAATATTCAGTGTTTCTCCTACTTTAGTTGTACCATCCTTCTTGTTATAAATACCACAATACATAGGAGGCCAATTTCGCTTTATCCAGTTATTGAGATTATACATATTCTGGATCATATTGAAATAAATCAGATTATCTGTTTCTAAAATGCGCGTAATGATGAGTTTGTCAGACATATAATCCTCCGTTTCATAACGTTTGAAACCACCCCATTTGCCTAAATCAAAAATATATCTTGGTTGCATATCACTGAAACTGTTTTTTATAGTAAAAACAGTATCATTATAAACATCTTTTAGACGCAATTCATCTTTGTAACTCCAAAAGGGAGGGTTTTCTCTACTACCGAAAGTCCATGTCTGGTTTTTGATTTTCATCATGAAAGAGCGACCTCCAAACATTTCCATACCACTAAATGGCATTACCATCTCTATTTCTGATGCTGGAATGTTATTGTCGGAAAGTTTCAAACTATCCAATTTGGTCTGGGTACGTAAATCATAAATCTCAGAAAAACAGGTAGTGGCTGGACTGGGTATTGTGACGAAACTATATAGAATCTCGTCTAAGAAAAGAGGGGATGTCAATACTCCTATTGGGGAATTATATGTAATGGTTTTAATAAGATTGCCATCTTTGCTGTATATATGTCGTTGACTGGGGTTCACTTCTACATATATATTTTGGGTTTTAGCATCAATATGAAAAAAAGCTCCGTCTGCATATTCCCCGGGACCATTCCCTATTTTTCCAATTTCCCGCAAATAGTGACCAGTCTTTTTGTCGAAAACTTTAATAGGGTGATTTTTGGTACCGATTAGTATCATGTCGTCCAGCAATCTCATTGTGCTACTAGAGGAAATGCTGACCAAAGACGAATCGGTAGTTTCAAGTGGAACATAAACAACCTCCTTTCCAATGTCCGACAATAGTATCTTTTCAGGTTGTTTTAATGCTTCTTCCACCCGAATTATTTGATCCGTGGTTTCAGAACTTTTGGAACCATTCCCGGAGCAGCCCGATAGTAAAACTATGCAAAGGCTGAGTGTTACTGACATTTTATTCATAGTATTTAAATTTTATGTGTGTGCTCTATACAAATATCCTTCTCTTCCTTCCTAACAAAGATACCCTTTTTGCGGATAAACTCGAAACATTTCTCTTCTTTTTTTAACTTCTATATGGTTTAACTTAAAGAGGTTGCGTTTGAGCTTCCGCATAGGGAACTTTACCTCTTATTTTTCTATAAATTATGGCGGAACTCTAAAAATATATTCGTACTTTTGAACGTAAACATATACTAATATAAACAACTATCTATAAAGTCTGAATAGAGAGATGAAAGACGAAAATATATATCCGATATTTGACAAAATGCAGTCTCGTAAGGATAAAGAAGAGTTGCTGAGGCAACGGGGAATAATGCTTTGGTTGACAGGACTTAGCGGATCAGGTAAAAGTACCGTCGCTATTGCTTTAGAGCGTGAATTGCATAAACGTGGATTGCTTTGCCGTATTCTGGATGGGGATAATATCCGTAGCGGCATTAATAATAATTTAGGCTTCTCGGAAGAAGACCGAACCGAAAATATCCGTCGTATTGCTGAAATCGGCAAATTATTCGTTGATACGGGAATCATCACGATTGCTGCATTTATCAGCCCTAGCAATGAACTTCGCCAAATGGCCGCCCGTATTATCGGACAGGAAGATTTCCTTGAAATTTACATCAGTACTCCATTGGAAGAGTGCGAAAAGCGTGATGTGAAAGGGCTTTATGCCAAAGCACGTCGTGGTGAAGTGAAAAACTTTACGGGGATTTCTGCACCGTTTGAAGCACCGGAACACCCTGCATTGTCTTTAGATACCTCCACGATGAGTTTGGAGGAATCTGTAAATGCTTTGCTAAAGTTAGTGCTGCCTAAATGTTCTTCTTTGTCCTGTTAAATGCAGTGAAGTATCTGTACATCTAAAATATAATTTGTTTGAAAATGGAAGAAAAGTATAAATTGAGCCATCTGAAAGAATTGGAAGCGGAGTCTATCCATATTATTCGTGAAGTGGCTGCTGAATTTGAGAACCCTGTCATGCTTTATAGTATCGGTAAAGACTCGTCCGTCATGGTGCGCCTGGCAGAAAAGGCTTTCTATCCGGGAAAAGTCCCTTTCCCATTGATGCATATCGATTCAAAGTGGAAATTCAGGGAAATGATAGAGTTTCGTGATAAATATGCTCAAGAATATGGCTGGAACCTGATAGTGGAAAGCAATGTGGAATGTTTTCATGCGGGGGTAGGACCGTTTACTCATGGCAGCAAGGTGCATACTGATTTGATGAAGACCCAGGCTTTGCTTCATGCACTGGATAAGTATAAATTTGATGCCGCATTCGGCGGGGCGCGTCGTGATGAGGAAAAGTCCCGTGCCAAAGAGCGCATTTTCTCTTTTCGTGACCGTTTCCATCAATGGGATCCTAAAAACCAGCGACCGGAGTTGTGGGATATTTACAACGCCAAGATACATAAAGGAGAGAGTATCCGCGTATTCCCGTTGAGTAACTGGACGGAACTGGACATCTGGCAATACATCCGCTTGGAGAATATCCCTATCGTACCGCTTTATTTTGCCAAGGAACGTCCTATTGTAAATATAGACGGGAATCTGATAATGGCAGACGATGACCGTTTGCCCGAAGAATATCGCGACCGCATCGAAATGAAGAAAGTACGTTTCCGCACATTGGGTTGCTGGCCGCTGACCGGAGCAGTAGAGAGTGAAGCCGATACTATTGAGAAAATAGTGGAGGAAATGATGACTACTACCAAGAGTGAACGTACCACCCGTGTCATTGACTTTGACCAAGATGCCAGTATGGAACAGAAAAAACGCGAAGGATACTTTTAAGTAGAGAATCAAGAATTAAAAAGAGAGTGATGGAAAATAAACTGAATATAAAGGAGTATCTGGATAAGGATGAACAGAAAGATTTGCTCCGCCTGCTGACTGCCGGTTCCGTGGATGATGGAAAATCTACATTGATAGGCCGTCTATTATTTGATAGTAAGAAGTTATATGAAGATCAGCTTGCTGCTTTGGAGCGTGACAGTAAGCGTATGGGAAATGCAGGTGACCATATAGATTATGCTCTGTTGTGCGATGGACTGAAAGCCGAGCGCGAACAGGGCATCACCATTGATGTGGCCTATCGCTATTTCTCTACCAACAATCGAAAATTTATTATTGCCGATACTCCGGGGCACGAGCAGTACACACGGAATATGATAACCGGTGGATCTACTGCCAATCTCGCTATTATTCTGGTAGATGCCCGTTTGGGAGTGATAACACAAACTTGCCGTCATACCTTCCTGGTTTCTTTGTTAGGAATTAAACATGTGGTACTGGCTGTGAACAAGATGGATCTGGTAAACTTTTCGGAGGATCGTTTCAATGAAATTGTTGCAGCATACAAGAAATTTGTGGAACCGTTGGGTATTCCTGATGTCTACTGCATTCCTCTTTCGGCATTGGATGGAGACAATGTGGTTGAGAAATCGGAACGTACTCCGTGGTATAAGGGCATTTCTTTGTTGGAACTGTTGGAAACCGTATCCATTGAAAACGACCATAATTTGGAGGATTTCCGTTTCCCGGTTCAGTATGTGTTGAGGCCGAACCTGAACTTCCGTGGCTTTTGCGGTAAGGTGGCATCCGGCATTATCCGTAAGGGAGATGAAGTAATGGCTTTGCCTTCGGGCAAGAAGTCACATATAAAGAGCATTGTTACTTATGACGGAGAACTGGATTATGCTTTTCCCCCGCAAGCTGTAACCTTGACTTTGGAAGATGAAATAGATGTTTCCCGTGGCGAGATGCTGGTACATCCTGATAATGTGCCTTTGGTAGACCGTAATTTTGAAGCCATGTTGGTATGGATGGACGAAGAACCGATGGATCTTCATAAGTCGTTCTTTATCAAGCAAACCACAAATACCGGACGTACGCATATAGATCGTATCAAGTATAAAGTGGATGTCAATACGATGGAACATCTGTCTGTAGAAAATGGTAAACTGACCAAAACCGAACTTCCTTTGCAGTTGAATCAAATAGCCCGCGTTACATTTACTACAGCCAAACCGCTTTTCTTTGACCCTTATAAGAGGAACAAGGCTTGCGGATCATTTATTTTGATTGATCCGATAAGTAACAATACCAGTGCTGTTGGTATGATTATTGACAGGGTAGAGGCTAAAGATATGATTCATGCTCTGGATATTCCTGTGCTGAATCTGTCCGGTATGGAGATTGGTGAGGAACATTATGAAGCCATAGAAAAGGTAGTGAAAGAGTTGAACCGGCAGGGAATTGCTGTAAAAATAGAAAAATAGCGTATTACCTTATTAATAATCAAACAAGACAGCAATGGGATTACTAGAATTCAATAAATTACCAATCAATACATTAGTAGGTGCCGACTGGAAAACTTTCAAGGCAATTACTGCCGGAAGAGAGATTGACCCGGCATATAGAGGAAAATACCGCCTCACCAAGATGGTATGCCGGTTACTTTCCACATTAGCGCCTTTGCAGGAAAACAGATACCGGAAACTATTGGCAGACAAACCATTGGAACATGATCCGGTCTTTATCCTGGGGCATTGGCGTAGCGGAACTACCTTTATGCACAATGTATTTTCCTGCGATAAGCATTTTGGCTACAACACTACTTACCAAACCGTATTTCCCCATCTGATGATGTGGGGGCAGCCTTTCTTTAAGAAAAACATGAGTTGGCTGATGCCCGACAAACGTCCAACGGACAATATGGAATTGGCAGTAGATTTACCCCAGGAAGAGGAATTTGCTTTGGCAAATATGATGCCCTATACCTATTATAATTTTTGGTTCCTGCCCCAATATCAACAAGAATATGCCGATAAATACCTGCTGTTCAATGATATTAGTGATGCTGAATTGAAAGTGTTCGAGGAAATCTTTACCAAACTTATAAAGATCTCCCTTTGGAATACAGGCGGTACACAGTTCTTAAGCAAGAATCCTCCCCATACCGGACGGGTAAAAGAATTGGTAAAGATGTTCCCCAATGCAAAGTTTATCTACTTGATGCGTAATCCATATACCGTTTTTGAATCGACGCGCAATTTCTTTACCAATACGATCCAGCCTTTGAAATTGGAAGATATTTCTCCCGAAGTGTTGGAACAGAATATCTTGTCTGTTTATGCCAAACTCTATCATAAATATGAGGCAGATAAACGATTCGTTCCCGAAGGAAATCTGATAGAGATAAAGTTTGAAGATTTTGAAGCGGATGCCACGGCGATGACGGAACATATTTATCAGTCACTTTCTATTCCCGGGTTTGAAGAGGCTTCTCCGGCAATCAGCCGGTATATAGGTGGAAAGAAGGGATACAAGAAGAATAAGTATAAATATGATGATCGCACCATCCGGTTGGTAGAAGAACATTGGAAGTTTGCATTAGACCAGTGGAACTATTCCATCTGAATAAAAATCCCCCACAACTTCACGAATAGTTGCGGGGGATGCTTACCTAATAAAGGCAGAGTATTATTGGGCTTCGATAATTACACGACGGTTGAATGACGGAGGAGTCAAAGTATTGACACCACCCATACCGCTGATGATCAAGTTACTCTTGTTAACACCCAATTTTACCAATTCATTGGCTACATTGTTAGCACGGTCTTCGCTCAACTGCTTATTCCAAGTGGCGCTACCTGTATCGCTATCAGCATAACCGGTTACTTTCAGTTTCATGCCCGGATTGTCTTTTACTAAATTGGCTACCTGTTGCAAGTTCACAATGCACTTTGGAGGAAGTGCAGCCGAGCCGATCTGGAAGAATACAGATTGGGGAGCCGGAACAATTTGATTCACGGTTACTTGTTCTGTTACAACCTCATTCGGAGTATTGGCAAGCTGTGCTTTCAACTGGCGGTTTTGTTCAATCTGCTGAGCCAAAGCTGCATTGATGGCATCCATCTGTGAAGAAGTAAGTGCCATTATTGCATCTACATCCGGAGCTGGTTTAAATCCTCTTTGAGGGAATTTATAAGTGATACCGACAGTTGCGCCCAACATTACGTCCAAACCTTTGGTAAAGGTCTTACCGTCAAATTGGTTTTCTGCACCCATTCCATAAAGTTCCAAGTTCAAATCCCATGCATCTGCAATATGGAACGTGTTAATCAAACCAAAGTTGAATGCAAAGAAATGGCGGCGTGGGGCGTCATCGTTATATGCATGTGTGAAACCGAAGCCCAGGAAAGGAACTAAATCATACACACGATCGGGATTGTAGCCTCCGAACATATTGCTGACATTGAATAAAATGTCACCGTGCAGGTTCATATAGTTGAACTTATCCTGATAGTAACCTTCACTCAACATATGAGGTTTGGAATATGGTGATGGCTCTCTGGAGAAACTCTTAGATTGTAAACCGCTATACTGTAAACGCAATCCTAACCCGGGAGTAAACCACTTGCCGACTGACACCTGAAGGGCAGGAGCAATGCGTTTGCTGAATTTGCCTAGGCTGGCCTGGTCGCCAAATAAAACCTGTGCACCACCGCCTACAGAGAAAAACCAATTATCGAAGAAGCGGTTAGTTTCTACTTTGTACTTGTCTACAGGTACTTGCATTACGTCTACGCTCTCTCCAACGATAGCGTTCTGTGAATTGTTGCTCTGTTGTGCGAATGCTACAGAACTAAAACTGGCAGCAGCCAGCAGAAACATTAATTTTTTCATACTCATTTCTATTAGTTTATTATTGTCTAGGTTTATCTTTCCATTTTCAACTAATAACATGAGTGCTAATAAAAAGTTTGAGGCCGTTTACTATTTAATATTTTTTTATGAAAGAAGGCTAAAAAGGTAATGTGTATCCGTGCTGCACTCTGCATCAAAACTGAATCCTTCCCAGTTGAATCCTTTTAAATCCTCGGGTTTCTCTATGCGGTTCTTAATGATGAAGCGTGTCATTTCTCCACGGCACATTTTGGCATAAATTACGACGGTGGTTAACTTTCCTTTTTTCAGAACTTGAAATTCGGGGGTGATTACCTGTACTTCCTTTTCTACGCGTTTCCAGTCAAAAAGGTCTTTCATCTCGCCGCTGGCGAGGTTTATCAATACACCTCCTTGTTCCTTTATGGCTTCAATGAATCGGTCTGTCAAGATTGGTTTCCAGTAATCGAACATGCTGATTCCTCCACGTTCGGGCAATTTGATATCTCCCTCCATGCGGTAATTCTTTATCAAGTCCAGCGGGCGAAGCAGACCATAAAGAAAAGAAGTGATGCGCAGATGGTCTTGTGCATACATAAAATCTTCGGCGGTAAAGTCTTGTGGCTGGATTCGTTTAAATACGATCCCAGTATAAGCTAGCAATGCAGGAAGTGCTTTGTTTGCCTCCGAACAAAAGTCTTGGAAGCGCAGATAGTTTTCTGCTGCAATTTTACTGTTGACACGTAGCCGATGTTCCAATTCTTCGGCAGGGAACTGGGACATATCAAGAGCGTTTTGTGTCGCTTCTACCTGAAACTCAGGTGTGCTGGTTATAGGAGTTGTTATCTTGCTGCGTGCCGTCATCGTCTTGGCACATGAAATAAAAATCATCATAGGCTAAAAAATAATATATTCTATCGGCAAATATAAGAAAAACAGATATATTTGCCTTTGTTATTTCATAATTAAACATTTGGAACTATGAAAATGAAAAAGTTAGGATTATTGTTCATAATGCTTTGTGTAGCATTTGCTGTAAATGCCCAAGAATTGAAGGAAGGTGATAAATTGCCTGACTTCCAGTTGAAATCTGCTGTGTATGGAGATGTTTCTTCGGCAGATTTGAAAGGAAAAGTGGTTTTAGTAAATCTGTTTGCTACTTGGTGCGGTCCTTGTCAGAAAGAACTGGCAGAAGTGCAAAGTACATTATGGCCTAAATATAAAGATAATAAAGACTTTGTATTGTTGGTCATTGGCCGTGAGCATACGGATGAACAGTTGAAAACTTATAATGAGAGAAAGAAATTCACTTTCCCTTTGTATCCTGATCCAAAGCGTGAAGTATTCTCTTTGTTTGCTGAGAAGTCGATACCTCGTGCTTATTTATTCAATAAGGAGGGGGAAGCTGTTTATACCTCCATCGGATATGAGAAGGAAGAGTTTGATAATTTGATGAATGCTATTGAAGGAGCTTTGAAATAAGTTGTATAAGGGAGGGGGACATTTCCGCTGGGAGTGTCCCCTTTACTGTATATATTAGGAAGGCTAAGATCTTTCTTACTGTAAGCTGAGGTCTTTTAATTGGCAGATTATTACGGCCCACTATGGCAGACCGTATAGACTCTTATGGCAGACTGTATAGTCTGCTATAGTAGACTGTACAGTCTGCCATAAGAGTCTGTAGTAGTCAACCGGTTAAAAGACCTTAATCTAAAGGGAGTAAGCGCTTAGATTGGCTGATAAAATGATTTAGAAAGCCTGTCAGGAGAATTAGGGAGATTTGAGTATACGCAATAAATGTACATGAATGAAAGAGCTATGTCTTACCATTAAATATCGGTCGAGTCTGGGTGATCATCTATTTTAATTTGTCTAATACTATCCGGAAGCCTTGAAATAAAGAAAAGAAAGTGTTATTTTTGCATAGAAATAAAAAAACGAATGAACATATAGAGATAAAAGACATTCGGATATAAGAAATTGACATATTAGTATTTGCATTTGTTTCTTGTATAGATAAAACGACCAATAAAAATCCGAAGAAACAAGTTTGTGGATACACCTTAATGGGGTGTGTTCCTATGGCTTGTTTTAGTCGGATTCGGGTGATTTGGTCGTTACCTTCTATACACTAAAAAAGTCGGGGCACACCTTTTCTTGTATCTATACGTCAGAGTACTAACACTTTAAAAAAATATAGCCTATGACATAATCCCCATTATTCTATTTATTTAATATTGCTCCACCGGCATTTCTTGTATTAGAAAAAACGACCAATTTTATTCTTAGAATCCGAAGAAATCGCACAGGTTGATGCACCCCATTTTATTTTGTTGTGAATGGGCGTGCTCCTTGTTGTATTCTTCTTAGAGATGCACCGGGGGCACGCTTTTAGTTTTCTTAATTTAATCACGACAATTTAAAATGTAATTATGAGTAGAAATGATTTGCGCTCGCAAAGCTTGGACTTGCTGCGCTTCCCATTGGCTGTGGTGGTGCTGGCCATTCACACATTCAGTACAGAAGGATTTAAAATACATGGAACTACAATCTCTTTTGAAAATATGCCTGTATTATTGGAAGTTAACCATTTTATAGATGGCTTCCTCAGAGGGCAGAGTGTGCCAATATACTTTTTTATTTCCGGATTCGTTTTCTTTTTAGGCATTGAACTGACAAAAGAAAAATATATTCAGAAACTGAAGAATAGATTGAAGACTTTGTTGATACCTTATATAATATGGAATATTGTAGCTGTATTATTGGTTCTTCCTCGGTTTTTGCCTTGCTTTTCCTCTCTTTTCCCGAATATTCATAAAATTCGGCTGGACTTTAGCTTTCCGGCTATACTGGAAACCTTTTGGAATGCTAAAGAAGGCATATTCATTCAACCTCCTACTGTAGATGAAGTCATCAACAATAATATTTATCCGCAAGACGTTCCTTTATGGTTTGTGCGGGATTTGATGATAGTGGTGCTATGTACGCCCTTGCTCTATTGGTTGCTACAACGCACACGGCATTATCTTGTATTAGTGTTGGGCGTATTATGGTTTACTTTAGCTTATTGGGATTTGGGACATATTAACCAGTTGTTGACAGCATTCTTTTTCTTTTTGTGGGGTGCTTATATGAGTGTGAACAAGAAGGATATGATGACTGAATTCAGCCGTTTCTTCAAGAGTTCTATGATACTTTATCCGTTGCTGGCTCTACTTTTTGTTGCTTCAGTACATTATTTGCCTATTGTTTCGGATACCATCAAAAGACTGAATGTGTTTGTAGGGCTGTTCTTTGCATATAATGTTGCGGCATGGCTGCTGCGGCGTGGAGTTTGTAAGGTGAGTTCTTTTCTGGCGGCTTCCAGTTTCTTTATTTACATTACACATACACTGCTGTGTGGTGAATTGCTAAAATTGCTGTTTTTTGTTTGTCGCCCGGTTACAGATTTAGGTATGCTTTCTATTTATATTCTGGCAGTGCTCGTTACCGTTGCCTTCCTTTTACTGGTATTTTATCTGTTGAGGCGTTATACTCCTTCCTTCTTGAAGGTGATAGCCGGAAGAAAATAGGAACACGGTTTCCGTCTATTAATGAAATATTTATGAAAGAAGCTGTATCGGAATGGGTGAAACCATTTGGATACAGCTTTTTCTATGTGTTTTAATCTTATTCTGTTTCTTTTCTTTGGTTTGAACCCTATTTATAAGATACCCATTTTATCATCTCCTTCAAAGTCGGTTTCTTGCCATACATCAGAATACCTACTCGGTAAATCTTTCCCGATATCCAGATAAAAGCGAAAGCTGACGCATATAGAATGCATAGGGAAAGGATGATTTGCCAGGTTGGTGCATCCAGTGGTACACGTACCATCATAACAATGGGAGAGGTGAACGGAATGAGAGAGCACCAAAAAGCTAGCGGACCGTCCGGATTGTCACCGCTGTAGATCCCGGCGTAAAGAGAAAAGATCATCAATATCATAATAGGTGTCATGAACTGTTGGGAATCCTCCATGGCATTGATGGAAGCACCGATAGCTGCAAAGATGGAAGCGTAAATCAGAAATCCGCCTATGAAATTCAAGGTAAAAAGTATACCCAGTTTCAGCAGGTTCAAGTTCTGTAGGGTACCGATCATGTTTTCGGCTCCGTTTAATGGTGATATGCCCCCTCCGAAAGTAACGTCCGCAATACTCAGAAGAACAGCGAGCAAGATTCCCCAAATGGCTAGTTGGGTGATGCCTACCAGACCAATGCCGATAATTTTGCCGAGCATTAACTGAAGCGGCTTGACCGATGATACCATTAGCTCGACGATGCGGCTGGTCTTTTCTTCCATAACGCTTTGCATCACCATGCCGCCGTAGGACATGACAAACATATAAATAAGGATTGTCAGTATCATGCCCACGCCTATGGCAATACCGGCGTTTGATTCGTTTGCTGTGCCGTCTTCACTCCATTTGATGGTGCGTGCACTGTATCTTTTGTCGAAGTCCTGCATGATATTTTGCAATTCCGGGATGTTGTAACTCACCATTTTGTCATGTCTTATCTGTTCGTTCAGTGCATTGTTTACTAGTGATAGCAGGCTTTTGGTTACTTCTTTGCGTGAATAGATGGCGGCAGCCGCAGGGTTCTGAATCAAATCATCCGTAATTTCCACTACAGCATCTATGTGGGTAGTGTCGCTCCGATATTCGGGCAGCATTTCTTGTCCGGAGATGAAGTGATAGGATTCATCGTTTTTGAACTGTCCGATGTATTTCTGTGTCCGGTCAATGACTACTACTTGCTTTACTTCATCGCTTTTTACGGTTGAAAGCATGGCGGGGACAAAGATGAGGGCTGCAAAGATGAACGGCATCAGGATGGTGAGAAGGATAAATGACTTCTTGCTTACACGATTCAGAAATTCGCGTTGTATGATGATTAATATCTTGTTCATGGTTTCTTGTTTTTAATGTTTATCCAGACCTTCTACCGTGCGGATGAATATTTCGTTCATGGATGGCAGACACTCGGTAAAAGAGATTATTTCAGTTTGTTTGGCAATATCGGTCAGCAATGCCGAATTGGATATTTCCTGTCGTTTCTGTAATGTGTAGCGGATTTCCGTTTCAGTGGGCTGGGTGGCTACAATATTGAACAGAGGGGATTCCTCTATAGGTTGTTCTTTCGGAGTATTCAGTGTGTAGGTATCGGCTTTGAAGCGTGAACGCACTTCTTTCACATTGCCTTGCAGCACCACTTCCGAATGATTGATAAGGGCAATATTGTCGCATATTTCTTCTACCGAGGCCATATTATGGGTAGAGAAGATAATGGTGTGTCCTTCTTTCTTTAGTTCCAAAATTTCACGTTTCAGCAGTTCTGCGTTTACGGGGTCGAAACCGGAGAAAGGTTCATCGAATATTAGCAGTTGAGGCTTGTGCAGCACAGTAATGATAAACTGTACTTTTTGTTGCATGCCTTTGGAGAGTTCTTCCAGCTTTTTGTTCCACCACGGGGTGATTTCAAACTTTTCAAACCATATCTTCAGCCTGGAAGTGGCTTCTGCCTTACTAAGTCCTTTCAGTTGGGCCAAGTAGATGGCTTGTTCGCCCACTTTCATTTTCTTGTATAAACCACGTTCTTCGGGCAAGTAGCCTATATGGTAAATATCTTCTTGTTGGGACAGATGCCCGTTGAAACGAACTTCCCCCGAATCGGGAGCTGTAATGCGGTTGATAATGCGGATTAGGGTAGTTTTGCCGGCACCATTCGGTCCCAGTAATCCGAATATTTGCCCTTCGGGAACTTGGATGCTGACACCATTCAGTGCTGTGTGGTTGGAGAAACGTTTTACAACCTGATGTGTTTCTAGGAAAAAGTTATTCATAGTTTTTTATGTTTGTTGTTTGGATGTATCGAAATGTCAATTTGATATTTGTTTTAGCTGAATAGGAAACAAAGTTATGAAAATAATCCGATAAGACTCTTTTTTTCTTAGTTTTTTAGTCCTTTCAATGAAATATATTAAGGGGGGGAAGGAAGTATGAGAAATAATAAAATATAAAAAGAGGTGTACCTCAATTCCAATAATGCCATTATTGGAGTTTGGGCACACCTCTTTATTTCTATCTGAAAAGATTATTTATAATCCTGCCAGCTCTTAATCTGAATATCCTTTTCGCTCATTTCACAGAATGCTTCGATGAATGCACTTGCCAAACGGGCATTGGTAATCAGAGGAATATTATGATCGATAGCTCCACGACGAATCTTGTAACCGTTGGTCAATTCACGTTTGGTATGATTCTTCGGAATATTAACGATCAGATCAAACTTGTGTTCAGCAATCATCTTCATTACGTTGCTTTCTGCTTCAGGACGTTCATCCGGCCAGAATACGGGAGTGGTTGTTACTCCGTGGGCATTCAGGAAGGTTGCCGTACCGGCGGTAGCATAAATTTCGTATCCTTTCTCTGCCAACAGGCGGCTGGCTTCCAATAAATCTACTTTAGACTTGGTAGCGCCTGACGAGAACATAACCGATTTCTTAGGAATCTTGAATCCTACGGCAATCAGTGAGTTCAACAATGCTTCGTGGAAATCATCACCGATACAACCTACTTCACCGGTTGAAGACATATCTACACCCAGTACCGGGTCTGCCTTGTGCAGACGAGAGAATGAGAATTGAGATGCCTTTACGCCGATCCAGTCAATATCAAATGCCGATTTATCAGGCTGGCTGTAAGGAGCGCCCAACATAATGCGGGTTGCTGTTTCGATGAAGTTACGTTTCAAAACCTTAGAAACAAACGGGAAAGAACGAGAGGCACGCAGGTTACATTCTATAACCTTCACTTCATTATTCTTAGCCAGGAACTGCATATTGAACGGGCCGGAGATATTCAATTCTTTAGCGATGCGGCGACCGATCTTCTTGATGCGGCGGGCTGTCTCGAAATAAATCTTCTGAGCCGGGAACACCAACGTGGCATCACCAGAGTGCACACCTGCATACTCAATATGTTCGGAAATAGCATATTCCACCACTTCACCATTCTGGGCTACAGCATCGAACTCTATTTCTTTTGTTTCCTGCATGAATTGTGAGACCACTACCGGATATTCCTTGGAAACTTCCTTAGCCATCTGCAAGAACTCTTTCAGTTCATCTTCGTTGTAACATACGTTCATGGCAGCGCCGGAAAGTACATAAGAAGGACGAACCAGTACCGGATAACCTACTTTGTTTACAAATTCTTCCATATCTTCCAGGCTGGTCAGTTCTTTCCATGCCGGTTGGTCAATGCCCAGTTGGTCAAGCATAGCCGAGAACTTGTGACGGTTTTCTGCGCGGTCGATAGAAAGCGGAGAAGTACCCAATACAGGCACCGACTGGCGATGCAACTTCATTGCCAGATTGTTAGGAATCTGTCCGCCTACTGATACGATGACACCGCCCGGTTGTTCCAGGTCAATCACATCAAGCACACGTTCAAATGAAAGTTCGTCAAAGTACAGACGGTCGCACATATCATAGTCGGTAGAAACCGTTTCGGGGTTATAGTTAATCATGATTGATTTGTAACCCAACTTGCGTGCAGTCTGTACAGCGTTTACAGAACACCAGTCAAATTCTACGGAAGAACCGATGCGGTATGCACCTGATCCCAGTACGACTACTGATTTTTCATTCTTATAGTAATTAACATCGTAACCTGTAGTGGCATAGGTCATGTACAGATAGTTGGTCAGTTCAGGATGTTCAGACGCAATGGTGTTGATGCGCTTTACAGCCGGAAGTATGTTCAACGCCTTACGGTGTGCGCGTACTGCCAGGTTTTCTTTTTCCATGTTGCCGGTAGCCTTCAATACGAAGCGTGCAATCTGGAAGTCAGAGAAACCTAATATCTTAGCTTGGCGCAATACATCTTCGGGCAGGTCTTCTATCTTATTATAAGTAGAAAGTTTGGCTTTGTAATCAACAATATTTTTCAGCTTGCCCAGGAACCAAGGATCAATCTTGGTCAGTTCATGGATGCGGTCGATGCTGTATCCTTCTTCCAGTGCAGAAGCGATGGAGAAGATACGGAGGTCAGTCGGATTAGCCAATTCTTCATCCAGATTCTCAAAGTGGGTATGGTCGTTTCCTACGAAACCGTGCATACCCTGCCCAATCATACGAAGACCCTTCTGAATGATTTCTTCAAAAGAACGGCCGATAGACATGATTTCACCTACCGACTTCATGCTGGAACCGATTTGACGGGATACACCGGCAAACTTAGTCAAGTCCCAACGGGGAATCTTACAAATCAAGTAATCCAACTGAGGTGCAGCATAGGCTGAGTTGGGAGTACCCATTTCACCAATCTGGTCAAGAGTGTAACCCAGAGCGATCTTGGCAGCAACAAATGCCAAGGGGAAACCGGTAGCCTTGGAAGCCAAAGCGGAAGAACGGCTCAGGCGGGCATTTACTTCAATAACGCGGTAGTCATTTGTTTCGGCATTGAAAGCATACTGAATGTTACATTCGCCTACGATGCCCAGGTGACGGATACATTTGGTAGATAATTCCTGCAACATGGTTACTTGTTCTTCCGTCAACGAGCAAGTAGGAGCCACAACGATAGATTCACCAGTGTGGATACCCAGCGGGTCGAAGTTTTCCATGCTTGCCACAGTGAAACAGTGGTCATTAGCATCGCGGATTACTTCGAATTCAATTTCTTTCCAACCTTTCAATGATTCTTCAACTAGGATCTGTTTAGAGAAAGCGAAAGAACTTTCGGCCAATTTGATGAAAGCTTCTTCGTCCGGACAGATGCCGCTACCCAAACCACCCAGTGCGTAGGCTGAGCGTACCATGACGGGATAACCGATAGTGCGTGCTGCCTGCAATGCATCTTCCATGCTTTCTACTGCCTGGCTGTGAGGAGTCTTCATTGGAATTTCATCCAGTTTCTTAACGAACAGGTCGCGGTCTTCTGTGTACATAATCGCTTCTACGGAAGTACCTAATACCTCTACACCATACTTTTTCAGCGTTCCGTTCATGTAAAGTTCTGTTCCGCAGTTCAGTGCAGTCTGTCCGCCGAATGCCAGCAAAATACCGTCCGGTTGTTCTTTCTTGATAATTTCTTCAACAAAGAAGGGAGTAACGGGAAGGAAATATACCTTGTCAGCGATACCTTCCGAAGTTTGAATCGTAGCGATGTTAGGGTTTACCAACACCGAGTGAATACCTTCTTCGCGCAATGCTTTCAGCGCTTGTGAACCTGAGTAGTCAAACTCTCCTGCCTGGCCTATTTTGAGGGCACCCGAACCCAAAACCAGGACTTTCTTTAAATCCTTTTTCATTGAAAGTTTCTTTTATAATAGTTGTTTTAATGTCGCTAAAATATAAAAAAAATGCGTCCATCCTCGTGCGAGGACTAACGCATTTGCTTTTATGTCTATATTATCTTTGTTCCTGTAGGATACATAGCATTTTAATTTTGTGCAAAGTAACGACTTATTTCCAAGATAACAAAATAAATTTTGGTCTTTGTCTACACAAATTAAAATAAAACTCTAAAACTCCGGTCGGATGATAACTTTCTTGTATATTTATTCGATATAGTTATCGTCATAGCTGAATCGGAAGGAATATCCTACGGCATTTGACCCTATTAAAGTCATGTCTTTTAATCTTCCGTCTTGGTTGAAACTATAATCGTACATATAATAGGTATCTTCTATAATGTGGCTGCTCCTTTTTCCCAGGATGCCTGCCATCTGTCCCAGGGTATTCATAACTTCCGTGTAGTCTTTACGGTCGTCAATCCATTGTGCCAGTGTGTTTAAATCTAAGTTATAATCGTTGGCAATGCCGGATACTTTGTATTCGCTATTGTAGGCTCCCCTGGGAGTCGAGGTGATAGATTCCAGATTGCCGTTTGCCCATTTATATTCCAGTATTGTTCCGTTATTGTTGGCACTTTTCAGATAGCCGTCATTGTCGTAAGAGTAAGTGATCGGATTCTCCTGATTGGAAAATTTGCAAACGTAGCTTCTCCCGTTCTCTAAAGTGGTGTTGACTTCCACCAATGAAGAATTTTCCGAGGCATAGCTATAGCTTATTTTTGAATTATCGGAATAGGAGTAATTTGCGTTCATTAATGGAGTATCATTGTGGATCAGTGTCGGGCGATTATTGCTGTCGTACACAAAGTTAACGGTACTCAGATGGCTGATAACGTCAGCAATCTTATATACATCTATCCGGGTGATGACTCTTGAAGGTTCCTTTACAGGAATGTTTTTATCGTCATCGTCAGAACATGCTGCAAGGAACATGCCTGCTACTGAAATAAATAGAACTAGTTTGATAGTCTGTCTTAGTTTATTCATGGAAACATTTATTATATGTGAAATAGAGATTCAAAGTTAAGTTTTTGTGCTGGAATATTCCTATCTTTGCGTAATTTTTAATATAAGATAATATTTAAACGAAATGGGAAAAGAAAAAATCATATTGACAGGTGACCGTCCTACCGGAAGATTACATATTGGTCATTATGTGGGTTCGTTGAAGCGCAGAGTAGAGCTTCAGAATTCCGGATTGTATGACAAGACTTTTGTTTTCATTGCCGATGCACAGGCTTTGACTGATAATATTGATAATCCGGAGAAGGTACGTCAGAATGTAATTGAAGTGGCGTTAGACTATCTGGCTTGCGGTTTAGATCCTGCAAAGTCTACTATCTTTATCCAATCTCAGATTCCCGAATTGTGCGAGTTGACTTTCTACTATATGGATTTGGTTACCGTATCTCGTTTGCAACGCAATCCTACTGTAAAGACCGAGATCCAGATGCGTAACTTTGAAACCAGCATTCCTGTCGGTTTCTTTACTTATCCTATCAGTCAGGCTGCCGACATCACTGCTTTCCGGGCTACTACCGTTCCGGTGGGCGAGGATCAGGAACCAATGATTGAGCAGACTCGTGAAATCGTTCGCCGTTTCAACTATATTTATGGTGAAACTTTGGTAGAACCTGAAATCTTGTTGCCGGATAATGCGGCTTGCTTGCGTTTGCCGGGTACGGATGGAAAGGCTAAGATGAGTAAGTCACTGGGTAATTGCATTTATTTGTCTGATACTGCTGATGAAGTGGAAAAGAAAGTGAAGAGCATGTACACTGACCCCACTCACATTAAAGTTTCCGATCCGGGCAAATTGGAAGGGAATACAGTATTTACTTATCTGGACGCATTCTGTAAACCTGAGCATTTTGACCGTTATTTGCCTGATTATCCCAATTTGGCCGAATTGAAGGCACACTATACTCGGGGTGGATTGGGAGATATGAAAGTGAAGAAATTCCTGGCAGCTATTATGCAGGAAGAATTTACTCCGATTCGTGATCGTCGCAAAGAGTTTGAAAAGGATATTCCTGCTATCTATGAAATGTTACGCAAGGGATGTGAAACAGCCCGTGCCGCCGCCGCCGCTACATTGGACGATGTACGTAGAGCCATGAAGATTAATTATTTCGATGATGCGGAACTGATTGCTGAACAGGCAAAACGTTTTGGGCAAGAATAAAAAACGATTGTTTGTTGAACTTATCCACCGTAGGGGCAGGGTTTGCCTGCCCGAATACATAAAGAGAACTGTTATCGGGCGGGCAAACCCCGCCCCTACGCGCCTATGGCAAAAGGATGGCTGATTTCTGTTTTGACGATCTTTCTTTTTTTGATACTCCTTTATATTAATAAGGTGTAACCTCCTTTTAAACTCTATTTCGTTAAACACAATTCTTTTGCACGTTATTTCTTGTATTTCAGATAGTTATGTATTCTCTTGAAAAATAAATGAAAAAATATAGTGCAGAAAATTTGCAGTTATCAGAAATAGCCGTATCTTTGCAACGCTTTTGAAAACAAGAGGCTACGGGCGTTTAGCTCAGCTGGTTCAGAGCATCTGCCTTACAAGCAGAGGGTCGGCGGTTCGAATCCGTCAACGCCCACTCCATCTTCACCTCTTGTTTTTATGAAAAAGCAACCTTCGGGCGTTTAGCTCAGCTGGTTCAGAGCATCTGCCTTACAAGCAGAGGGTCGGCGGTTCGAATCCGTCAACGCCCACCGAAGAAAGAAATTAAATATTGCACGAGAAAGCACTATTGGGCGTTTAGCTCAGCTGGTTCAGAGCATCTGCCTTACAAGCAGAGGGTCGGCGGTTCGAATCCGTCAACGCCCACCAATAGAATGAAGCCTTGCATACCATAATGCAAGGCTTTTTTTATATCATCTGCATTAAGCAAATATGGTTATGAAAACATTGCTACTTATCGATAACCAGGACATTACCCGCGAAGGCATGAAAGCCGTAGCAGCCCGGGTAGGAGGGTTCACCGCTATAAAGGAAGCCGGAAACCAGAAAGAACTTACACAACTTCTGATTGATCATCCTAATGCCGTAGCCGTGTTGGATTATACTTTGCTGGATACGTCGGCTGAGTATCTGCTTATTTTGCAGGAACGATTTAAGGAGGCACATTTTATTTTATTCAGTGATACCTTGAGCGAAGATTTTATCCGCCGCATGGTCTTTAGTGGAGCTTCCTTCAGCGTGGTAATGAAAGATGCGCCGATGGCTGAAATAGAAGAGGGATTGCGGAAAGCAAAACAGCACGTACAATATCTCTGTACACGCATTGCCTGGCAATTGCAACATAAAGAAGAAAAGAAAGATGAACTGGTGTCACCCCTTACGGCAACCGAACGTGAGATTCTGAAACTGCTGGCACTGGGTAAAACAACAAAAGAAATAGCCTCTGAACGTTTCCTCAGTGTGTACACAGTAATGACCCACCGCAAAAATATATTCCGAAAACTGGAAGTAAACAATATGCACGAAGCGACAAAATATGCGCTCCGTGCAGGCATTGTAGATACGGTGGAGTATTACATTTAGATTTTATATAGAGTAACCTCCCTATTTCAATTCGCTTTTATTCCCGTTACGGTCATAGCGTTCCAGCGTTTCCCATGAACCATTCCGGCGCTCGGCTACGGCTTTCAGTTTGCCATTGTCGTAATATTCCTTACGATAAACTTCTGTGCCTTTTTCGCAACGTCCTTCCTCGCGTAGTTTTCCGTTTTCGTAAAAGCGTTTATAAGGACCTTCCTCTTTATTAGCCTTGTAGGTGCGTTCTGATTTCAGTTTGCCATTGCTGTTGTAGTATTCGCGGCGGATGCCATCCCGTTTGCCATTCAGGTAGTTGGTAGATGATTCGGGCTTGCCGCTGGTGAAGTAACGAATTTCTTCACCTGTTTTTTCATCAGCCTTGTAAGTGGTGGAGATAGAAGGTATTCCTTCACTACGGTATTCTATCCATACACCATCCTTCTTCCCGTCTTTGTAAGTACCTTTTTTGCGAGGATTCCCATCGCTCCATATTTCTGAATACTCTCCAGCCAGCAATCCGTTTTTATAGCTGCAACGACGGGTGTAATTTCCCACATTACTAATAAAATGTTGCACCCAATTCCCATCCGGTTTTCCATCTTTATAGTAGGTGTCAAGTCTCAATTCGCCATTCTCATCGTAGCGGCGATCAAATCCATCCTGTTTACCCATCTTGTAACCTACTTCCGTTTCTACTTTCCCATTCGAAAAATATGTTTTTGCGATACCATTCAGTTTACCTCCCGTTAATGGAGATTCTCTTTGCAAAGTCTTGCCGTCACCATAATATACTTTGCGGTATCCTTCCAGATTACCGTTTTTGTAGGTACTCTCTTCGGCCAACACATTTCTTTTGAAGTGGCGGTATAATCCGTCATACATTCCATCTTTGAATGTGGCGAGGATATATTCGGAATGATAACCGTCAATGATGCGGTGTTCTCCCTGTAGCGGTGTTTTGTCCTTGTCCTGCTGGCGGAAAAGCAACCTTCCGTCACCATAGTTGATGACTGATACTTCCTCTATCTGATATACTTTTTCCTGTGCTGATGTGTTCAGCGAAATAATTCCGAGAAGAAGTGCTAAAATAATTTTTCTCATAATTTTAATGATTGGATAAATTGTAGGGTGTAAAAGTATGATTTATGATTCTATTAATCAAATATAGTTTAAAAAAAATGCGTATGTTTGCATTGTTGGTAGCAGCATATATCTTAAAGTTACACAATTATAAACCATGGCATATGAAATTAAAAGCATTCTATATAAGTATCATACTGATTATTTAATGTCCCTTTATCCGGAGGATGGCGGAGAAACTTACAGAATGTTCCGCTTGTTTTTCCATATGCCGAAGGGAGGCTCTGAATTAGAGCTTATCCGATAGAATGTCCGCATTCCTTTCCCTTTTCTTATTGCTCTTTCAGTTTGATATGTTCTTTTCCGGGAAACCATTCCACATCTCCGTCCGAAGTCTTGATGATGACCGGAGATTTGAAAATGCTTGAAACGGAAGGAACATCACTCTGCTGAATATTTTCATCGGGTTTCCCTACAATGTATTGATCTATAGTGTCTTCGGAATCGGAAACTTCGAATACGGGAAACAATTCATCTCCTATTCGTTTAAGGTAGAATCTCAGTATCCTTATTTCGGATACCTCGTTATTATAAAAAGTCAGTAAGGGGCATTGGCTCTTTATGGTCGGATAGTGTCTTTGACACTCCATTTCATCGGTTTCCGTGTACCATTTTTCCTTTTTCAGACAAGCGCGATCATAAAAAGGGGAGGAGAGTTCCAGCTTGGTAATTTCTATCGTTCCTTCATCTCCTATTCTCCAACGGTATTCCTTATGACTTATCAATGGAAATTGGTAGTCTGTGGAAATGTCAAAGTTCGAAGCCTGTTGAACAGAGAGCAGTGTAGTGTCCTGGTCGAAATAGCTGTGCAAGGATTCTTCGCCGCCTTCACCATAATACTGGCTTTGTATGTAGTCTATTGTTCGAGGCAGGTTTCCGTCTTCTGTCATAGTTGCCACAGGCTGGTTGTTCTTATTGTATCGCAATACAAACCGGATGCTGTCTGTATGGTTATCATACGTGCCTTCATTTTCCCGTGTGCCTTCATGGTCTAAGATAAAGAGATTCATTCCCCTGTAATCCATTATTTTTCCGGTGGCATAGAACTTGGACTGCACATCGTTTCCAAACATTTCGGGTACATCAGGTAAAAACTCATCTATCATTTCTTGTGGGATAAGTTTTCCACGCTCATGTTCTTGTCCCAAAACCAAATCGGGGAAAAGGTCAATAAAGCGGCTGTCAATGCTGGGGTAAGGCGTTTCAACGTCTTCCGTTCCCATTGCCTCCCATTCTTTGAAATATACTTTATCATTGGTGATGGTCACAAAGTATGATGGGATTTCCGAAGTTATCCGTGAAAACTCATCTTCCAAATAGACACCGTTGCCAAAACCGCATTGGCATTTATCATTCTTCTGGACAATGGTCAGCGTGTCGCCCCGGAAGTCGAAATATAGCACGCATTCGGTTTCTGCATCGCCAAACCGTGTCCTGAAAGTAGCTTTCCCGTTGTGCACACTGATCTTTCCGTCTATACTTCCACTATTGTAAGAGGGTGCGCCATTGCTGATGAAAACATAGAATATCAGTGTGCTGTCATTTTCCGGATAAATGTAGGCTTTGCCATAAGCCCTTTCATGCTGTAGTGTGTCGCCAAATGCATAGATGCCGCCATAGTGGGGAATTGAGTCTGCTGCTATTGTTGCCGTTTCTTTATTTTGTGATTTAGTTCCGTTACAGGCATATGCCATCAGTGCTAAAATTAATATGAGTAAGTTTTTCATAGGATGCTTCTTGTTTTATTGGCGAAAATAGATCTGTTTAATCTTGTTTATTATAGTTCTCGGCAGATAGAAATTTCTATAGTTTTATTTTTATCGTTCCGAATCCTGTGTAAAGAATCGCTAGCATACCGATAAAACCGATACATCCCAGAAGAAAGCAACATAAATCTTTCTCATCCGTGCGGCATTTCTCGTATGCGGTTTTCCATCGTTGGAAACGTTTGCTGTTTTCATAAAAGAATATCCAGTCTGCAATATAAACTATCAGACCGATTCCAAGGGAATAGTTTTCCAGAAAAGGGATGGACAGGCTCCTGCCTATGACTTGGGTAATAAAGGTGGTGATGAACATTAGCGATACAGAAGTAAAGACATTTAAGAGACTGCTACTTCTGTATGTGGTGCTGCATATTTCTTTGCAATATTCCCCTACGGCTATATGCCAATATATATACCAGTTCATGCTTTAACAGGTTTATGTTTTGGTATAATTCTGTTGTGTTCTATTGTTATACAGCCGCAAAAGTAGAGAATTTATTTGAGAAATGAGGCCTTTTCCTGTTTTTATTGTATTTCTCCGCTTCCTACGCAGATCTCTGCATGTTTATCATACAGCACACCAAATTGTCCCGGAGCAATGCCCTGCAACGGCTCATGGCTATGTATGTGGAATAAACCGTTCTCCCGTGTCAGCGTTCCTTTCATAAAAGGCTCTGTATGACGGATCTTAAAGGAAATATCTATAGGTGAAGCCCCTTCCCATAAATCATCTGTGATGAAATGGAAATCACGAAGGGCAAAGTCCGTTCCGTATTGCTTTTCGGTGTCATAACCGTGGGAAACGTAGATGATGTTTTCGTCTATATCCTTGCGGATAACAAACCAGGGACCGCCACTCAATCCTAATCCTTTGCGCTGGCCGATGGTGTGGAACCAGTACCCTTTATGCGTACCTATCCGCTTTCCGGTTTCCAGTTCGATGATGGCTCCCTCTTTCTCGCCCAGGAAACGGCGGAGGAAATCGTTATAGTTTATTTTCCCCAGGAAGCAGATGCCTTGGCTGTCCTTGCGGCGTGCACTGGGCAGTTTGGCGTGCAGGGCTATATCCCTTACTTCCTCTTTCATCAGGCCGCCTAAGGGAAAGAGAAGTTTGGAAACTTGCAGATGGTCTATTTGTGCCAGGAAGTCGGTTTGATCCTTTATGGGGTCTTGGGCAGTGCCCAGCCATGTCTTGCCCTTCATGTTCAGGATGCTGGCATAGTGACCGGTGGCTGTTTTGTCATACAGGTGTCCGGCTTCCTGCTCGAAGCAGCCGAATTTGATTAGTTTGTTGCACATCACGTCCGGGTTGGGGGTGAGGCCACGCTTTACTTTGTCTATGGCGTAGGTCACTACGTTGTCCCAGTACTGTTTGTGCAGGTCGATGATGTTTAGTTTCAACCCGTATTTGCGGGCGGTGGCGGTACATAGTTCGATGTCCTCCTCTGCGGTGCAGGTGAGGTCTTCATCGCCTTCCATACCTATTTTGATATAGAAAAGGTCTGGTTTATGTCCTTGTTCGCAAAGGAGGTGTACGACAACGGCGCTGTCTACGCCTCCGGAGATTAATGTGGCTATGTTCATTGGTTTCAATTTGTTATATTCTCGTAGGGGCGGGGTTTGCCCGCCCGAATACAATTGCATAAATCATTTTCTGTATGTTATTGGGCAGGCAAACCCTGCCCCTACGGAGGATGTCTACCTCAATGTATTATAACGGGTATTCTTCAAAAGCATAAAGCACGGTAGACAGATATCGTTCTCCCGTATCGGGCAATAACACCACAATCTGCTTTCCTGCATTTTCCGGCAGCTTGGCCAGTTCCAGTGCGGCGTATGCTGCTGCTCCCGAAGAAATGCCTACCAATAATCCTTCCGTCAAGGAAAGTTCGCGTCCCGTGCGGATGGCATCATCATCCTTTACCCGGATTATTTTGTCCACCAACTTTCCATTATAAGTATCGGGTACAAACCCTGCCCCTATACCTTGTATTTTGTGCAGCCCCGGTTTGCCCCCTGAAAGTACAGGTGAGCTATCCGGTTCTACGCCTACAATCTGTATATGGGGATTATGCTGTTTCAATCCTTCCGCCACTCCACTCAGCGTTCCGCCTGTGCCTATTCCGGCTACAAAAATATCTACCTTCCCGTCCGTATCCTTCCAAATTTCCTGTGCCGTGCTGCGCACATGGGCGGCAGGATTTGCCGGATTCTCAAACTGTCCCAGAATCACGGCTCCGGGAGTCCGGGCACGCAGTTCTTCCGCTTTCTCTATGGCGCCTTTCATTCCTTTCGCTCCTTCGGTCAAGACCAGTTGTGCACCCATTGCTTTCAATAAATTCTGGCGTTCCTTGCTCATCGTTTCGGGCATGGTCAGTATCGCTTTATAACCTTTTACGGTGGCAACCCATGCCAGTCCCACGCCGGTATTTCCACTGGTCGGTTCAATGATTACCGCGCCGGGTTTCAAGATGCCTTTTTCTTCTGCATCCTCTATCATTGCCAAGGCAATGCGGTCTTTCACGCTGCCGCCGGGATTAAAATATTCCAGTTTGGCTATAACTTGTGCTTTCGCATCATGCTTTTTGCTGAGGCGTGACAGTTCCAGCAGGGGAGTGCCCCCGATGAGTTCGGTGAGTTGTGTCTTAATTCTTGCCATAATCTTTTTTATTTAATGGGTTATTATTAATAATGCAAAGATAGGTGGAGATGTTCAGTAGGACAATACCATATTTATGGTATATTTTTTAGCTGGTGTTCCAAGTATTGTGTACTTTTGTGGGGTGAAACCAATCTAATCTATTATGATACTGACACGAAAAACTATGTTTATGGCAGTGATCTGCCTGTTATGCCTGGTGGGCTGCACGCCTCAAAAAGAAGTAAAAAAGACCTTGACCGTCCTCTCGTGGAATGTTTGGCATGGCGGACATTCCAAAACTTATCCGGGTAAAGGATGCGAAGGAACCATCGGCATCCTGAAAAAAAGCAATGCAGATGTTATTTTAATGGTAGAAACGTATGGCGCTGCCCCTATGGTTGCCGATTCGCTGGGCTATGGGTATCATTTGATTTCTGATAATCTATGTATTTATAGCCGCTATCCTATTTTGGAGAAATATGCTTTTCCCGATAGCATCAGTACCTTTAATTTTGGTGGTGTAAAGATTGATATGGATGGGACTCCTGTCCGCATATTCGATACATGGTTGCATTATTTGCCCGATATGCGTCTGACGCCTACGGATAAATCCGAAGAAGAAATATTGGCGTGGGAGAGGGAAGGAACGCGTGACGATGAGATAGGCAAGATTCTTTCCGTATTGCGCCCCATGCTGGCAGAGGCGGATAGCATTCCGGTTATTATGGGAGGTGATTTTAATGTCCACTCGCATTTGGACTGGACGGAGGCTACGAAAGATTTGTATAATCATGGCGGCGCGGTAGTCCGTTGGCCTGTTTCTGTGGCGATGGAGGAAGCGGGCTTTAAAGACAGTTTCCGGGAGATAAATCCTGATCCGGCACAGAAACTGGGCGTTACGTGGTTGACTGATGCCGATTCGCTGGAAACGGAAAGGAGAATGGATCGGATTGATTTCATCTATTATCAAGGGAAGACGATACAGGCGATGGAATCGGAATGCTATGATAACAGTTTGGGGAAGACTTTCTCGTTTAAGGGGGAAGATTTCTTTTATCCTTCCGATCATGGCTTTGTGCTGTCGAAGTTTGAGATAGAGTAATGCATTCTGCTTCATCCACCGTAGGGGCGGGGTTTGCCCGCCCGAAAACAGTTTGCTTTATGTATTCGGGCGGGCAAACCCCGCCCCTACAGTGGATGAAAACGCTATTTTACACCTTTTATTATAAACAACAAAAACCTAATTTATAAACAAAACCTCATGAAAAAGACCTTTTTAATATCCTGCCTGCTAGCCGCCGCCCTCCCTGCGATGGCCGCCTATACGGGCCGTGTATATGTAGACAAAAACAACAACGGCGTATTCGACAAAGGCGAAAACCCCCTATCCGGTATCAAAGTTTCCGACGGCTTGAACGTAGTGGAAACCACAGCCGACGGCTCTTTCACCCTCCCCGGCCATGCCCGCGAACGCTTCATCTTCATCACCACCCCTTCGGGCTATAAAACCTTCAACCGCCATTACCACAAAATAGAAAGTAAGCAAGACGGTTACGACTTTGCCCTGATGCCCTATGACGGAGGTATCCGCAAAGACGGCTCCCACAACTACATCCACATAGCCGACACCGAAATCTTCAACACCCAAAACCACGAAGACTGGGTAAACAACGTCCGCGACTATGCCGCCAACGAACACTCCGCCTTCATCATCCACACCGGCGACATCTGTTACGAAAAAGGCTTGAAAGAGCATATCACACTGATGAACACGGAAAACATGAACTGCCCCATTTTCTATTGCATCGGAAACCATGACCTGGTAAAAGGAAAATACGGCGAAGAACTCTTTGAAAGCATTTACGGCCCTGTCTACTACTCTTTTGAAGTAGGAAACGTGCATTACATCGTCACCCCGATGGCAGGTGGCGACCATGCCCCCGGCTACACTCCCGAAGATGTTTACCTTTGGCTGAAGAATGACCTGGCACACATCAAGCCCGGAACCCCTGTCATGATCTTCAACCACGACTTGCTCACTTACGATGACACCTTTATCTTTAAAGGAGACAACGGCGGCAGCATCAACCTGAACGAACACAACCTGAAAGCATGGGTTTACGGCCACTGGCACATCAACTACATAAAGAAACAAGGAGATGTGTACAGCGTCTCCACCGGCACACTGGACAAAGGCGGCATAGACCACTCCACCAGCGCCTTCCGGGTGATGCACGTAGACCGGAACGGAGATTTTACCTCCGAACTCCGCTATACCTATCTTGACAAGCACATCTGCATCGCTTCCCCTGCCGGAGTCTCTCCGTCGGGCACTGTCCCCGTGGCGGTAAACGTCTATTCCTCCGCCTCTCCGGTGAGAGAAGTACTTTACACTTGCCTGCTGCAAGGAAAGCCCGTCCTTAAAAACAAGAAACTGCAACCCTCCACCGACTGGTCATGGAATGCATCTCTGCCTCTCCCTGCCCGCTATCAGGGCAAGGAACTGACTTTGCAGGTCACCGCCCGTTTCAACAACGGCGAAACCGCCCAAGCCGAAACCACTTTCACCTGCCAACCGCAACAGCCCCAAGTTACCTTGGCCGACAACTGGGACAACTTGCTGGGCAACGCCGCCCATACGGCTCCCGTCTCTCATCCGCTGAACACCCCATTGCAACTGGCATGGACCAAGAACGTGGGTGCTAACATCTACATGACCTCCCCCTTGGTGCACAACGGAAAAATATATATCGCCTCCGTAGACGAGAACCTGAAAGGAGAAGCCCATGTCTACGCCCTGGACGGAACGGACGGGGAAATCCTCTGGAGCTATCCCGTCCGCAACTCCATCAAGAACACCATTGCCATAGACAGCAACATCGTCTTTGCCCAAGATGCCCAAGGCTATCTTTACGCCCTTGATGCCGAAACCGGAAAACTCTGTTGGGAAAAGCAACTGCCGCTAAGGGGACTGCCCGCACTGATTGACGGTTTGGTAGCCAATGACGGAGTGGTTTACGCCGGAACAGGCAAAGGACTCTGTGCCTTTGAATGCCAAACAGGCAAGCAACTGTGGAAAAACGAAGACTGGAACCAAGGCGAAGGAACCACCACCACCCTGACCGCAGGCAACGGTCTGCTGATAGGCTCTGTGCAATGGAGCGCCCTGTATGGAAATGATGCAAAAACCGGAAAGAAACTGTGGGCAGCCAGTGAGAACGGTTTGCGCAACCGCGGTTCTTCTGCCGCCATGCACGGATCTTTGCTCTATCTCATTTCCGATAAGTCATTCTTTATACTGGAAGCCGCTACCGGCAGGGTAGTAGTGCGCAAACCTCTACCTTATAATGTAGATGTAACCTCCACCCCGTTGCTCACCGACAAAGAAATCATCTTTGGCACGGCGCAGAAAGGCCTTATCGCCCTGGACAATGAAACCTTGGAAGAAAAATGGAACGCACTGACCGGTGATGCCCTGATCTATACCTGCCCATACACCCGCAAAGGATCGGCAACCATCGAAACCAGTCCCGTACCGGCAGGTAACACCGTTTATGTAGCCGCCTCGGATGGAACCGTGTATGGCATCAACCGTGAAGACGGCAAAATCCTATGGACACATGCCACCGGAGCACCCCTCTTCGGCTCTGTAGCCTTATCGGGCAACGCCTTGATTGTTGCCGATTTTGGTGGAAACGTCTATCTGTTCTGTAAGTAGAGGTAAGTTGTATTGTCGGTTAAACGTTGATAAATCCTTTATTTCATTTGTTTTCATCTGAATAATTTCTACCTTTACAAAATAAAAGAAGGCATATGGCATGAAAACGAGAGAAGAATATATAGCTGATATAAAGCGTTTCAAGGAATGCTTTGCATCCGATTTCGGCATTCGTTCTATCGGTATCTTTGGTTCTGTAGCTCGTAATGAGCATCACGAAGGTAGCGACCTGGATGTCTTTGTCGAACTGGAAGAAGCCGATCCGTTTGTTATGTTTGATATTCGGGAAACATTGGAGAAAATTTGTGGATGCAAGGTTGATTTGCTCCGTTTACGCGATAATCTTCGTAGTTTACTTCTTAAAAGAATAGAGCAGGATGGAATTTACGCTTAAAGAGGAAATCATAGATAAGCTGAACCAAATACTTGAATCTATAGATATAATTCAAGGACGTTGCAAGGAGTATCATTCGGTGGATGATTTCTTACAGACACCGTGGGGAATGACCGTACTTGATGCTTGCATCATGCGCATACAGGTGATAGGTGAAACCATAAAAGCGGTTGATGATAAGACAAAGCAATCTTTGTTAAGTGAATATCCTCAGGTTCCATGGAAGAAAGTTATTGGTCTTAGGAATATAATTTCCCATGAATATGCTAATATTGATTATGATATAATATGGGTGGTTATTGTGAAATATCTTCCTTCTTTAGCGGAAACAGTAAGATTAATTAAGAGTGATTTGTTGTAACAAGTTACTGATATTATAAGACTGGGAGTAATTTCACTTTTTTGATAGTTCTTTGTCCGTTACTGCCCTATCTAGTTAAATAACTATAAACTCTGCCCGGAAATACCTCCGGGCAGAATCATTACTGTACCTTTGTTACCAGTAAAAATAGATACAGGGCCGTGAGGCCTAACTTAATTATTTCACATGACATTTAAAGAATTAGATCTTATAGAGCCCATATTGAAGGCTTTACAACAAACCGGCTATACAACGCCGACCCCCATTCAGGAACAAGCAATTCCCGTATTATTAAAAGGTAAAGATTTGCTGGGATGCGCCCAGACAGGAACAGGAAAAACGGCAGCATTTGCCATCCCCCTCATACAACGGCTTTATCAATCGGATAATAAAAAAGGTATCAAAGCATTGATACTGACTCCCACGCGTGAACTTGCCATTCAGATAGGTGAGAACTTTGACCAGTATGCCAAGTACACCGGAGTGAAACATACCGTTATTTTCGGCGGCGTGCCCCAAAAGTCCCAGGTAGATGCATTGCGTCGGGGCGTGCAGGTGTTAATCGCCACTCCCGGACGTTTGCTGGACTTGCAGTCTCAAGGATTCATCTCATTGAAAGGATTGGATTATTTTGTGCTGGATGAGGCAGACCGTATGCTGGACATGGGTTTCATACACGATATAAAGAAGGTATTGAAACTGATTCCCGCACAGCGTCAAACTTTATTCTTCTCGGCAACCATGCCTCCCGAAATAGAGAAGCTGGCAAACTCCATGCTCACCCAGCCGGAGAAGGTGGAAGTAACCCCTGTTTCGTCTACGGTGGATACCATTCAGCAGAGTGTGTATTTTGTTGAGAAGAAGGAAAAGAGCAGCCTGTTGTTGCACTTATTGAAGAATCCGGATGTGGAATCGGTACTCATCTTTACCCGCACCAAGCATGGAGCGGACAAGTTGGCAAAGATCCTGAACAAGAACGAGATAGGTGCGGAAGCCATCCACGGTAACAAGTCGCAGAATGCGCGACAACGGGCGTTGACCAATTTCAAGGCGCATACCACCCGGGTACTGATTGCCACGGATATTGCGGCAAGAGGCATTGATGTGAACCAGCTTTCACACGTTATCAATTATGAGTTGCCCAATATTTCGGAAACATACGTGCATCGCATCGGCCGTACCGGTCGTGCCGGACATGATGGGATAGCCATTTCTTTTTGTGAATCGGAAGAATTGCCTTACTTAAAGGATATTCAGAAGTTAATCGGCCTACAGATTCCGGTGGTGAAAGACCATCCTTGGGTAACGGTAGAAGGTGTGAAAGCACAAACCGAGAAGACGGAGGAACTGAAAGAGAAGGCAAAAGCGAATAAGGTGTATCGTGGCAGTAAAAGTAACGGTGACTATTGGCGCCGGAAGAAACAGACTCAAAGCAAAGGTGGAAGCAAACCTGCCAGATAAGGCTTTTACCGTAGGGGCGGGGTTTGCCCGCCCGAATGCATACACGAAAACACCATTCGGAATATCGGGCAACCCCCACAGCTGTCAAGCTAAGGAAACCATTATTAAATCATCGCGCTAGCCTCCCCCTTTTGAAGGGGGATGTTCTCTTTGGTACGGTTGCTTTCTGTAGTAAGGCACACCATCATTCCCAAAAGAACATCCCCCTTGCCCCCTTCAAAAGGGGGAGGCTGCGCGATGTCTTAACAAGATGAAACTTAGCTTGACGGCTATGGGGCAAACCCCACCCCGACGGTAATCGCTAACTTACTCTACTAAGGGATTTTTCCTCAAATTTGCTTCATTCCTTCATTGGTGAATGCAATGCACTGGTAATGAATGTGTTACTTCTAATATTAAAAGAAATATCCTTCAGCTTTCCTTCACAACTCCTTCATTTTGCTTCACAATTCCTTCATAATTCCTTCATAAAAGGTAGGATTAGGTTTCAACTCCCATATACAGATAGGTCGTTTATTACAGTGATTGTCTTATCTTCGGCATATCATGCGTCAGTATCTGCCGTGAATACTCCAGTACTCCCGGCATGGTACTCGAGTAGTCCCAGTATGAAACTCGAGTGTTCCCTAGGTGATACTGGAGTCTCCACTGGGTGAGACTCCAGTTTCGCTTAATGAAACCAAGCGAAACTGTAGGATAACCTTTAATTTACCGTAGGTGTATGGCATTACATCTGCATGATGCAAGGGGCTAAAAGTATATATTATTCTTTATCAAAGGAAGAACAAATATACAGATTTTATTATGTGATTGCAACTTTAATATAAAAAGAACTGTATAAGTGGTGGTAGAAGCTCTTTTTAGGGGAATATAATTTCTACTACCACCACCTATCCAAACGCCTTCTCTATCGGGGATTTAAGAATAAAAGTGGTAGTAGTGGCAGTAGAAATGATAAACCTTGGGAGAGAAATTTTGTAAATACAGCGAGGAGCTCTTTTAACTTTTTTAGGGTGTAACATACTGCAAAGTGTAGTGTTCCTCGTTATTCGCAAGGAGAATAAGGCGTCTTTTCATCAAATAAATTATTTTTTTGTTATAAGTCTTTTTATTTGTAAAAAAAGAACTACCTTTGTATCACTCCTTTCACTATCAGCGTGATAGGAAAAGGGAAGGAGGTTTTTATTTATAAATTTGGAATATTACGGTATCGTCTCTAACGACTGAAGTTAGCACCTTTACAATTCATTAGGAGATGATGCAACAGATATTCCACGTCGTGCGTTATATAGTATCTTTATATTATATAGTAAAGGGCGTGGATGTCTGTTGTTTCTTACTATTAATGAAAAGGTATGTGCTAACACCGGGTCGTTATAGTAAAAAGAACAACAGCATCTGCGCTTCTTTTTTTCTGATAAACTAGTTGCAAATGTCTGTTGTTTTAGTAACCTTTAAAACGACAGGATATTATGACACACTGGATGACAAGCACATATATTGCTGCAAAATATGGAGTTAGCGAACAGGAAGTTCTTTCTTGGACGCAACTCAAAGCAGTAACATATACCCATATCAACCATACTTTACTGATAGACTATGATTCCGTTCAGTCCTATTTAGAATCCCAACAGATATTAGCTAATAAACAAGCTATAAAGGAAAGGCTAATTCGTGATGAAGACAAAATAATACAGCAAGAATTAGAAAAATACGATGAATCAGCTTTGCTTATCAGGTTACAAAGCGAGTGTTTTCCTCTGTATGCCCTTCTGATAAAAGTATTGTCGGCATTGATTCCCAATATTCAGGAACGCAGGCTTTTTCGTGCTATAACGGAAGGCCGCAGCATAAAGCGTATCCCTAAGTATAATGGAATGAGTGATGAAGATGCATTCAAAATCTATCTGGAACTGATCCGTAAATTGCATAAAGAATTGAAAAACATACTTCTGTTTCTAAAGCTATCCGGTAAGTCTCTGAAAACGGCTTTGGCAAACGAAAACAGAGAAATGCACGAACTGGAGCAACAATGCAATCTCTGGAAATCAAAATATCAATTATTGGAGGTGGAACTTTGTGAAAGAGACAAACAAAAGGAAGCGTGGTTAGAGCAGAAAGCTGTAATGAGAGCAGAAAATATAGCGCTAAGAGAAAGGATATTGCAAATAAATGCAATGATTTGTGATACAGAAAATAAAATGAAGAACCCGGAAATGGCTTCGGAGAACTCTTTTCCTTCTTGCATACCTCTCCAAGAGGAATGTTGTTCCCGTCACAGTGGTTGGGATCGTGTACTGGATTTTATTTATAATATCAAAGATGTGGTGATGCATAAATGGCAATAAGTAATTTAATCTTCCATATATTTTATTGTCCGCTTTGTCAGTTTCTTAAAGTACCCGTTTGATTCCGATCTTTCTTCGGTCCAATTTCCATATTTATCATACTGATGGTGTGAATAAGTTGTTACAACCGTATCTTTATTCTCGATGTAGATGGTTTCCGTTATATTGCCATCTTTATCGTATTTTATTGCACTTGCCTTTTCTAAAGTATTTGTGCCATTCAGAAATTTAAACTCGTTATTTACCAACAGATACTTGGTCTTTATTATATTATTATCGTCATCGGCCCATGTTTCTTCCTTTGTATATCCGTATTCACCTTCTGAATATTCCAAGCGATATTTTCCGGTCGTTTTTACTTCTTTGGTCCATTGCTGCGTACCGTTACTCTCTTTATAGCGGGGAATGCCATTTTCAATAGCGATAAGTTCCGATGTGCTGGTAAAATTATCTTCTCCTATACGCATTTGCCCATTGCTTGAGAATAGAACATTGTCCTTGTAAACAAAGTTGTTGATGCTAACAAGGCTTGAGTCTGCATTATATGTAGTTGTTTCTACCACATTACCTTCCATGTCAAAGTCTGTTGTTTGTACTTCTATGAGATCCCGGTAACCTTGGTGGAAGCCCTGTAAAGTGCAATCATACAACGTATCCCGGATACTTGCTACTTTTCCGTTCAAACCCATATATTTTTTAGGAGTATAATCTTCCTTACCACACGCAAGTAGTGAGAATAAGATACATCCAATAAAGATCTTTTGAGCTGGTGTCATAATTCTGGTGTGAAGTTTTCGCATTTTATTTAATTCGTTTATCAAGTTAAAGTGCTTCGGGGGCGTGTGTCGAACTCGAGTATGTTATGATGCAAATATAAGCCATCTTGTAATAAAACCAAAGCAAAATATGAGATTCTTTGTAATAAAACCAAAGCAAATAGCCAAGAGGTCGATATGATACAAGTTCTCTTTATATTTGCAAGAAATGAGCCTGTAAGACTCTTTTATGAATTGATGTTCTTATGTTGTCGATTATTTCGTATAACTTTGCGTTCAAATTAAATAGATTTGCAAATGAAAGATTTGAATCGCATTACAGATGTACTTGTTGAAAAGGAACGAACGGCAAAGTGGTTTGCAGAGGAGTTGGGCAAGAATCCAGCTACTTTAAGTAAGTGGCGCACCAACGTGTCGCAGTCCGATCTATATACATTAAACAAGATTGCAACGCTTCTTGACATTGACAAGAGAGAACCATAACAAGTAAAGATTAGAGTTATGACAGATATTATACATATACAAGAATCTGAGTATGATGCAATTCTGCGACAGGCTGTCGCTGTTATTGACAGGACAAGAGCAATGGTGGCAACAACGGTATGTTCGGCCATCGGTGCGGCTCATTGGGAAATAGGAAAGTTGCTTCACGACAAGAAGGTTGAGAGTAAGCATGGGAGTGGCGTAGTCAATCGCTTATCCTTTGACTTGAAACAACACTATCCACAGATGGGTGTTTCTCCAAGAAACTTGTGGGACATGAAGAAATTTTATGAGCGTTTCTGTGATAGCGAGCCAAAACTGCGACAGGCTGTCGCAGTTTTACCTTGGGGACATACACTGACCTTGATGCGTAAGTTTGGTAAGGATGATAATACCATATTATATTACGCACAAGAAATTACTTCTAAGGGTTGGAATCGTGAGCTTCTTTCCAGTGCCATAACTTTGAAAATTCACATGAGGAAAAACAATCCTTCGGACAATAATTTTGAGCAAACACTACCTGCGACACAGGCGATGTTTGCCAATGAGGTGTTCCGAAGTGGCTATAATCTAGGATTCCTTGGTGTAAAAGACCCGATATTGGAAATCGAACTTGAAGCTCGGTTGGTAGAGAAAGTAAAACAGTTCCTTTTGGAACTTGGCAAAGGTTTCACCTATATTGGCAATCAGTATGTACTTGAATATAACGGAAAGCGGAGCAAGGTTGACATGCTTTTCTTCCATCGTGGATTGCATTGTCTTGTAGCTATTGACTTGAAGATTGGCGAGTTCAAGCCCGAATATGCAGGTAAAATGAACTTCTACCTGTCATTACTTGACCGTTTGGAACGTAGGGAAGACGAAAACCGTTCTGTCGGTATCATTCTTTGTGCAGAGAAAGATCATGTGGAGGTGGAGCTGGCATTAGAGGATATGGGTAAGCCCATAGGTGTAGCAGACTATCAGTTGATTGTTCCGCAGGAAGAGTTAAAGAAAGTTGTAGCGGAAGAAGTGGAGGCTTTTGGTAAAGAACTTCCTCGTTGCACAGAAATAGAGGAGGGATTAAGCCAGGAACATCAACCCCAATAATATAGTATCGATAAACATTTTGTGCATGAGAATCATATAAAAGCGGCATTGATATTTATTCATTGAATGCAAATAAACTCCAAACCAATAGGGGATGTGTCAAAACAAAAAATAGCTATCGTTTTGTTGTAAGGGCGGGGTTTGCCCGCCCGAAAATAGTTTGCTTGTGTATTTGGGCAGGCAAACCCTGCCCCTACCAGTGACCATTTGATAGTTACTTCGGAGTTTTGCCTTTCCCCTCTCAGACAAGCCGTGAAATGTGTAACATTACTTTTTGAGGCGAGCGATCAAGATATAATTGTTATCATCTTCGTTGATGCTTCCTTGCAATTCTGTCAGTTTCTTCCGCATTTCATCCGAAATATCTGTATTCTTCAATGCCTTTTCAATATCGGCCAGCAATACTCCCGGTTCCATGTTCCGGATGAAATAGCCTTTAGAAAAAGCATAGCTGGGATAAGGTATTTCCAGATTGCCGAAATAGTCATTGTACATTTTCAGGTAAGCTCCTTTCCCTGTTTTCTTGCTTATGATATAGTGGAAAGTTTCTCCGGGGGTCATAGTGGTTCCATGTTCATGTTGCCTTACTACCGGAGGACCGGAAAAGTTTCCTACAAAATGGTCTGGCCATTCGCAGTATCCATGCCAAGGCACCGGATCGGCTGTTTTATGGTGGAAAGTAAAGACAGGTTGTAACCGGTTGTTGGAGGCATCATACTGATACAGGGAGTCTGCCCGTGTGGGGTCCATGCAGTATAGGCTGAAGTCGGACACATTCTTTACGTTGGAGTAACAGCATATTTCGGTATTGAAGTTAGGTGTTACCTCCAGATGTCCGGGAGCTATTTCCTGAATATGCTTTCCGGTCATATCTTGTGTCCATACGAATGCCGGTAATTGAGGCCATGGCAATGAGAAAACAGTAATGGTTCCCTTGGCTGCATCCACCTTGATCTTAGCCTTTGGACAGCGGATTCCCAGCGGGATGGGATCCAACGCTTTTCCTTGCATGTCAAACACCAGTAGCTTGTCACTTTGCCAAGGCATGAGGTAGATGCGCTGGTTGGATTCATCTATTTGTGCGTCATACACAGTGCGGTATTCGCCCGGTCCTTCTCCTACTGCCCCTACATCGCTGATATAGGTTCCTTTTCTGTCAAACAGTTTGAACGCTGTAGGGGGGTATCCGCTGTGTGCCAGGATATGATTGTCGGATACGGTTATTTCGGTAGCTCCTACCAAAGCTTCTTCCCGATTATCCAGTTTGATGATCTCGATTTCTTCTGCAAAATAGCTGAGAGGAAAGCGGACAGTATCCGTCAGTAATGTTTCCTCACATGACAGTATTTTGCCGTTTTCTGTTTGTACGTACTGTCCTACTACGGGGCAATCGGCTAAAAAATCAGTTCCTTCTGCTGGTGAGTCCTTACTTCCTGACTTGCAGGAAATGGTGGCTGTCATAATAATGAGCAGACCTGATAATAATTTTGCTTTCCTTTTCATCTTTATCAGTACTAAATTGGTTTTATACAAATAAACTAATTTAATTCGTTAAAAACAAGGTAATTACTAATTATTCGTAGATATACTTGCACTTTTTATTTAATTCATTTAGCAAGTTAAAGTGCTTCGGGCTCCTCTGCTTCACAAAGTCCTGCTTTGCGTATATCGTTATTTTATCTAATATTACATGCAGTAGAATGTTTTTTGGGGAGAAATTTGAGAAGAAATTTCAAATTGATGCGGATGAATTAAAATAATTCGACTATATTTGTTTGGAAATTGAAGAAAAAACTCAAAAGACAAGGATATATGCTTATCTCATTCTCTATATCAAACTTTCTTTCCTTTAAGCAGGAGCGGAATTTCAGTATGGCAGCATCTTCCATATCTGAACATAAAGAGAGTATTATTATTCGAGCTAATGGCAAGTTCTTGCGTTCGGCAGTACTCTATGGTGCTAATTCAAGTGGTAAAACAAATTTTATTTCTGCATTATCTCGAATGCGGAATGTGATATTGTCATCTGTTCGGCTGAATGAGCGTGATAAATTGCAGTATTCGCCTTTTCTATTATCTGATTCTCCTGGTGGTGAACCTACGCGCTTTGAAATGGAATTTATGATAGATGAGGAAACTTCCTTTCGTTATGGTTTTTCTTATACGGAAACTAAGATTATAGAGGAGTGGCTGTTCTCTCAGGTAAAAAACCGGACAGAAATTCCTTTATTCATACGTGATGAAGAAGGTATTGCTGTTTCTGACAGCTTTCCGGAAGGTGTAGGGAAAGAGGAACTAACAAATGACAATCGTCTGTTTCTCTCATTAGTCGCTCAACTTAATGGAAAAACGGCACAGAAGGTGATTGAGTGGTTTCAGAATTATGAGGTAATCTCTGGACTGGATCAGCATGATTATCTGGATGATAGCTTGAAAATGATACAAAATGAAAGTATTGGCTACAAAGAGGCGCTATCACTGTTCCGTAATATGAAATTAGGTTTTCAAAATATATTTGTTGAAGAAAATGCCCAAAGGAAGACTTCCCAATATGCGATTAAAACCACTCACAATAAATATGGAAACAATGGAGAGGTTGTAGGAGTCGTAGTTTTTGATAAGGAAGAACAAGAATCTGCTGGTTCAAATAAGATTATAGACTTATCCGGTCCATTATTCACTACATTAATAAATGGAGGATTGATGGTTGTTGATGAATTGGATGCAAAATTGCACCCCATATTAACACGGCGGTTGGTTCAACTGTTTAATGATCCCGAAACAAATCCTAATCAGGCACAACTAATCTTTGCAACGCATGATACTAATCTGTTAAGTACCGAAATATTCCGTCGTGACCAAATTTGGTTTGCTGAAAAAGACAGTATTGAACAGACTGACTTATATTCGCTTGTTGAATTTAAATTACCTGATGGTACTATTCCTAGAAAAGACAGTAATCTGGAGAGGAATTATATTCGAGGAAGATATGGAGCAATTCCTTTCATTACATTTGATTAAGTGTTATGTCTAAACGAAAACAATTAGATAAGAGCCTGACTGATAAATTCTCAAAGAGAACGGGTGGGCAACGCAAGGAAGGAGTGAAAGAATTAAAAGTCTTTTTCCTGATAGTCTGTGAGGGTGAGAAGACGGAACCTAACTATTTCAAATCTTTTCCCGGTCAGGTTGAGGAATTTGTGTTAGACTTGCAGTTTGGAGGTGGAGGTATTTCTACAGTAAAGGTCGTGGATGAGGCTATTAAACTACGGGATAGGTTACCTCAGAAATTTGATCGTGTTTGGGCTGTGTTTGATAAAGATAGTTTTCCTGATGCTGCTTTTAATACGGCTATACACAAAGGAGAACAAAATGGCATAAACTGTGCTTGGAGTAATGAAGCTTTCGAATTGTGGTATCTATTGCATTTTCAATATAGAAATACGCCAATGTCGAGGAATGATTACGCTAATGCGATTGCAAAATCAGTGAATGACAAGCAAGGTAATAAACTATTTCGTTACGCTAAAAATTCAAAAGATATGCTTGCCATATTGCAGAAATATGGTAATGAAGATGATGCAATAAAGAATGCAAAGAGACTGCATGATACTCATTCCGGTACTGCTTATGCGCTGCATAATCCATGCACAACGGTTTATAAATTAATTGAGGAGCTAAGAGGAAAGAATCAGATACTTAATGAGGAAATAAAGCAGAAGTATGAAGATGGGGAATAACTGAGGGTATGTGCGAAGTAAGGGAAATAGATACAGTTTGGTTTTATGCTATCGGGCGGAAAATATTCCGCCCCTAAGTTGAGATGATAGCATAACATACTTTTTTAAATTATTCCAGCTCTTCAATAATCTTCTTCACATCTACCGGTTGCAACCGCCCGTACACTTTCTCACCAATCATTACCACCGGAGCCAGTCCGCAAGCCCCCACGCACCTTAGGCAATCCAATGAGAACTTGCCGTCGGGAGTGGTTTCGCCCACTTCAATGCCCAGTACACGTTTAAATTCTTCCAGCAATTTCTCGGAACCGCGCACGTAGCAGGCAGTCCCCATACATACGGAAATGGGATGCTTCCCCTTGGGAGTCATGGTAAAGAAAGTATAGAAAGTAACCACACCATAGACTTTTGATACGGGAATGTTCAGTTGCCGGGCAATGATGCGCTGCATATCTTCGGGCAGGTAGCCGTGCAGATGCTGTGCCTCGTGCAAAATATTGATCAGTTCGCCCGGATTGTTTCCATGTCGCTCACAAATCGCTTCGATTTGCTTCACCACATCGCAGGCTAGTTTTATATCTGACATAGTTTTCTTTATTTAAAAGGTTAATCAATGGATTTGTTGAAATAGTGCGTATGCAGCAATTTCTCCGATTTCTCGCTCAAAGGCTTGCCCAGGTATTCTTCATACAAGGTCTTGATATACGGATTATCGTGCGATTTGCGCAACGGTTTGTTGGCATCTTCGCGATACAAGGCATTGGCACGGGCATACAGCACTTCCGAATTTCCATGATGAAGCGGTTGACCGCCACCTCCGATGCAGCCTCCCGGACAGGCCATGATTTCAATTACATGATATTCATTGTGTCCGTTGCGAATGTCTTCCAGCAAATGGCGGGCATTGCCCAGTCCGTGTGCGATGCCTACTTTTAGTTCAAATCCGTTCAGGTCAATGCTGGCACGGCGCACGCCACTCAGTCCGCGCACTTGCTCGAAGTTGACGTTTTGAAGCGGCTTTCCGGTATAAATCTCATAGACAGAACGCAAGGCTGCTTCCATTACACCACCTGTGGTCCCGAAGATGACGCCTGCACCCGTAGAGGCTCCCATCGGATTATCAAATTCTGCATCGGGCAGCAGGGTGAAACCTATGTTGGCGCGTTTGATGAGGCGTGCCAGTTCGCGGGTGGAGATGGAATAGTCCACATCGGGGATGCTGTTGGTCTTGAACTCGTCGCGGTCGCACTCATATTTCTTTGCCAGGCAGGGCATGATGGAAACTACCACCAGCTTTTCACGCGGGATTCCCATCTTTTCCGCCCAATAGTTCTTGGCGATGGAGCCGAACATTTGTTGCGGAGAACGGGCGGTGGAAGGAATATCAAGCATATCGGGGAAATGATGCTCAAAGAAATTCACCCATGCCGGACAACAGGAGGTAAGAATGGGCAGGCGTACTGATTTGTCGCCATCCAGATAGTGGGTAAGGCGGTTCAGTATCTCCGATCCTTCTTCCATAATGGTGAGGTCGGCGGCAAAGTCGGTATCGAAAACATAGTTGAATCCCAGTTCGCGAAGGGCGTAAACCATCTTTCCGGTAACCAGTGATCCGGCGGGCAGACCGAATTCTTCGCCCAGTGCGGCACGTACAGCCGGGGCGGTTTGTACCACTACTATCTTGTCCGGGTTGGAGAGGTCTTCTATCAACCGGTTGGTATGGTCGCGCTCGGTCAGTGCGCCTACGGGGCATACGGCTACGCATTGTCCGCAGTAGGTGCATTCGCTGTCGGTCATCATTTTGTCGAAGGCGGGGGCGATGGTGGTATTGAACCCGCGGCGGATGGCTCCCAGTGCTCCTACGGTCTGAACATCGTTGCACACGCTTTCGCATCGGCGGCAGAAGATACATTTATCCATGTTGCGCACGATGGAGGAGGTGACTTCCCGTTTACGTGGGGAAAGCTCGCCGCCATTGAAAGGCATCTCGCGGATATTGAAGCGCAGTGCCAGAGTTTGCAGTTCGCAGTTGCCGCACTTGGGGCAGGTGAGGCAGTCGTTGGGGTGGTCGGAAAGGATGAGTTCGGCTACTACCCGGCGGGCGTTCATCACTCGCAGGGTGCTGGTGCGGACTACCATTCCTTCCGTGCAACGGGTGGCGCAGGCGGGGGCCAGGTTCTTGCGTCCTTCTACTTCTACCACACAGATGCGGCAGGAGGCAGGGGCGTTCTTGATGCAGGTTCCCTTTAGGTCGATGTGACAAAGGGTGGGGATGTTGATACCTATTTTATTGGCCGCTTCCAGAATGGTGGTTCCTTGGTGAACGGTGACAAAATGGTGATCTATCTGTAATGTTATTTGTTTTTCTTCCATAATGTTAGTTATTTGGTTATCGGGCGGATTCAATCCGCCCCTACGGTTAGTGCTTGTCCGAATGGAAACCTCGCCCGGCGCGTGGGCCGGTTAGCAAACGCTGATGGCTTTGAACTTGCAACGTGCCATACACATGCCGCACTTGATACATTTTTTCGGATCAATCACATGAGGCTTGCGCACATCTCCCATAATGGCATCGGCGGGACAGTGCTTGAAGCACAGATGGCAACCGATGCAGGTTTCGGGATTGATGACATAAGTGAGCAGAGCCTTGCACTGTTTGGAACGGCAAGTCTTGTCCTTCACGTGTTCCACATATTCGTCATGGAAATGCTCCAGCGTAGACAGTACCGGGTTGGGGGAGGTCTGTCCCAATCCGCAGAGAGCAGTGTCTTTTATGACACGTCCCAGGGTAGACAGTGTTTCCAGATCTTGCTCCGTTCCCCGTCCTTCGGTTATCTTGTTCAGCAATTCCAGTAATCGCTTGTTGCCGATGCGGCAAGGGGTACATTTTCCACAAGATTCTTCTACCGTAAAGTCCAGATAGAAACGGGCTACGGACACCATGCAGTCGTCTTCGTCCATAACGATCATGCCTCCCGATCCCATCATGGAACCTGCTGCCAGCAAGTTGTCAAAGTCGATGGGGGTATCGAGGTGCTTCTCGGTGAGGCAACCGCCCGAAGGTCCTCCGGTTTGCACGGCTTTAAATTTCTTTCCGCCTTTGATGCCACCGCCTATTTCATAAATAACTTCGCGCAGGGTGGTTCCCATCGGGACTTCAATCAATCCTACGTTGTTAATCTTTCCTGCCAGTGCAAATACCTTGGTTCCTTTGGAACGCTCTGTACCGATGGAAGCGAACCACTCTGCCCCTTTGGTCAGGATAATGGGGATATTTGCCAGTGTTTCCACATTGTTCACGTTGGTGGGCTTTCCCAAGTAGCCGGCTTCGGCAGGGAAGGGAGGTTTCAAGGTGGGTTCTCCACGCTTTCCCTCCATGGAGTGGATCAAGGCGGTTTCTTCCCCGCACACAAAAGCGCCTGCGCCATAGCGTATTTCTATGTCGAAACAGAAGTTAGTTCCCAGGATATTGTTACCTAGTAATCCATATTCGCGTGCTTGATTGATGGCTATTTTCAGTCGTTGGATGGCAAGCGGGTATTCGGCGCGGATGTAGACTAATCCTTGGGAGGAACCGATGGAGTAGCCGCAAAGGGCCATGGCCTCTACTACCGAATGTGGGTCGCCTTCCATGATGGAGCGGTCCATAAATGCTCCGGGGTCGCCTTCGTCGGCGTTGCAGACTACGTATTTCGTCGTCGCTTCCTGCTTGTGGGCAAATTCCCATTTCAGTCCGGTAGGGAAACCGCCGCCGCCTCGTCCGCGCAGGCCGGAGCGTTTGATAACATCTATAATGTCGGTAGGCTTTTTGTTCAGCAAGGAGTCGGCCAAGGCCAGGTAGCCGTGGCGGGCGATGTATTCTTCTATGTTTTCGGGATCAATGAAGCCGCAGTTGCGCAAGGCAATGCGTTTCTGTTTCCGGTAGAAATCCATGTGTTTGGAGTCGCTTACTGTTTGCTCCGTCTTGGGATCGATGTACAGCAGGCGTTCTACCTTTCTTCCTTCAATGATGTGTTCGCTGATGATCTCTTCCGCATCTTCCGGGGTGACTTGCGTATAGAACGTGTTGTCCGGAATGATTTTCACGATGGGGCCTTTCTCGCAGAAACCGAAACAGCCGGTGGTGATCACTTCTACCTTGTCGGCAATGCCGTGTTGCGCGAGTTTCTGTTTCAGATTCTCGACAAGGATGTGGCTGGAGGATGCTTTACAGCCTGTTCCTCCACATACAAGGATGTGCAAATGAGGTGTGCCACAGGCTAGTCCGCAGCTTTTCTCTGCAACTTTCTTGTTGCTTTCTTCACGCAAGAGAAGTGCGCTTTCTGCCCGCTTCATGATTGCTTGCAAATCATGGGTGGATAGTATTTTCATAGGTATTAGAATTGGTTTCTGCAAATATACGGAATTGCAGAAACTGGCAAAGAGAATAGGAGGAAATATTAAAATGAAAGGGAAAAGTATTTGCTAATGGGTAAAAAGGAGGGGATTATATGTTATTTTGGTCGAATAAATGGGGGAAAGTGGTTTTTCAGAGGTAATTTCATCCCCTCTTGAGAGGGGGTAGGGGGTAAGATGTTAAGAATCTCTTGTTTCC
>ERZ791737.179-NODE-179-length-78127-cov-18.844387_pt1 | contig 78127 bp, 76 predicted proteins | sample MGYA00510042_ERZ791737 | MGnify/ENA primary metagenome ERZ791737 (study PRJEB30046, sample SAMN00791965) | human gut metagenome | study: EMG produced TPA metagenomics assembly of the A metagenome-wide association study of gut microbiota in type 2... | reverse complement strand
ATGCAAAGGTAAGAACTTTATCAGATATCTTCCAAATATTTTCGGAAGTTTTTTTGTTTTTTCTTTTTCCTCGTCGTCTCTCTGTGCGAAAGGGAGGCAAAAGAAAAAGGAAAAAAGAAAGGTTCTTACACCGTTTTCTGTCAGAATGTCAAAGTATCGCTGCTCTCGTTCTCGAAAGCGGATGCAAAAGTAGAGGATTTATTGATATCAGCCAAATATATCTACCCCTTTTTTATCACTTTCCATAAACTTTTTTGTAACTCACTGATTAACAAGGATGTTATTGAACATGTTTTTTTGAGAATGCCGTGTACGGTAACAGAAAGTTCACATTATATATATACGTGCGCGCGTAGAGAGATTTTTAAGGTATTGCACTACAAATAGGCAGGATTGACAGGAGGCGGGTTTTGCAGAATTGTTACAGCATCGAAACAAGGACAGGCTTTGATCCATTCTTCGGGCTCTATCTCGCCGTTGTGGTTCAGGTCGGGACTGAGGTCGCGATGGCCGCAGAGGCGGGAACCGGGATAATCTTTCAGCAACAACAGGACGAGGACTCTCAGCGAGTGCTTCTGAAAGGGAGTACGTGTATCGGCAGGACGGCCGTGTTCGTCCAGACCGCCTTCATAGCAGATACCGATTGAATTCGCATTATAGCCTTTGGCGTGCGCACCGGGCTTGTCGACGGGGCGCAAACTCTTGATATCTCCGTTCTTACGGATGTAATAATGATAGCCTGCGCCGGAGAAACCCCGGCGCAGGTGGTCTGTTGTCAGGTCGTGTTCCGTATAGCAGCGGTCGCTGCGGGTGGCGGAACAGTGGACAACGATAAGATTGATGACTCTCATTGGAATGAATAGTTAAGAATGAAAAATGAAAAGGGAAGGGATGTTATCTTGTCGCGACGCTATTTGGTCATGGCATGGGCGCTGACGGCGCCCAGAATAGCCGAGGCAATAGCGATTATCACTTTCAAGATTTTATCCCAGGTAGATGATTTCGTACTCATAAGGGTTTATATAATTAAATAGAAATTATTGATTGACAGAAGATTTCATTTAAGACAAAAGAACAAAAGGACAAAAGAAAGAATCATCTTAAATCTGTTCTTTTGTTCTTATGTCTAAAAAATTATCAGCCCAGCGGATTCTCACCTTGGTCCCCATCCGAACCACCGCCGGTGTTGCCGCCGCCACCGGAAGAACTGCCACCACCTTCAGTGGTATCTCCATCTACAGCCGTCATGATGTCAAGGAACTCAATTCGTTCACCCGCACGGGTAGAAGTCAGGTTAGGCTTCACGCTGCTGGAAGCACGGAAGTTGATCTTAACACTTTTGATGTTCTTGGATGTACACTCCTTGATCTCGGACACGCCACGTGTATGTGCCGACAGGCTGAAGACACCAAAGTCCTGGATGTTAACAGAATGACCGTTGTAGAGGGCACCGCACATGGCTTCTACAAAATTGGTAAGCACACTCTTGATGTCACCCAGGGAGAGCGAACTCTTCTCCTTCATTTCATAAGCGATGCTGTCAAGCGTTGCTGTCTGCCCCATGGTGACCAGGCGCGGATGGAACATAACTGCGGAATCTTTGTCACGAGGGTCTTTCCGATAACCCACTTTCTTAAATGGTACTGCCATAAATTTGAATCATTTAAAGTTAGAAATTAAAAATTGAATCGAGACTTAAACGTTTCGTGAAACAAAGATACGTTATATGCCACCATACTTTTGTCGCACATTGCACTCCCGGTATATAAATATCATATTCTTGTGTTTCAAGCAATTATAATATACATTTTACTTCCGGATATCACGCCTTTTCACTACCTTTAGAGGATAATTAACATGAATCAGAAACTTTAAAAACAAGAAAAGAAATGGAAAGCCATTGCATTGAAGAGCCATTCGTCATACGGTCTTACCGTAAATCGGAGCTCGCACATCTGTACAACCCCGATATGCCTGTAGTACCCGCTATGAGAAAGATGAGGTACTGGATCAGAAGAAACCCGGAATTGTACAAAGCCATGTATCAGACGGGAGAGGCACCCGGAGATCACAGATACACAAGAAGACAGGTTAGGCTCATTGCAGAAGTACTCGGAGAGCCGTAAACAGCGATAGCATTAGCATCAAACTTTTATATCAAACAAGGTTCAGCCGAAAAATAAATAATATAACACTTTCCACTATACCGAAAATCCCGCCGGACAAATATCCTGCGGGATTTTCAGTATGGTGGAAATTCTTTGGTACAGAAGAGAGAATCAATTGGTGGGAGCTTTGAAATTCTTCTCTACTTCATCCATCTGGAACTCTACGACTTTATACTCCATACTGCCCTGAGTACCTATTCTCGTTTCAAACTCGTGCTTTTCCAAAGCCTGGGCAAGCTCCTGCAGAGCAGGGCGCGTCACCTGGACCTTGCCGTAGATGGACAGCCGGGTGAGGATGGCAGAGGCAGGCATCCACTTCACAGACAAATCTTCGGGCAGAGGCTTGCGGTAGTACACAAAGAGGTTCTCCTCCACAGGATCCATCAGACGGTGGAGCTCGTTGTGATCGTTCAGACGGTCGATCTCATCACCTTCGTACCAGTAACGGTAACCGCTGTTGAGCAAGGCGAGTGCCTGACCGTACACCCCTGCGTAGTTCACCGGCTGCGTATAGTCTACCGAAACGACGGAAGAAGGGAGGAAACGCCGGTTACCGTCGATATCCTGCAGGCAACGGCGTTTGTTGGTACTGGCGATGAAGGAGGCGTGGCGGACGAAGGTACAGGCCTGCATGTCATACACCTTGCGGAGTACAATGCCCTCCTGCGTCAGCATGCGCTTCAGGCCGGCAAGCTCCGTGGATTTTACACCCTGAAACTCGTCCATATTGATAAGGAAGCGGGTGGAAAGATGGAACAGGTCATCCTTGCTCTCGGGGTTGATCATGCCCGTATGGTAGTATTCGCTCCACTCGGGAGGGAGGAGCCGCCGGATCCAGGTACTCTTGCCCTTGCCCTGACCGCCGAAGAGAATAAGCATGAGCTGGTTCACTTTCTTGTCATCAAGGGCGCAGGCCACGGCACCTACAATCCAGCGACGGAAACTCTCGCGCCAGAATACCGGGTCGGTGGTCACGATGGTGTCGGCCAGGGCACCGATGTGATCTGTGGTGCCGTCCCAGGGAGGGAGGTTGAAGAGATAATCCTCGAAGGGATTGAAGTTGGGCGCGTAGTCGGAGTCGGTCAGAGCCCTCAGGGCGTTGGGGGAGCAGTTGATGCCGCCGGTAAGGAGGCTGACGTAGATGGAATTAAAGTCCTTGCTACGAAAAGGGAGGAAAGAATTGGAGCCGACTTCCCGGAATTCAAGGCGATCCAGGATGGTGTTGCGACGGAATTCGTAGCGGGCGCCAACGAAGTCCAGCACTTGGGTGATGACCGGGAGTTTCTTCTCCTTTTCGGACTCCTGGGTCTTGCTGATGTAGAGGTAGGCGTTGCGGATGGCACTGCTGACGTCCATGTCCGGCTGATGGAAGTCGCGCTCCACCAAGGCCACGGCAACGGCTTCGTCCAGACCTTTGCGGAAGCAGCGGTTGCCAAGGACAAAGAGGAAATTATCGCGGTTGCCGTCGCGGAAGCGTTCGGAACGGCGGGTGGTGCTCAGAGCTTTCTTGTATTCCATTTCCTGCCAGGGGGCGATGGAGACGCCGGAGATCGGTGCAGTGGCGGCCGGAAGCTTCAGCGCTGCTCCCCCACCCGATGCACTCTTCGTTCTTGGGACGGGTGCAGCCTTGGTTCCTTTTTCAATAATTGTGGTGGTGATCTCGTCGATTTCTTCCAGCAATTCCGTGTTTAGATACGCCTGCGGATCGTACGAGCTGAAAAAGCCACGGCTGATATCCTTGCCGCTGGCATCTACCGGCAGATGAAGAAGAGACTCTATATGTTCGCGAGCGGCTTCGTACATCTGCGCGTGGTGCTGCTCAAGCTCGGAATAAGTGATGGCAGGAACGCAGAAAGTGATCTTCCGAAGGTGGCAGGCATAACTCGTGCGCAGGTAGACGAAGATCTTGAAGCCGTGGCGTTTGGGTGTAAGGAAGAACGCCAGCACATCCGGAGCCGATTCAAGAAGCTGACGGACAGCATTGATCCGATCCTCCGCAATGTCGTCCACATCGATGGTGATGACGGGGTTGTAGCGAAGAAGGCTGTAGGGCTGGCGAACTTCGCCATAATTCGCTGTGAGTGAGAAAAAAGGGAGGCGCTTCTTTATCTCGTTGGCTTTGGCAATGTTGCCCATAAGGCATTGCTGCTCCACTTTCTGGACGGTAAGAAAGTAGGTACTGCTACGGATGTTCGAGATGATGGTACTCAGGCAGGTTTCTCCCGCCACTTTTGAGAAGCCTTGATAGGCGGTGACTTGAATGTCTTTCATTACATTTGTTTATTTGTTAATAATAAGAGTTCACCACGGAGGCAAGAGGCCTTTACAGTTATTTGAGGGACTTCCTACCCCTGTGATGAACCAAGCTCCTGCAAAGGAAAGCACTTACTTCCGAATACGAAAATAGCCCTTCCGGGAGGGAAAGGGCTATCGTTTTACTAATTTTGAACGCCTACAAGGAAGCATCACCGGGGAAGAGACGGGCCAGGACATTATAAAGTTCTGTTTCAAGCGCTTCGCGCGTCAATTCCTTGCTGCCGTTGCGGTGGTTCTCTACGAAACAGAAGCAGTGGAGGATGCCACACCACTGGCGCACCTCGCGGGGAAGATTCTTCTCCGTGCCTGCCGCCAGCTTGTGGCTATGGATCTGACAAGCAACCGCTTCAAGAATACCCTTACGACCGCTGTCTATGTGAACCTTAGCCCCACTAAGAAGTTCCAAACCTATGGCAATGTCCGCCATGCTATTACTCTCATCTCTGGAAACAAAGAGATAACGCTCGTTATCTATGATTTCCGTTTTTTTAAATTAGTAGATTCCATCTGTTTTCTCTAATTTGGGTTTAACAATAAAGCCAATAAATTAATATTGACGCGCGAAATTAAACATTTATTAGCACACGCCCAAAATATACAGCCAACATTTGTCTCCAAATATGAAATATATCCCCGTAAAAACAGAGAAGAGGAAATAATAAGGAATACCTATAAATAACGGGGATTTTTCCAAGAAAAAAAAGAGATATGACGCGCGTACACGTGCGTACATATTATATACAGTAGCAAAAGAAAAGAGGATTTCGCCCGAAAGGGTAAGAAAAAGCAGTGTATTTTATGTAAACTATATTTTATGATATTCGAAGCGTTTTTTAAACGTACGTTTAATTATACAAAGGTAGACATTGTTTTACACATAACAAATTATTTTGATAATTTTATTTGCTGAATATATACATCATATTATATAGAATACTATATATCAACATATTAATCGAGATTTCAAATTACTATTTTACCATAGTATTTCGTTATGATTATAGGCACAGAAAAAGGGCGAAAAAAAGCGCCCATTAAACGTACGTTTAAAAGTCACCCTAGCACGTATATATCATTGATTATTAGCAATATATACAGAAAAAGAGTGCACAGTCTCCAAAACAGCAGTTTTTGAGACTAAACGTCGCTTGAGAAACGTCTACAGACGTTCTGTCCCGCTTCCAGCACAGATCCGGAACTGAAAACAGAGGCAAACTTAAAAACAAATAGTATGATTACACCAACGACACAGGCCGCCATTGCGGTATTGAATGACATCTATATGGGAGAAAGCTACCGCACGGATGAAATGAAAATTCCTGAGGAAACCAGGAAAAAGCTGCTGGACAGGCTATCTGCAGCAGGGCTCATAAAACTTGAAGCGGACAAAGACCCGCAGCAGCTCACATCCTATCGGCTCACGAAAAGAAGCCCTCAGATTTCCCTGCTCAATATACTCGAAGCAACAGGAGAACACCTGAACTGCAACCACCCCACTACCGAACAGTTCTACATGCGGTACGGACGGGCGGCACAAAAGCTCGGAGTGGTAAATCACATGACACGCCTCTACCTGGAAGAAATAAAGCTCTGCGACCTGTAAACGCAAGAGCAGAACATAATTTATTAACTAACTAACAAACAATGAATCATGAACAGTAAACAAATGATGCAAACCATGTTTGCACTATGCACATCCGCAATCCTCACGACCGGATGCAGCAATGATGAACTGATCTCGCCGAAAGGCGAAAGCGGAAGCGGAAACGGGGAAACCTCCGTTACCTTCAGCCTGGGACTGCCACAGGGCGATGAAGTGGGATACACAAGGGCCACGGATGCCACCATTGCCGATGATGAAACGGAAAACACCATGAAGTCGCTTAAAGTCTATCACTTCCATGCAAAAGTAGACGCTGCGGCCGACGAACCTGCCGACAACGCCTACCAATTGGTGAGAATTTACAATGTTCCCATAACAACGTCCGCCGCCACCAACGGTGAATCTCCTACCACTGCCGGAACCTGCATAAACAACGGCAACGGAACATACTCCGTAAAACTGTCGCTGCGCACCAACGCGATAACCGAAACGGACAAACACGCATTCGCATTCATTGCAAACGACTCGTGCAGCGCATTCGACGCAAATTCAATGGCAGAAGGAATAACACTGGAACAATTGCACAAACAGCTTGCCGACAAGCAAGTGACCGGAGGTACAGCATCTGCCGACCTCTTTATGGGCGACCCGGCAGGGCTGTGCATGACGGGAGAAGTGAAAAACAAAACACTGACAAGCGGGAGTAACAAACTGAGCGAAGACGCCGACAAAACCCCGCTGACGCGCATCATGGCGCGCCTGGACGTGAAGAACTTCGTACCCAAGGATCGTGACTTCAAAATAGAGTCCGTACGCCTGCTATACTCCGAATACTATACCGCCCCCAAAGGGTATCTATTCAGTATGGAAAACCCGGACTACATTTGGAATACACCGGAAAGAGAAATGGAGATCACACAGAACCCCGTGTACGACACATACGGATATCTGCCTTATGCCGACTATAGTGCAGCATCGGGAATGAAAGATACATGGGTGGCTACAACCGTCAACAAACGCGAGGGAGTATGGTACAAGAAAGTACTCTATATGTACGAATTCCCGGTAAAGAATGGTGCCGGAAGCTCCACAAACATCCCTCCTATCCAGATAAAAGTGAAATATACACTCAACGGAGTATCCGCCACAACCACCTTAAAGATAGTAGACCCACTGACATCAGTACCCTATGCCATTACGCGAAACACAGTGTACACCTTGCAGGTGGGAGAAACCGAATCGCAGGGAGGAGGTCTGACATTCAACTTTGTATTCACCCCATGGACGGCACATGATGTAGATGTAGACTTGAGTGATGGAACGGAAGTAGTAACCCCGGCCCCATGAAAAAAATGGAAAATGGAAAATGGAAAATGAAAAATGAAAATTAAAAGACAGGATATAATGAAACAGATATATACATTGCTGGCTGCCACGCTGATGATGGCAGGAACCACTTTATGGAGCGGATGCAGCAACAACGAACTTTTGGAGAATGAAAAGCCCGACATTGAGAATACGGACAATCAGCAGGTGGCAGCATTCAGGTTCAGCCTGAAAGGGATGATGAAGCCCAATACGCGTGCCGTTGCAGAAGATCTGACAAAAGAAGGGGAAAAAGTCGTTAAGACCTTGTACGTAGCTCTCTTCGTAAAGGACGGAGGAACGGAAAAGGAAGATGACTATCAGCTGCACAGAATCTTTGCATACGATGATGAAGCAACGGGTGAAGCGTGGCAGGAGTATAAAATCACCCGGCCGGAAGATGGTACCGATGCGTACATCATCGAGAAACCGGGTACTGTGGGCGACTATGTGGCTTACTTCATTGCCAATCCGGACGATGATATGAAAGCGGAGTTCGCCAAGTTCCAACTGTCAGGCGGCACGGGTGCCGAGCTGGGGACTCGCACCAAGTTGAGCGACCTCGAAGCACTGAAAGCCAAAAAGGGAACTGCCGACGGAACTGTATTGGTAGGAGCGGCAGGCTCTCAAACTGCAAGAGGCTTCATCATGATTGCCAAACAAGACATCACACTAAGCACCGATGCCACTACATTGCAGGATATAAACCTGACACGCCTGGCGGCACGCTTCGACTTCATCAACTCGGCAGCAACAGAAAGCGACAGTAAAGTAACAATCACCGGCATAACGATGAAAAGCGCTGCCCAAACATCAAGACTGATGGAAGTGGCAGAGGTAAACAGCAACGAAACCTTCGAGGAACAGGCGGTTACACTCGATTCATGGACCAACCAGACAGTCTACCTCAGTGCATATACCTACGAGAATCTGAATCTGACCGATGCAAATGCCAGCAAACGTCTCAGCATCACAATAGAGTATACACTGAAAAAAGGAAGCGGTGCAGGTGAATCGGAAACCAAGATGAGCAAAGATATCCTGCTGAAAGTGGGAGAAAGCGATCTTGCCGTACAGCGCAACCATATATACCGCATCTACATGAACGGTGTGACGGGTGACTTCAACATTGAAGTAAAGGACTGGAACGAGGGGGAAACAGTGACCGTACCCGACGGGAATCTGGATATAAAATATACAGAGAAAGACTTGGGAAAAATCGGAGACTATGTGTATCTGAAGGACGGAGCACTGGACTTCAGCGACGGAGGATTAAGAAAAGCCTCACTGAACGGACAATTGACGTGGGCAGAAACGATGCCTAACAAGGACCCCGATAAAGGGGATTGCATCGGCATCGTATTCTCGAACAACATGACCGCTAACGACAAAGCAAAGGGATGGACAGGTTATGCGGTAGCACCAAAACGAGTTGTTGTAAAAAATGATAAGATAGCATGGGCTATAAATGATGAATACGCTGCCAATGACCCTGCAATCACTGATTATTCGGTTATTAAAGCTATCGTAAACGATAGGGATGGATATAGCTATTGCAAAAGTTTAGAAGAAAAAGGCTTAGACAACTATCCTGTTTTAAAGACCGTAAAGACTCTCCAACCGGCCATACCTGATGACATTACAAGTGGCTGGTATGTACCCAGCATAGGGTTAATCTGTGATATGTTTTATAATCTTGATGGTCTATACTCGCTCCATAGCTCTTATCAAAATGTTGATATATCCAGAAGTAAAAATAACAACAAACTGGTTTATCAAGCATTCAAAAGAAACAATAAAATAAATGATTTTACACAAAGAGCTGCAGGAGAGGACATTTCTGTTGTACCTGATGATATTTGTACATGCTCGGAAATTGAAAAGACCGATGGAATCTATATTAATATAGATCAAGACGATTTTAGAATTTGCGGCTATATGGACAAAACAGATAGTCGGTATGTATCTTTTGCCGTCTTTGCCTTTACCTATCCTTCAAAACCGTAATCATCAGAAAAGAATAGTTATAACCTTTTCCTCCTTCTCCCGCATTCCCTCCCACAGAATCGGGGGAAGTAAAGAGAGATTATAACACTTCTCAACCTATTCAGACCGGAGTACCTTAGTCTCTCCCCCCCTTAGAGAAATTAAGATACTCCGATCTATATATTGAGAAATCTATCGGAAAAACGGAAGAAAGCGCTCTTTGAAATGTTGGGGAAAGAAAGAAAAAAGTTATCTTTGTATTAAGATTGAATTAAACCATACATTATGAGTGCTGACACATCGGTAAGCGTGTTGATGATAGTATGTCCGGTCGTTCGGCCATTGAGTGGGAAGCCTTGGGAGTGGATTTAGAAATAGAAAGCCTAAAACATCCGGAACGCTATCCACTAATAATGAAGCGCACTCCATTAGATTGCATGTAAACTGATTAAAATGGAGATAAACAATGACCAAATCGAACACTAAATCAATAAAAGGATGACGTAACTTCGATGAAATATTGGATGTAGAATACGCCCCCCAGGAACTCCCGAACGCAACACCTTTGAGAAAGACGCAGAGGCTTTTATCCTTGCAGAACGCCTGAAAGAAGAAGAGAAGTTAAGATTAGATCGGCTCATACACTAATTATGAGAAAAACTTCTTATCTTTGTAATGGCTACGTGTGATGCCTTTGAAGAAAAAATGTGAAATAAAATAATATAAATCATGCCTACTATATCTGAATTCTTTGGCATAGTTATTGCCATTCGTTTTTTAGATCATAATCCTCCTCATTTCCATGCTCGATACGGGAATTATAAAATATTGGTGGAAATAGAAAATGGGGCAGTGAAAGGAGAAATGTCAGAACGGGCTTTACGCCTGATTCTTGAATGGTTGGAACTGCATCGGGAGGATTTAAAAGAAGCATGGAAAAAAGCTTCTCTTGGAGAAGAACCTAATAAAATAGAACCTTTAAAATGAAAATATTATGTGGAAAGAAGTCTTAAAAGCTCATTATCTGGATGGCTACCGCATAATGGTACTGTTCAATGACGGTATGCGTAAAGTAGTTGATTTCACGACTTTATTGCATCAGTATCCTGTATTCAAGTCTTTACAAGATATCAATGTGTTCAAGAACTTTAAAGTAACTGATACATTGGAATGGGAAAACGGGGAAATAGACATAGCGCCCGAGTATCTGTATGAGAACGGAGTCCCGGCATAAATTATAATCTTTCCAGGTCACCGTTGTATTAAGATTGAATTAAACCATATATAATGGAACGGTTATTAGAGTTAACAGATATAGAAATACGCATGGGGTTCGCAGCATCGTGCGTAGAAGTTGTTGCCAAACGTGCAGGATGCTCCTATAGCGAAATGTACCAGCGAATGAAGCGTGTAGGATTAATAAACAACTACATCATGCGACATTATGATACAATTCATACTGAAAGCCGGGAAAACATCACCGACAGCATTTTAGAATGTTTGGAGAACTGGGAACCTATCAAGGTATTACCGCTCCCAAAGGTACAAACCTCTATCTATTGCGACAAAAAAAGAAAGGAAATTATGAAGATGATATTATCATAAAAGATATTATTCAGTGGCAACGAATTGGTTGTATAGTCGTCCGCCTTTCCGAGCGTTTGGACGTTTCGCCCGAAGAAGCCTTCGACATCTTCTATGAAAGTGATACTTGCCGACGCTTCCACGATCCCAAAACCGGGCTTTATCTCTATGGCGATCTCTATATCGTGGATGAGGTGATGCGCGAGTTGCAGGATAAGCAAGGTTGAGTCCACTATTCGATTTGGATTTTCCGAAGTTCAAGCATATTTTCGGTTTGGATTTTCCGGACTTTTATTCTATTTTTGATTTGGATTTTCTGGAAAATCATGTATCTTTGAGCTGTAAACGAAAAGATTAGATAATATGGCTAAGTATTTCAAAAGACATATAGATACATATCTGGAAGAATGGAGAAACAGTTCTAATAGGAAGCCTCTTTTAGTGAGAGGAGCCCGACAAGTAGGGAAGTCATCTGCCATCCGACACTTGGGGGAAAGTTTTAAATACTTCCTTGAAGTAAACCTTGAGCGTCAGAAGAATATAAAGACACTATTCGGCGAAAATCTGGACGTGAAGAAATTATGTAGTCAGCTTAGCGCTATTTATAACGTTCCGATTGTGCCGGGTGAGACCCTGCTATTTATAGACGAAATACAAGAGTCGCAGCGTGCCATATCATCATTGCGCTATTTCTACGAGGACTATCCTGAACTGCACGTAACAGCTGCCGGTTCTCTTTTGGAATTTACCCTGAATGAACTGCCCTCGTTCGGCGTAGGAAGAATACGCTCCATGTACATGTACCCCTTCTCTTTCGACGAGTTCCTGGAAGCACAAGGTCTCGGGATGCAGGTAGATTACAAGCAAAACGAAGCAGACTGCGAACACCCACTCCCGATTCCGCTACACGAAGAGATGGTGTCTCAACTACGCTCATACTACCTGGTGGGCGGTATGCCCGAAGCTGTGAGAGTATGGGTACAAACAGCCGACTACAGCGAATGCGCCACCGTACATAATGATATCCTGGATACCTATCAGGATGATTTTAAAAAGTACAAAACAAGAATATCTCCACTATTACTGTCGCAAACACTGAAGTCAGCAGCCCTGCAAGCCGGACAAAAGTTTGTATATGCACAAGCAAGCGACATAGCAGACGGGACAAGCGTAAAAGAAGCCCTATCACTGCTTACACTTTCGGGGCTCGTCATCCCCGTGACGCATACCGCTGCCAACGGCATTCCATTGGGAGCCGAGATCAATCCGAAATTCCGAAAATATCTCTTTTTGGATATTGGACTGATGCAGTCGATGCTGGGAATACAAGCCAAGGACATCCTTATTACCGATGAAGTTAACTTCGTCAATAAAGGTGGATTGTCAGAAGTATTTGCCGGACTTGAACTAATGAAGTATAGCAGTTACTTAAAGAAACCGGATCTTTATTACTGGCAACGCACAGAACGCAATGCACAAGCCGAAGTAGACTATGTAATCAGCCGAAAAGGCAAAATATATCCTATCGAGGTAAAGGCAAATAACTCCGGCAGCATGCAAAGCATGTACAAGTTCATTGAACTGAAGGATTGCGACTACGGAATACGAACCAGTCTCGAACCTTTCTCTTCGTACGAGAAAATAAAAGTAGTACCTCTATATGCACTTTCAAACAAGATAATACAAGAATAACTTCTTCTCTTTTCCCCAACATTTCAAAGTCCGCTTTCTTTTAAAACGAATTGTAGTTATAAAAGAAGCGAGCAATGTTGCAGACATTACGAACATACCATTATTACTGTATGGGAAGAAAAACCATGCAGTACATCCTTATTGCCATAGGCTGCCTGTCACTCCATGCATGCGACATAGAGGACGAAAGGGACATATGCTGCAAGCGAATAGTCATGGAGCATCGATACACCAGCGAAGGACAAGACGCATTCGAGGATAATATACACTCACTCAAGCACTTCCTGTTCGATGAAACTGAAAGGTTCGTAAAGGAAATAGCACCCGGAAAGAACCTGCAACAGCAAAGCCTCGACGAACTGGAAGCAGGAAGCTATACGATGGTGACTCTGGGAAACGTCACAAAAACTACATTACCGGATATTCCGGCAAAAGGCGAACCGCTATCCCAATTCCTGCTGCAACCGGCAGGAACAGATGCCGGAAATGCTGATCCGTTATATTATGGTATATGCCGCTTCGACCTGGTTGATAAAACTGCCAGGCACAACCAACGCTTCGTAACCTACCTGGCCAATGTACACAGTAAACTGCAAGTGACCGTGAAATGGCAGAATCTGCCACCAGCCATGACAACAGCACCCGTTTATAAAATGACACTGAGCCACTGCGCCGACAGCTACGAGCTGGACGGAAAGCAGGGATACTCATTGGGCGAAAAACGATTCCCCTACTCTGCATCCTGGAACCGGGAGCATCAGTTGGTATGCGCACTCAAAGGGCTGAAACTCAAAGAAGAGTTTGTAAGCCTGAGGTATACGAACAGTAACCTGCCCGTGCTGCACGTCCTCTGCCAGGAAGGGGAAGGTTATAAGGAAATTACCCCGGCACTGGATCTGAAAACAGCTTTCAAAGTATGGGGATACAAACCGGAAAACTCGGAAAGGCAGGAATACAAAATCATAGTGACCATCTATATGGATGGGCATGTAGGGATAAAAGTAGAAGCGGAAACAGGGGTGGCAGACTGGATAGAAGGGGGAAGCTTTGGGTAAGAATGAAAATGAAAAATGGAAAATGGAAAATGGAAAATGGAAAATGAAAAAATGAAGATGGGAAGGTGGATGGTATGGGGCCTGGTGATACTGATGGTGGCATCATGCTGCAAGGAGGGCATCGGGGAAGAAGGAAACAACGGAAATAGTGAAACGATACTTGTATCCTTCAGCATAGGTACGCCTGCAAGCGACGAGGTGGAATACACACGTGCTACGCAGGATGCATCGGAAACAAGAATAAACAGCCTGACGGTATATGACTTCCTGGTGACGGATAAAGATACACTCTTTGAAAGTGTGCAGTATCTGGTGGAGGCAGGAGACGGTGCAACAACGCCCAAAGCAGGACAGTTTCTACATACCGATGCAGGAGCCACAGCATGCCTGTCACTCCATGCCCCCAAAAATACAACACATGTATTTGCATTCGTGGCAAATGAGGAGAAGACTCATTTCGACTCTATCATCTATAAAAAGACACTGCCCATGGACAGCCTGCGGTGGACAGCAGCTACACGGAAACTGAAAGATGGAGGAGACTGCGGAAGCCTTGTAGGAGACAAGGGGGCGGTAATGACAGGAAACACCGTTCCGCTGAATCTGCCGGGTGACTTGAGTGATACGGATAAAATGAAAGTGAAGCTATACCGGATTGTAGCCCGCGTGGACGTAAAGAATGAAGTGGCGGATACACAGGATCTGGTAATAGAGAATGTAAGCGCCAGGAATTGCGCCCCCATGGGATATCTGTTTGAATGGAGCAGTAGCGGCACCCCCACCGCGGAAAAGAGACCGAAGGGTTACACCGCACCCATAGCCATGACGCGCAATCCGGCCGTGACAACCGGGGATCTGCAAAGTCTGAAGAAAGGGCAAACATGCGGAAAGGTACTGTATCTATATGAGTATCCCACTACGGAAACGCTTATACCTACCCTGATACTGACCTATACACTGAACGGAGTGTCCGGAACCATGGAAGTGGAAATGACATCGGGAGGGAAGCGAATCAATATCAAGCGGAACAGGAAGTATACGCTGGTGGTAGGAGGAAGTAGCACTACGCGCGTGGTGTGCAGCGTGGAGAGTAACGAAACAACAGAAAACGAATAATAAAGGAGAAGAAGAAGATGAGAATGAAACGTATCATACTGTCAGTATGCACAACGTTCTGCACCCTGCCCCTCTGCGGACAGAACGTAGAACTGAAGACAAACCTGCTATACCTTGCCACCACTACCCCCAATATCGGCGTAGAGTGGAGGATGGGCAGAAAATGTACCACAGCACTCATGGCTGCCTACAATCCGTTCCACTTCAGGCAGTATCAGACGGCAGAAGGAAACACCGTCAATCCGAAACTGATGCATTGGCTGGCAGAAGGAGAGGTAAGATATTGGTTCCGCGAGTCCTTCAGGGGATGGAATATGGGAATAAACCTGTTTGGAGGGGAGTACAACATAGGCGGAATCAAGTTCGTAGACAAACTGAAAGAACAAAGATATAAGGGTTGGGCCGCAGGTGCAGGACTCACCGTAGGATATCAGTTTACTCTCTCCACAAGGTGGAAGATGGATTTCTCCGTAGGGGCAGGATACGCATATACGGAATACGAAAAATATGACTGTTACGTATGCGGAGACAGAATAGGTGAGAATAAAAGGAATTACCTGGGACCGACAAAGGCAGCCATTTCATTGGTATACCTCCTTGAATAGAATCACCCGCAATCCGCCTAAATTAAAATTAACAATCAGTCCATTAAGAGTTAACGGCTGATTATATCTATTAAACCATGTTGTAATTTGCCCCGTTTTGCACTGAAAATTTGGAGATTGGAGAAAAGCACGTATCTTTGCAATGTGTTTTTCATAGTATTAGATTTAAGGTTAACAAAAGATTGGCTGTCTGGGATAGATAGCCTTTTTTTATGCCCTTTTCTTTGGAATAGTGTGATAAAATCAAAAACCTTGCGACAGATAAGATAAATATCAACCTAATTATTTATCTTTGTTAGCTTGAAAAAGTTAGCATACTAAAAACAATAAAGTACAATGAAAGATTTTCTGAAATTTACGCTTGCCACCGTAACCGGTATTATCGTATCGAGCGTCATTTTGTTTTTCATCAGCATTCTGGTGTTTTTCAGTATGGTATCATCTTCGGAGTCGGAAACGCAAGTACGCAAGAACTCCATCATGATGCTGGACCTGAACGGTACATTGGCTGAACGCAGCCAGGAAAACCCGTTCGACTTCCTGATGGGTGACGATTATAACACCTACGGACTGGACGATATTCTCTCCTCTATTAAGAAGGCAAAGGAAAATGATGACATCAAGGGTATCTATATACAAGCCACTGAATTGGGGGCAGGTTTTGCAGCACGCGAAGAGATACGCAATGCTCTGAAAGACTTTAAAGAATCGGGCAAGTTTATCGTGGCTTATAGCGATAATTACTCACAAGGGCTCTACTATCTGTCGAGCGTAGCAGACAAGGTATTGCTGAATCCACAAGGCATGGTTGAGTGGAGAGGTCTCGCCGCAACACCCGTATTCTTCAAAGACTTACTGGCCAAAATCGGAGTAGAGATGCAAGTATTCAAAGTGGGTACCTACAAATCGGCAGTAGAACCATTCATTTCTACTGAAATGAGCCCGGCCAACCGCGAACAAGTCAATGCTTACCTCAGCTCTATCTGGGGACAAGTGACAAGTGATATCTCCGAATCCCGCAAAGTATCTGTAGACTCACTGAACGCCGCCGCCGACCGCATGCTGATGTTCTATCCCGCCGAGGAAAGTGTGAAAAGCGGATTGGTAGATACATTGATTTATAAAAACGATGTACGCAACTATCTGAAAGCCATGATAGGCATCGATGAAGACGACCGCATGCCCGTACTCGGCCTGAAGGAGATGATAAACGTGAAAAAGAACACTCCTAAAGACAAGAGTGGAAACGTGATTGCCGTATACTATGCGTATGGAGAGATTGACGGAGGTTCGTCTTCTTCCACCAGCGAAGAGGGCATCAACTCTACAAAGGTTATCAAAGACCTGCGCAAACTGAAAGATGACGAAGACGTAAAGGCCGTTGTGCTGCGCGTGAACTCGCCGGGTGGAAGTGCTTTCGGTTCCGAACAAATATGGTATGCAGTGAGCGAACTGAAGAAGGAGAAGCCGGTCATTGTTTCTATGGGTGATTATGCCGCATCGGGTGGCTACTACATCTCATGCAACGCAGACACGATCGTGGCCGAACCTACCACGCTGACGGGTTCTATCGGTATCTTTGGTATGTTCCCCAACGCTAAAGGCCTGGCCGACAAAATCGGTGTGAACTTCGACGTTGTAAAGACCAACCAATATGCAGACTTCGGCATGATAACCCGCCCCATGAACGATGGTGAAAAGGGACTGCTGCAAATGTATATAAACAATGGATATGACCTCTTCCTGACCCGTTGTTCCGACGGCCGCGGCATCAGCAAGGAAGAGTTGGACAAGATTGCCCAAGGCAGAGTGTGGACCGGAAGCAAAGCCAAAGAACTGGGACTGGTGGACGAACTGGGCGGCATAGACAGAGCATTGGAAATAGCCATTGCCAAAGCCGGTGTAGATGCTTACACCGTAATGAGTTACCCCGCCAAAGAAAGCTTCTTTGAAAGCCTGATGAATACAAATCCCGGTAACTACATCAAAGCCCGCATGCTGAAAGGTACAATGGGCGAGATTTACCAGCAATTCAGTGCCTTGGAGAACATTGACAAGTGCGACCGCATACAAGCGCGCGTACCTTTTGAACTTAATATTCAATAATGGAGGAAAACTTTATTAAGATACATCATTGGCTATACCCCCTCTCGTGGCTTTACGGGCTGGGGGTATGCTTGCGAAATAAACTCTTTGATTGGGGATGGCTCCGGTCAAAGAGTTTTGACGTTCCGGTAATATGCGTGGGAAACCTCGCTGTGGGAGGAACGGGCAAGACGCCACATACGGAGTATCTGATAAAGTTATTGCAACAAGCGGGACTGAATGTTGCCACACTGAGCCGCGGCTACAAGCGGAAAAGCAAAGGATACGTACTGGCCGAAAACAAAAGCAGCGTGTCGGAGATCGGCGATGAACCGTATCAGATGAAAAGCAAATTCCCCGATGTACGGGTAGCTGTGGACGAAAACCGCTGCCACGGCATAGAGCAGCTGCTTCAACTGAAGAGCCCTGCCGTAGATGCCATATTACTGGACGATGCTTTTCAGCATCGCTACGTCAAAGCGGGAATGAATATTCTCCTGACCGATTACCACCGGCTGCTATGTGACGACGCCCTGCTCCCCGCCGGAAGACTGCGCGAACCGGCAAGCGGCAAGTATCGGGCACAAGTCGTAATCGTCACCAAATGTCCGGATGATATCAAGCCGATAGACTTCAACATCATCACCAAGCGGCTGAACCTATATCCTTACCAGCAACTGTACTTCTCAAGGTTCCGTTATGGTATGCTGACCCCGCTATTTCCCCAAAAGGCGAACAGCCGGAAAGTGCTCTCCTCCCTGACGGGAGACGAACAAATACTGCTGGTTACGGGAATCGCCTCTCCTACCCCGTTAGTGAAAGAAGTGGAAGCTTATACTTCCCACGTCAGACTACTGGCATTCGACGACCACCACGACTTCAGGAATAAAGACTTGCAACAAATAAAGGAGCAGTTCCTGCAACTGGAAGAATGGAAAAGGCTGATTATCACCACCGAAAAAGATGCAACACGGCTGAAACACCATCCGGCACTGGACGAAGCGCTGAAACCGTACATCTACGTGCTGCCCATAGAGATAGAGTTTTTACAAAATCAACAATATATATTCAATCAAAACATTATTGGCTATGTTAGAACATATTCAAGAGACAGCAGCCTTTCTGAAAGGAAAGATGCACACGCATCCGGAGACTGCAATTATCCTCGGCACCGGACTCGGTAGCCTTGCCGGCGAAATCACCGAAAAGTATGAAATAAAGTATGAAGATATTCCAAACTTCCCCGTTTCTACCGTCGAAGGGCACAGCGGAAAGCTGATTTTCGGCAAGCTGGGCAACAAGGACATCATGGCAATGCAGGGACGTTTCCACTTCTACGAGGGTTACTCCATGAAGGAAGTTACCTTCCCGGTACGCGTAATGCGTGAACTGGGCATCAAGACTTTGTTCGTTTCCAACGCCAGCGGTGGTACAAACCCGGATTTCGCAATCGGTGACCTGATGATCATTACCGACCACATCAACTACTTCCCCGAACATCCGCTTCGTGGCAAGAACATTCCTTACGGCCCCCGCTTCCCGGATATGAGCGAAGCATACGACAAGGAACTCATCCGCAAAGCCGACGAGATAGCAGAGGAAAAAGGTATCAAAGTGCAGCATGGCGTATACATCGGCACACAAGGACCTACGTTTGAAACTCCTGCTGAATATAAACTGTTCCACATCCTGGGAGCAGACGCAGTAGGCATGTCCACCGTACCTGAGGTGATTGTGGCAAACCATTGCGGTATTAAAGTGTTTGGTGTATCTGTAATTACCGATCTCGGTGTGGAAGGTAAAATTGTAGAAGTATCCCACGAAGAGGTACAGAAAGCTGCCGATGCAGCGCAGCCGAAAATGACAGAGATTATGCGTGAACTGATAAACAGAGCGTAAAAGAATGGGAACAGAAATATCAACCCTCGGCGAATTCGGTCTCATCCGTCGCCTCACCGAAGGCATTGAATTAAAAAACAAATCCAGCCGATACGGCATCGGTGATGATGCTGCCGTCCTCTCCTACCCTGCAGACAAGGAGGTGCTTGTGACCACCGATCTGCTGATGGAAGGCGTACACTTCGACTTGATTTATGTACCGCTGAAGCATCTGGGATATAAATCGGCAGTAGTCAACTTCTCCGATATCTATGCCATGAACGGTACACCGAAGCAAATCACCGTTTCTTTGGGTATCTCCAAACGCTTCAACATAGAAGATATAGAAGAACTGTATGCCGGAATCCGCCTGGCTTGCGAAGAGTATAACGTGGATATTATAGGCGGAGACACTTCTTCGTCCTACACAGGACTTACCATCAGCATCACCTGTATCGGTGAAGCAGAGAAAGGCAAAGCCGTTTACCGCAACGGTGCCAAGGAAACCGACCTGATCTGTGTTAGCGGCGACCTGGGTGCAGCCTACATGGGCCTGCAACTGCTGGAACGTGAAAAAGCCGTCCTCAAAGGAGCCGATAAGGACCTGCAACCCGACTTTGCCGGTAAGGAGTATCTCTTGGAACGTCAGCTGAAACCGGAAGCCCGCAAGGATATCATCGAGAAGCTGGCGGAAGAAGGTATCCAGCCAACTTCCATGATGGATATTTCCGATGGTTTATCTTCTGAGTTGTTGCACATCTGTACGCAAAGCAAAGTTGGCTGCCGCGTCTACGAGGAGCACATCCCCATCGACTACCAGACGGCCGTCATGGCAGAAGAATTTAACATGAACCTGACCACCTGTGCCCTCAATGGAGGCGAGGACTACGAACTGCTGTTTACCGTCCCCATCGCCGACCACGAAAAGATTTCTGAGATGGAAGGTGTAAAACTTATCGGCCATATCACCAAACCGGAATTGGGTTGTGCTTTAATTACCCGCGATGGTCAGGAATTTGAACTGAAAGCACAAGGCTGGAATCCATTGAAAGGGGAAGATGTTGCTGAAGAAGAAGCAGAGAATACCGATTCAACCGTATAAAAACTCATCTCCTCAATATTTTTTCTTAAAATATAGACGCTGATAATTAGCCACATAGGCAATTATCAGCGTTTTTTATGTACAAACCTCTTGCATAGTCCAAAACTTTCACTACCTTTGCAACCGCAAAAGAGAAAAATGGTGCCATAGCTCAGTTGGTAGAGCAAAGGACTGAAAATCCTTGTGTCCCCGGTTCGATTCCTGGTGGCACCACTTAACAAGAGTAGCAAAACACAGCAAATCCCTGAAATACAGTGTATTTCGGGGATTTGCTTTTTAAGGACACCCCCCTTAAAAGCGCAAAAAACGGCAGTTTATAGAACATTTCTCTTTGTTCATTCATATGCTTTTTTTTCGGCGCAAAAAAAGCAAACGAAATGGTATCTAATGTGCTGAACTGCTGCATTTTGCATATCGACAAACTGGTTTCATTTCCTTAATTTTGAAACTTAAAAAAAGAGGTATTATGAAACAAGAAATGATGAATGTTTTGGTCTACATTATCAAGACCAGGAAATTGAGAAACGGAGAATGCCCAGTATTACTCCGAGTTACGATTGACGGGGTTTGGAGCGACATCCGCATCAACCGCAGTGTAAAGGAAGAAATTTGGGACGCCAAGTTAGGGATGTGCCGGGGAAAGAGCCGGGAAGCCAACGAGCTGAACGAATATATCCGAAGCCTGCATACCCGACTGTATGAAATACATCGGAATATGGTATTACAGGACGAGCTATTCACCCCGGAACTGCTCTTGAAAAAACTCTTTAATAGAGAAACGACGAAAACAGTCCTGCAATTCTTCAAAGAACATAACGAGGACTGTCGGTTACGCATCGGTTTGGATTACGCCTATTCCACGGTCAACAGGTACGACAACTGTTACAAGTCGCTGCAAGCCGTGATAGAAAAAGAGTGCGGAAAATCCGATATTACATTTTCCGAGTTTACCTCCCAGCTTGTCCGCAAATACGAACTTTATCTGACGGTTGATAAGGGAATAAGCCTCAATACGCTTGTCCGGTATATGAAAGTGGTTAAGAAAGTCTGCACCTTGGCCATAAGAGTGGGGTTACTGAAAAATGACCCGTTTGTGGGGATAAAATTCAGACAGCCTAAAACCCACCCCGTTTTCCTTACCAAAGAGGAACTAGAGATTATCATGCAGAAAGAGTTTACCTTGCCCCGAATAGCCATCGTCCGGGACGTGTTCGTGTTCTGTTGTTTCACCGGGTTAGCTTTCGTGGACGTAAGCACCTTGAAAAAGGAACATATCGTAATGGATAACGAAGGGACTTACTGGATTCGTAAGACCAGAGAGAAAACGGAAAATATGTGCGATATTCCCTTGCTCAATGTACCGTTGGAGATTATTCGCCGGTATGAAAACCATAAAATCTGCAAGTCGAAAGATATTCTGTTACCGGTCATGTGCAATCAAAAAATGAACTCGTACTTAAAAGAAATAGCCGATTTCTGCGGCATTGACAAGGACATAACCACGCACACCGCCCGCCATACGTTTGCCACGACCGTTACGCTGGCCAACGGTGTAGCCCTAACAAACGTAGCCCGGATGCTCGGCCATTCAAGCACCCGAATGACGGAACATTACGCGAGGGTACTCAACCATAACATCTGTTCCGACATGAAAATGGTTCAAAGCAAAATAAGTTTAACCGAAACTTATTGATTTCGGGGGTTGCGGGTGTCGGAATAATGAAAAGGCTATCTGTTGGAGTTCAGATAGCCTTTTTCATTCACTTAAATACCTTCCGGTAATTGTCTTTCAGCATTTTCTCAAGTACTATGTATCCTTTATCCATCTCATACTCCTCACAATTAATAAGATAGTCGGACTATTAGCTACATGCTATTAGTGACTTGTTTCAAGAAAGTTTTTTCGGCCTAACAATCATCTTTACACCACTATTGGTTCAATCTTAAACATTTGCGTACCATCGTGAAATCCCCAGTAAATCGACTTACGCCCAACGATAGCAAGAAAAACCCCATCAATAACTATTCTTGACTTGTAAAATACATCACAAATAGAGGATATATCCACCGCAGATGGCGTAGGATTATCTTCTGGATGAGTGTGCCATTCTCCAAAATATATCCTTTTATGATTTGAGGATTCAAATTCGCGTTTGATTATCTCGTTTGCTTTATTAGCATCTCTAATACAACCACATTTAGAAGAGCGATCTATTAGCATACAAGGTTCCGATACTTGATTAATACGATAATGTTTTTCACTTATTTCCGACCCTAACAATATGCCACCATTCTCATTACCCGATATCTGACACATTGACTGCAATACTTCCACAATTTCAATCACCACTTCAACTGTATAATCAGTTATACTCACAGGGGAAATTCTTGAACTTCCCCGAATTTGACAGATTTTACCTCGACTGTCAATTTGAGTTTTTTTTCTATCGCGATATTTATGTTTCCTACCCATCTGTAACACTTTGATTTTTGGGGTTGTTGTATAAGTTGATTGATATGCGGATAAAAAGCTGATAACAAAAGAGTAACATCATTACCTGAATAAAGTGAGTATTCCCCGTTACACCCTGCATCCTTTTTTGTGAAACGATCGGCATGAGTAATATATTCTGTTGCCGCAAGTAGGTTATATTTGTAAAGCATACATTTCTCATCGTTGTAAAGTGTAAGGTTTTTAGGCATTTGTTCAGGATTGATGTATACCAGATGTCCAGCAATACCAAAAGGTTCAAGCCAAAGGATAAATGTTGGTCGTTTAATATACCCCTCACACAGGGCATCTACGACAAATTTTTCCGTCATTACATCGCCTGTGCAAAGAAAGAGAGCTGTATGTGAATTCAATTCTTCGTTATTATCTATGACAACATCCTGAAACACAGCATTGTATGTCTGAACAATTCTTTCCGGGCGGATAGAATATAGATAATCAGCTACTGCATCTACCTTATTTTGATAGAGATAATGAAAGCCCAATAAGTGACGCCCAATATTCTCAGCTTGAAGACTTTCTATGTCTATTAATGTAAAATCTGTATTATTCCATCCACTGAGAAAATATGTTAGATTTGATCCGATACTACCCAAACCAGCTATCACAAATCTTTGTTTCGTCATCTCCATTCCTGCCGTTCGCATAGCAATGCGATGAGAAGAATATAGTTTGCCATATTGTCGTTCCAATAGTTGTTTCTTTTTTTCAAAACGCAATAACACATCACATGCTGTAAGTTTATTACAGCGAAATCCATTCTTTTTTGTATTCACTCTATCTATATAAATACCACCTATTGTAGTTTCAGATAGCTGAAAGACTATAATCCCACCATGGTGAGTATTGATATAACGCTTAATGTTCTTACGATCTTCTGTTGATGAAGTATATTTCAAAAGCTCTTGCAATGTTAGACAGTATGGCGTCTTCTGTGGCACACAGACACTCTTTATAAATAATGCCTCAGTTTCTTCCACCTTGTTATGGCATTTTAAATAGCGTTCAATAGCTGTCTCTTCATCATTCTGTGGAAGCAGCAAAGCTCTCGTTATAGTCTTGGATTTTTTTGTTCCTAAAAGCCTTTGGTCATAAAGTAAAACTTTTAGAGTACAAGTTTCAATAGGAAAGTCCCCACACATTAACCAATAGTCAAAAGTATCAGGTTCTCCATTATATACCCGCACCCAATAGCTATTTATTTCCGCATTGAAGTCGTCTATATTCTCTCCTTTGATACCCTGCTCAATTAAAATTTTTGCCCGTCTCAAGCAATGTCGTATGATTTCGTAAGGATTATCTATCGGATAATTGGTTCCGTCAGCCATTAAGCATAACTTTCCCCCCACACTCTCTATGTGGGGCAAATATCCAAAAACCTTACTTGGAAAGTATACATCGGGGAACGTGTAAGGAAATGACTTTTTAAATCCAAAATAGAGCTCTATTTCCTTAGTCTTATCATTTATGTCTACTTCAGTTATAACTTTCCATTGTTCGGCATAATAATCCGTACGAACATCAGGGATTTCCTCTACACGCATTACATTCTCTATTCTATAGAGTTGTTCAAAGCATGAGATCAATATGTCTGTTAGATTATGCAAAGCGACTATTGGTGTTTAAGGCTCCTGAAAATGATTTTGCCTGTGCATCTTCATCCTCATCCTTTGCCGTACTACAAGAGAATCTATCGCCAAAATGCTTTTGCCATTTCATACAAGCATCATGGGGATTCTTACATTCAATTGCTCGAGTTGCATCATCCTTAAAAGATTTGAGTTCTGCAAGAAACTTCTCTTTACGAGTTTTTTTGTAATGCTCAAACAAATCTTCATAAGGATATGTCGGTCGCCAACAATGGAATCCGTCATCTTTACTCAAAGCATTATGCATTGCTGTTAGAATATCACGCATTGCAATATCTTCACGTAAATCGGCATTATTCTTATAGTATTCAGCAGCAAGCATTGTCATAATGCAGCCGGTTGGCATCTTAAAATCTTTTTCATTGTTAATATTTTCACACCAAGCCTTGAAGTAGCGTACTAGCCGACGTAACATTGTCTTTTTGCCACATTCTTTACTAAACCAGTCTATTAACTCACGAGGATCTGAATACATCCAAGGGTCTTTACGATGTGCTAATTGAGGATGGTCATCTCCATCTACCATGAAGTAAATAGGTAAGTCTATATGATGTCCGTCAGCATAGAGAACTGTTACACAAGGAGCATTGTCCTCGGCACCTTTTGTTGTATGTTTTTCTACCGCTTTTAGTACTTCTTTATGATACCAATCTAAGTCCTTACGTTCATCTTGCGATTCTCCAACAAAGTATACGCCATCGTCAAGATCGTAAGCACCCAACCCCTCCTCGTCTTTGATAGGAGCAAGAATCGTATGCATAGCATACGATCCCTGCCAGTGAAAATTAGGCTGAATATAATCAGAATGATTTTCTTTGAAGTATTTTCTTATACGATCACGTAACGCATCACGATTCTTCTTCAGTGTCGTTCGTCTATTTTTGGTTGCATTTATGGTATCATGAAATGCATTAAATTGCTCTTGATTATTTGCCATGTATTTAAATCTTTAAAGTTTTATTTGTTTCAAAAAAAGCCTCAATTTCCGAGTCCATTTTTATATTATTTGCGACATTCTGTCCGCAAGACTCAAGTAGTTTCAATGAACTATATGATGCATTGTCCATATCCAGGCAATCAATATGATCCTTTGATTGTTTAACGTGGTCTATTCTTTGATAGTTGATATTCCAATGAGGAGATAGCTTTCGTATAAAAAGATCGGTAAAAAAACTTTGTCCATCAGAATATGCGTCAAATAACTTTGCACCCCAATTTAAAAACCCTCGAACAGAATTTGCATCTGCATTTTCTCCCTTAGGAGAGGATAGGCATCCAATAGATAAAACGGATAATTTCTGATATGCTTTACCCTCTCCAACAAAATATTCATACGCCTCAAGAATACCACACAATGTTGGATTGTTAGCCCATAACCCTCCATCAATATGCTGATCAGGACCTATATTAACTGTATTAAAATAAGTAGGAGCCGCAGTTGTTGCCATAGCTACCTCCACACATGTCTTATTATTATCTCGAGTTAATAGAGGGGTATGATCATATTTGAAAACACAAGGTGTCCACTGTGTGATATTAAAAGAAGGAATACACAGTAAATTATTACTTTCTCCTATTTTTCTGTTTCCAAATACGGAAACCAAAGCATTTCTTAGTATATTACTCTCATACTTAGGTTTACAGAGCATACGATATGAAGGTAGATGCTTTATTCTATAAAGATATCTCTTTAAGAAGTGCTTTTTTTCTCTCTCACTAAAAATATCAGGACCATGTTCTCGATAAAAGTCACACACTTCTGCCATTGGAATTTTCATAGCAATGGCTAAGGCAAGAATCCCTCCGGTTGATGTACCACAAACTAAATCAAACATATCTGAAATGTACGCTTGCTTTCTTTTTTCAACATCAGCCAAAATAGTCGCTCCAAATAACCCTTTTATTCCTCCTCCGTCAAGAGATAGCACCTTAAAAACCTTGGATTTTTCATCCATAACTATACATATTTTACATCGACCTTATTCGATGGTTCTATGAAATTATTAAATAAACAATAACTCATTCTCATGAATCATTGTAGTACCAAGGCTGTTTTTGTTTAAAAAATCTAAGAAGAATGGTACTTTGCCATTTTTCTTCTATCTTTGCCGCAAATAAAAGACCATATAAAATTCGACTATTTTTTATATGGCTTGTCCCCAGCCAAAGGACATACTTTCGAAATAGAGAGCGGCCCCTTCCAAAAGCATGCTCTCTTTTTCTTTATATTTCTAGTCGCTAACCCCTTCACTACATCATATGCTCATCTATTTTTTTATTTCCATTTTCCCAATTTAATGTCTTAACATCAGCAAAGAATGGTATTGCACCATAACGTCCCTGTAAGTAACTCTTACGAATATCTTCGCGAGGTTTAAATTCAGCCAATAACGTTAATTTAGTAGACCCATCCTTATCTTTTTCTACAAACCAAACCTCATCTGTGCGAATAAAATTAGTATCCAGCAAATGAGACTCATGGGTAGTACAAATCAATTGAGTGTTTTTATCTTTAGACAATTGCGAAAAATAGTATTCCAACATCTTTTGAGACATCATCGGATGCATACTACGATCAATTTCATCTATAAGATAAACGGCTGAATTAAAACGCAAGTCAATAAGCATAGGAATAAAATCTAACAAACGAATAGATCCATCAGATTCTTCATCCATATCAAAAATGACATCTTCATTTTGACTATTCTTATGAACCGTTTTTTGCTTATATATCTTTGTTTGCCCCTCTTTATCTGTTTCAAAGAAATACACAGACTGTTGGTCCGAAGAAGCTACGCAGCAGTTCTCATCAGGCTTAGCTTCTGATAAAATTTGTGATATTAGTTCTTTGGGCAAATCTGTTTCTTCCTTACATGTTAAAACTCTTTTAATATCTGATATCCCAGTATTAAAGAAACGTAATAGTTCTTTTGTTGCTTCGGAAAATTCATCATCCTTTTCTAACCGAAAAGATAAACCTTGAAAACGAGTTTCAGGAAAGATAATCTTCAAATCATTATCGAACCAACTGTAAACATCATCAATAGCGACTATTCCTTTCCCATTTCTTTTACAATATTCGGAAAGAAAACTTCTATCCAATGGAGTTCCATTAGATAAAAACCTAACAAACTGTCTAGCCTCATCATCTCCTTCAATATCCCCGAAAAAATAATCCACTGTATCTGTTTCACATTTTCGCTCAAATATTCTTTTCTTCGTCCGACTATTAATTTGATGTAAAAATTCATTCTTGATTCCCTTGATACTAAAGACTATACCGTAAGAATAATATGACGAATTAACCTTTATTTCTATTTCCAGCTTAGAGTCTATCTTTTTGTCAGTGGCAAGTTTGAACACATTCCAACTATTTTTAGGAAATCCACCTAATGCAATTTCTTTCAGAATACTTATGCAACGGATAGTATTAGACTTACCAGATGCATTAGCACCATAAATAATAGATGATCGTAAAACCGATATATCGTCTCTTTTTTCAGCTCGATAAACGTGTTCCGAAAGAGATGTGCCTTTTCCTGCTATGAAATTAATTTCCGTTTCAGAGTTAAAAGATAGTATATTTTCAAATTTTGCTCTTAATATCATTTGTCGTAAATATCATTTTTTTTGCAAACATACGACATATACTTGAAAATAAAAAGAAATTTCGTCTTTTTTTGCAAAAAAAACGCCATCTATTCAAATTTCTATTTCAGAACATATGTTCCGACATGAAAATGGTTCAAAGCAAAATAAGTTTGACCGAAACTTATTGATTTCGGGAGTCGCGGGTGTCGGAATAATGAAAAGGCTATCTGTTGGAGTTCAGATAGCCTTTTTCATTCACTTAAATACCTTCCGGTAATTGTCTTTCAGCATTTTCTCTATATCGGATTCCTTATACAAGACCTTGGTCCCTATCTGATAATAGGGTATTTTCCCTTCGCTCCGGTAATCCTGCAAGGCCCGCCTGCTTATCTTCAACCGTTCGGATAACTCCCGATCGGTTAAATATCTCTCCCCGTTAAGGGGCGGACGGCCCTTCTTCGAGAGTTTCTCGATCCTGTCAAGCATCCGGTCTATGGAATCAAAAAAGGCCGCTATTTGAGGGGCTGTCCTCGTAAGGAGGGTATTCAGTCCCTCCGCATTTAATCTTTCCATCGCTTAACCTCCTACAACATCCGTTATTAATCTTCTCACATCTTCCGGCTTATAGAATATCTTGCCGTTAATCATCGAATAAGGTATCTTGCGGGAGTTCCTTAAATACTGCAACTTCCTTTTCCCTATATTCAGTATCATACAAACATCCTGGCTGTCCAGCCATTGTCTCATTTCCTTTTCCTCGCCTTGATCGCAAAGCGTATCGACTTTCTTCGTAAACTGCTCGAAGCGGTTTAACATCTGCTCAAAAGTATTCTTCTCAATGCTTACTATTTCCATATCATTCTTTTTTTATTCGTAATTATCACGGGGAGGACAAATATAAAGCATTAATATTCAGCTTGTATCGGTTTAACGGTCGCTGGTCGCTTGTGGCTGCGAGTGGCACAGCCCTTTGATTGTCGGGCTGTGTCACTTATCTATATTCAGCCGTTATTTGCGACACCACTAAGAGGACTAAATGGTGGCGTAGGGATTTTTTTCGACTGTTTCAATCCTAATTTCTTCCCCGTTTTAAGCGGTAACTGTTCGTTGCCTATCAGATTGTTTCGATTTCAGGCGCGAATTTACCGCCGTGCCCGGCCTCGCAAGGTGGCTGCACTTTGAAGGTTTGTTCCGCTGGTTGCACAAAAAATCTTCCTCTTTCCCTCCATTCCCTTATCCGGGCGAGCGTATTTCGCGCGAAAGCCACCCGCTCCTCTTATCGAACGCTCCGCGTCCGTACCCCCGGCGCAGGCGGCTTTTGTTTGTGCAAACCTTGCTGTGATGCCTATACAAGGCGGTTTACTGCCCCCGAAACTCGAACACTCCTAACCGGCTCCGAGCAGCATTGCGGTTAAAAAAAAAGGTCAGAAATTATGAAACAGACAGAAAAAAATAAAGAAACTCGATCCTCCAACCTTCCAATCAGCATTGGGTTGGTTTTGAGAATAGCTCTCATGGTTACGGGATTTGCCCTTTGGGGCTGGTCTTTCGTGGCGGTGGCGGTAGGTATTCAAATAGCCCTTGCGGTCGTTAAAACCCTGCTTTCGTGCCTTGTCTCCCTGCTCGCACTGGCTGTCATAGTCGCCCTGGCCTTTGGTTTAATCTTCTAAAATTAACGGTATGGAAACAAAGTATTTTAATTCAGTGGATGCGGTAAGGGATTACGCACAACAAATGTACCCCGAAAACTATTTCCGGGTAGAGTATGTCCCCCAAAAATGCCGATGTAACGGCGTTCGGTGCGGGTATGAAGTGAGCGACAGACAGGACAGGGAAATACTGGAAATCCTTGTAGTGTGCCCGGTCTGTGCAAAAGAGGAAAGCAAGTAAATAATCAACTAATAATCACTTAAAAAATTAATGTTATGACAACGAGCAAGAACAACAACGGCATAGCCGTAACAGTAAAAGAGAACAGCAACAACGAGTTATTAACCGCAGTAGTGGCAAGCAAACCCGCAGACGGCGCAAGGAAAGCCGTGCCCCTCCCCTCTGACAAGATAGAGCCGAGTGACTACAACGCCCGTAAGACGTTCGACCCCGAAGCTCTCCGGGAACTCTCGCAAAGTATTTCCGTACATGGACTGATACAGCCCGTTACGGTACGTGCGAAAGGCGAGGGCGAGCGTATGCGTTACGAAATCATTTGCGGAGAACGGCGTTTCCGTGCGTGCCGTTTGCTCAACATGAAAGAAATCCCGTGCATCATCCGGGAGGCAACGGACGAACAGGCACGGCAACTGTCCGTAACGGAGAACGTGCAACGGGTGGACGTGCCCCCAATGGAAGCCGCCGAGGAATATAAATACCAACTGGAAAAAGGGTGCGACGTGGCAAGCCTCGCCATAATCTACGGCAAGAGCGAAAAACATATTTATCAAATGCTGAAACTTTGCGACCTCATACCGGGCATAGCCCGGCTCGTAAGGGAACGCAAACTCTCCGCTTCCGCAGGTATCGTCATAAGCAAGTACGACAAGAAAATACAGGCGGAAATACTGAACGACCGTTTAGGAAAGGACGGTACGGGAGACTGGTGCTGTATCTCTGCGGGTGTGTTGGAGGGCAAGATACATACTTGCTATACCAACAAACTTGAAAATTATCTTTTCGACAAGGCAGCTTGCATGAAATGCGCTTTCAACACCTCCAATTTTGACCTTTTCGCAGAGGGAAGCGGATGCGGAAGGTGTACGAATAAAAAATGCCTCTCCGACAAACAAACGGCGTTCCTGGTGGACCAAGCCAAGGCCGAGGCACTCAAAGACCCGAAACTGACATTCATAAACGACTCATACGGCAGCGCAAGCGAGGCGAAACAAATCATTCAAAAAGCCGGGTACGAATTTAAGAACGTTCAGACTTACAACCTTGTCAGCTATCCGAAAGCCCCGGCCGCACCCCAAGCCACCGACTACAAGAAACCGGAGGACTTCGAGAAGGCACAGGCAAGGCACGACAAGGATATGAAGCAGTACGACAAAAGGGTTAAAAAACTTCAGGAACTTAAAGAGCAGGGAAAAATCCGGGTATATGCCAACATCACAAGGGATGCCGTTACCCTGCATTACAAGGAAGTGGCAACCAAAGACACCAAGAGCAACGAGCAATTAATAACCGAACTAACCGCCAAGAAAAAACGGAACGTTGAAATACAAGGCGAAAAAACCGCCGAGGGATTGAAAGAGCTTTTACGGACTGAAAGCCTCCCGGTGTCCGCATTTACCGCAGACGAGGAAACGGCGATGTATTTCTTTATGCTATCCAAGCTACGCCGTAGCCATTATCCGGCGGTAGGATTGGAAGAGAATGACTATTACGCTTTGACGGACGAGAAGAAACTGGAAATCGCCCAAGCACTGACAGAGGAACAAAAAACAGTGATACGCCGTGATTATCTGTATAGCCACCTCACCGAACACACGACCACGGTAGCCAATGCCAAAGGAGGTATCTTACTGGCCTTTGCCCGTCAACACCTACCCGAAAAAACAGAGGCTGTCGTGAACGCACAAAAAGAAGATTACGGCAAGAAGAACGCCCGACTGGACGAACGTATAGCCGGACTGAAAAAATCGGAAAAGAAAGCCAAAAGCGAGGCCAAAGGGAAAGCGGAAAAGCAGAAAGCCCCGAAAACGGCCGGAGCGGAAGCCGTGGCCGTCAAAGCAGGGAATAAGGTGCAGAAACAGCCGACAACCACCCCGAAAACCGGGGCGGTAGAGGTTACAAGCTCCATAAAGACCGATACAAAAGCGAAAGAACAGGTACAAATGCCCCCCGCTTCGGGTAAGGCGTTGATTGTTTCCGTTCCGGAAACCCAGCCCAAACCCGCCACCGCCACAGGCAGGCCGGAAGCGATACCGCAAGCAGTTTAAACCAAGTATTAACCGGGACGGGAGAAATCCCGCCCCAAAAATAAGCAAGTGGATGAACGCAATAGCCATAAAGTTTACCCGGTGGGATGTTTCACCCCTCGAAACCTTGAAGCAGTCAAAAGTTTACGAACTTCGGGAGAGGTTAAACGCCGGGGAGAGAATAAGCCGGGAAGAAAAGAACTGGATAACCGCACAGGTGAACAACAACCCTTATTTCAAAAGCGCAATACCTTTGAGAGGTTACCGCTTCGATTTCTCGGACGTATTGAAAACCTATTTGGTTAAGCAATACGGCAGATATATAGAGTATAGAGCGATTGATAAAACGAGTTTACGGGCCATGTTATACGGGCGTGTGGAACGTATCATACAAATTTAGCATATATAGTATCATATCATAGGGGAGGAACGGGTGCGGAGAAATTTGCACCCGCTTCTTTTTCCATGAGCAATGAACGAGGCTTTATGCGGAGAAAAAGAAGCAAAAAGCCGGGTGTGCCGTTCCTTCTCCGGGATTGACAGGAACAGTTACCCCCTCCGGGGAGATTACTTTTTCCATGAGCCGGTAACGAAGATACAAGCGGAGGAAAAAGTAACAAAAAGCCGGAAGATACGGGATATGGGCTTTACATCCCTTACATATTGGATAAATCCGGCCGTTCGAGCCAGATTTATTTTTTAGATTTATCCTATCTGCGTATTAATCTCCCGCTTGAAACCTACGGGATCGGACAGGTAGGGATAGCTGCTTGTCGCCCCTCCGGTAGTTACGGTTATCGTACCGTAATTCAATATCCTCCCCAAGACGGATTGTTTAATCTGCAGTCCCTCGCATTTTGCCAGTACCAGATCGAGTGCCCGGCGACTGATTACCCCGGTTTTAAGGATTACACGCTTGTTCGTGACGGCGTACACGGAGCCCGCCTTTACCATGATACGTTGGACAAGCGACACCACCCCCATAAACAGCAGGAATATCCCTCCGTAATGAAGCACTTTTATTTCCATAGTGCACAACCACCAGCCCGGCAAAAAGAGTAATGCGGGCTGAAAGAACAGGGCTGGATGCAGCTTTGCCACATATTTGATTTCTTCCCCCGGTTGCAAGTTCTGTTTTAAGTAGTCCATATCCTTATAGATTGATTATGGCGGCAAGTTAGCGATTCGCCCTTATATAGTACCTGACACTTTTTTACCTTTACATAACCTTTTTTGACCGGGGAATAAAATTCCCTTCGCCCAAGAAAAAAGCCCGGCAACTCCGGGCTTTCTCTTTTCACTGATTCTGTGCTATCTCTCTTTTTCTTCATCGCCGCCGCCTTCATTCTGAAAGGAAAAGGAAACAGAAACGACCTGCCCGTTATTATCCTGCACATATATATCTATCGTTTGCTGATCGGTACAATGCGAGGTATAATACAACCGGAACACCATTCTATCGAGCGGGTAAAGGTCGTTCGGGGCAAACACCGTACCGTCATCCAGGCGAAGCTCGCCTTTGCCGTCCGGCTGGAAATAACGGATATAGTACCGCGTCCGGTCATAATCGCCCTCCCGCCACAACGTACAACGGATTTCCGCCGTTTCACCGTCTATGATCTTCTTTTGCACGGGCATCGTTTCCAACCGGAAACCATACACCTGCTGTACGTCCAGGTCGGTATCGCAGGCTACCAGCAGGAGGATAATCACGCCCAAGCCGACACATACCGCCAAAATTCTTTGAATACTTATCTTTTTCATCGTCTTACATTCCTATAAATTAGTAGTTAATTTAATATTTGTTCCCACTTGTTCCACAACCGGAACACTCACCGCGTTTCCAAGAAGCCCGTATCTTATACTACGGCTTATCTCACGGATTTCTCCATCGTAATCCCCGTAACGGGTATAATCGTCAGGAAAGCCCTGCAACCTTTCACCCTCAATCTCGGTTACCATCCTCAATGAATTATAATCTATGGCGGTCATAAGTGGTTTGTAATGACCACCCGGAGGTATAACCTGTATATAGGGGACGATATTCGAGGCACGCCCGTAGCTTTTGGTTATCGTTCCGATATGGGAGGGTACCGGTTCTTGTGAAGCTCCACTACCTTGCGTATCCTCGCTTCCGACAGGAAATATATGTCCGGCACATTTTTCTGACATACGTCCGACAAGGTAGATTCTCTCCCTATTTTGGGGTAGAAACCATGCCGTATTAAGCAGTTGCCATTCGATGTGATAACCCCCAACGTCGGTAAACGCTTTGAGGATTGTAAAGAGATCCGTGCGATGTCTTGTGAACAGCACTCCTTTAACGTTCTCCCAGATAAATACGTCAGGCCTGAAATACCTAATAACTTCGATAGCGTAGCTGATAAGAGAACTTCTGTCCCCTCCAAGTCCTTTTCCGATTCCCGCAACACTGAAATCCTGGCAAGGAGAGCCGAAAGTGATAATGTCTGGTCGCTCGATTCCGGTTTCAATAACCGTTTCGACCTTTCCGATATATTCTGCATAAGGATAATTATATTTAAAATTCGCGATAGCGTGTCTGTCAATCTCGGAAAAATAGAGTTTGTCAAAATGAAAACCGGCTTTTTCCAGTCCGAGACTAAACCCGCCGATACCTGAAAATAATTCTAACAATACCATGCTGAAACTAATTGATTATAAACTTTATGCCCACCCCGAACTGCGAATGGAAGTGTCCGGTGGAGTTACCCCACAACACCCTTTCACGCCCGGTCAGCAGCAATACGATTTTATCGGTCAGATAAGTTTCCATTTCCAAAGTCATGCCCCCGCCACCGATAAAGCCGTCCTCGTCCCGTAACGTAGAGCCGTCATACAAGGATTTTTCGCCCCAATTTACCGTCTCATATCCGGCCAGTCCCGACACGCCCAGGGAAAGCAGGAACGTCTTGGAAGGGTCGGAGACGATTTTAAGGTAATAGCCGCCTTCCGCGGTAAACTGGGAAACCGGGATGCGGATCGCCGCCCGGTACAGATTGTATCGCTCCATGAACTCCGCCCCGAATACCCATTTATTCCCTCTTTTCGCGTAGGTAGCCATAGCCACACCGAAGTAATACCCGGCCTCATTGTCCAACGCGGACGAATAAATACCGTCCGTCATGCCGCCCGTAAGCTGGATGCCCCGCATACCGGGAAGCTGACGCTGCGCGTGCGCCCGGTCAGCAAAGACCAGGCACAACGCGAGCGATAAAAGAATCGTTATCCGTTTCATACTTATTTCACCTTGAGTTCGTTAATGACCTTCGCCCGCACCAAATCGGCGTTATCCACCTCGAAACGTTGATGCCGCCCCCCGTTCTGCTCGTTCAGTTCCACGACCAGCATCTTATCGTCCGGGATCGTGAATTTCTCCAGTGCGAATACCGTCCGACCGGTACGGCGGCCGCCTATCACCGTCAGGTTATTATACGCCCGTAGCGGCCATATAACCCGCTCCTGGATAGCCGTGCGCTTGGCGATTTTCCGGTCTACGATTTTGAATGTGATATAATCAACATTGAAAGGCACGTTGGACGAGTTTTTCAGTTGCAGGTGGAAATAGAGCAACCCGTTATGCGTATAAATCCCCTTTAAGGTATGCTGGATTCCGAACCGCTTGCTGCCGATATGCTTTATTTCCCGGTCGTTATTCTTGTATATGGACTGCATGATAAGTTTTACCAGCAACGGGGATTCCTGCCCCAATTCCCGCATATAGATGGCAAGGGCGTTATTCGGCCTGTTTACCGCCTCCCCGTCGTGTAAGAAGTCCGTCATCTCGATAGAGAGTTTTACCGGCTCGTCCGCGTATTTGACGTTGAACGTATAATAGGCCCCGTCCTCCGTAATGACTGACAGGTTGCTCTCACGCGAGAAATCCCGCAGGGCGGCTTTGACCCGCAGCACGTTTTCCGTCCCGTCCGCTTTCGCCGCCAGGAGATCCGCGCTGCCTAAATCCACGTAGCGGATTGCCGACGGGAAAATAAGGTGTACGGTCTTGTTGAACGTCACCTCCAGCGCGTAAGGCGGGATCATCCGGTTAAAGGTCAGCGGGCGTGTATAGCCCTGAAAATAGTCGCCCGTCGAGAGGCTGGTAGCGACCGGCTGTGTTTCGGTCGTTTCGACTTCCTGCGCGTTCGCGGCAGTTACACCCGCTACAAGGGCGAGTATCAAAAAGATTTTTTTCATTGCTTGATTTTTTATTATTCATATTCCTATTGCATTTTCGGGAGTAAAAGCAGGCCGTGGTTCGCTTTTACCGTCACCTTGACCACCCCCAGCTTCTTGCTCACATACTGCGATACGCCCTGGATAAGGCTTTTACCCATGTCGGCGGCGAACTGTGACCCGGCCTCGTCCGTGATCGTGATGCTTGTCCCGGCGGACTGCGCCATTTGCGCGGCAATCTCCTTGGTGGCGTTGATCTCGTCCGAGTTCGGGACGAATATCCCACGTTGGCCGTCCGTTTCATATACCAGCAGTTCCACCGGGATAATGTTATCACCGTATTGTATGGAGCTTACCGAGACGTCCATGCGTTCCCCGCTGATACGGCAAGACCCGGTTATGACCGTATTCGCCGGAATACGGAAATTACCCGCCTGCATCGGTTCCAACAGACGCATTTTCAGTTCGCTGCCCGATACCAGGGTGGCCGTTTGGTAAACACACGCCCGGATGCTGTTTTTATCCCGCACGCCCTCATTTCCGGCAGCGGTAATAAAGCCCATGTTACGGGGACGGTTCCAGGAGTCGATAAACTCCCGGTCGCCCGTCGGTGCGGAAAGCAGCGATACCTCGCTTTTACGCACCCGGCTAACGGGCTGGACATTCACCTTTTGACCGCTATTCTCGGAAGCAGCCGGCGGGGTGGTCGCCGTTTCTTCCACCGGGGCGGGCTGCACGCCGCCGGGCATATACCGGGCCGCCAGTTGGTACGATTTTTCCAGCAGCGCGGTCTGTTCGTCCTCCTCGGCCTTTTTCGCCTCGGCCTCTCCCAGGCGGCGTTCCAGTTCCTGCACCCGCCATTCGACGGCAAGCTGCGCCTGCTCGTCCTGTTCGGTCGCGGGCCGGTCGTACCATGATCCTAATTGCCGGTTTATATCCTGATAAGCCACCGCGGAGGTTCGGATCGCGTTGCCGTTACCCGCGGGGGACGTACCGCTCCGGGATCGTCCGGAATCACCGCCGTACCCGGCAGGCTCCGGGACTTTCCCCGCTTGTTCTTCGTCCTGCCCGAGCATCGTGGAAAAATCCGAAAGGCTCCGCACTTTCGCCTGTTCCCGCTCACGCCGGGCTTCCTGCTCGTAAGCCGTACGCTTGTCGGAATAGATACCCTCGTCGGTGGGGGTAGGCAGTTCCACGTTCAGGCCGCTTTGCCTGGCGGTATCTGCCTTTTCACTGCCCGAAGGGGCGAAAATCAGCCATATGGCCCCGCAGAAAACAAGGAAGAATAGCGGCAGGACCACCATCTTACGGCGTCTCTGCAACTGCGCGGGAGTCAGTTCCTTTTTGGGGGAAGTCGACTTCGGAGACACTTTCCCGGCCTCCGGTTTCACTTCGGGCGCGTGAGCTCCGGGCTCCTGCCGCACCGGGTTATTCATCTGTTCGTCCATATTCAAACTCATTTAGATAGTTAATACTGTCCTTCTTTACGTCCGGTCGGAGTTTAAGGCTCTCAATGCGCCCGATTTCGAGCCTGCGGCCTTTCTCCTTACCGAAATTGTAAATCGAGGAAACGGTCATGTAGATAGAGAGGCCGCTGAGAAACAGCAGCATGGTAACGGTTACGACCAGGCGTTTATCGGGGGTGATCTCCCCGCACAAACGGCGTAGGAAAGACTCTATATCCCCGCCGATATTACGAAAGAAGTTCTTTGCCATCGCCTGACCTACCTCTCCATTACCCGGATGTCCCGGTTCTCCACGATCTCAAATTTCTCCATGATGAAACCGTGGGGGTTGTTATCACTCCGTACCGAATTGATCAGGTCGCACCGCGTGACCAGGCTGCGCTCGGTCACGTTCGACTGCCGGATGATCATTTGCCGGGCGTACGTCACCGCCTTGTAAGGGTACACGTCGAAATTGCAGGCGATACTGTCCACCTGTATAATCTGGTTGATGTTACCCGATACGATGCGGTTGTAATAGCCCTTCTCCGACATATCCTGATAATATTTGAAGGCGCTTTTGTCCACCAGGAACAAGGCGCGGGTTATATTACTCTCGATCGCCGACTTGTCGGGCGCGAGAGTGAAAAAGAGTTCATGGAAACGCTTCACGTGTTCCCGGCCCTCGACGGGCCTGTTCTGACTCATATCCTGGGAAAGCGCGAGCATAAGGCTCTTGCCCCCGTCCATCACATAGATACGCCGACGTTGCGCCTCGGCGAACCGGTACGACGAATACACGGAATATCCGGTTATCCCCGCACATACCACCAGGAACACGATACCGAAAAGGCGTATCTGCTTGAAGGATGTTTCTATATTCTTTAATGACTTAAATTCCATTGTTTCAATTTTTACTATTTACCCAATAAGCGGCCCGCTATATTTCCACCGGCGGCCCCGGCGATACCTCCGGCCATCGCAGCTCCCTTGCTCGCCACCGTATTCATCCCGCGCGTACCGCTGTTGCCTCCGGCCTGGATGATCCAACCGGCGACGGTCGGCACGGTGAAATAGCCGATAATACCGATGATCAGAAAGATGATATATACGCCGTCGCTCCCGTCCGGGATATAGGAAGGGTCTTGAAGCCTGGCTATATCCGTTTGCAGCATAAGCGCCTGGATCTTGGAAAGCACCGCCGAGAACAAATCGGAAACCGGCAGCCACAGATAGACGCTGATATAACGTGAGAGCCACGCCGTAAGGGTGGACTGGAAACCGTCGTATATCGCCAGGGCGAACGACAACGGTCCCAATATGGACAGCACCACGATAAAGAAGGTGCGTATCGTGTCGATGGAGAGGGCGGCGGCGTTGAACAGCAACTCGAAAAAGTCCGAGATCAGTTGCCGGAACCACAGCTTGATCGAGTACCAGGTATGTTCCCACCACATACTGACCATCGTGCCGATCTGCCGGATGCCGAGCTCTGAGAACTTTTCCTCGTACACCTCGTCGTTGACCAGCCATTCCTTACCCTCACGCACCCGTGCGTCATATTCCAGGTTGTCACGTTCGGTTTGCAGTGCCTCCACGTCCTGTATTTGGCCTTCCATAACCGTATGGCAACCTTTTACGACGGGGGACATGACGGCGTTGATCGTTCCCAGCACGATTGTCGGGAAGAACATGATGCACAAGCCCAGCGCGAAGGGGCGCAGCAGGGGGAACACGTCGACAGGCTCCGCCCTGGAAAGGGCCTGCCAGACCCGGTACGCCACATAGAATAAAGCACCCAGCCCGGCCACTCCTTTGGCCACTCCGATCATATCCGAACACAAAGGCATCATTTCCTGATACAAGTCGCGCAGGACCTGGTGCATATTATTGAAGTCTATTGCCAGTAGTACCATAGCTTACCAGTATCTTTCGGAAGGACTGCCATAAAGCGCACGCACTCTCTCCGTATCGCCCTTCTCCTTGCTGCGGATGAAGGACACGGCGATATTCTTCCGGGAGTAATAGCTGACCAGGTTACGGTAGCTCACCATTTCAGTATGAATCCGGTCGATCAACCCCATGCGTTCGGCATCCGTCATGGAAAGCCCGTTGGAGGAGGAAACCAGTTCCTTTATATCCGAAAGAAGGTTGCCGCTCTCTTTCAGCAGTATGGCATATCCGGCGGATATGGCGGAGAGTTCATTGGCGGAGAAATTATTATCCGACAGCATACGGTTGAAATTGTCGGCGTATATCTGCGATATTTCGCTGACCATCTCGACCGTTTCCTTGACCTTGCGGGCATCCTTGATAAGGTTATGCACGCTTTTCAGCTTGTCGTAATACTCTTTTCCCTGGGAATAGATCTTTTGCATTTCCTGAAAGGAGTTTATCACGTTCGCCGCCGTCGTGCCGGTCTTTCCGACCGTCAAGACGTTTTGCGCCAGGTTGGACGGGTCTATGACCGCCCACTGCGCCCTTGCCTCATGAGTGCCGCATACGGCCAGCACCAGGAGGCTGAAAAGAATCTTTTTCATTGCGATAAAATGTTTACTTGGTTTAATACTTGGGCGGAAAGGGAAGCAACCCTTCCACGGGGTTACTCCGCCGCCCGTTGATATTCGCCGTAGGCGGAAAGCAGCAGCACGTCACGCCGGGAGTCATAGGCCAGCCCGATACGCCCGAACAGGTCGAAGTACCGTACCTGGCACAGCTCCCTGATCGGCAGGTGGAATACGGCCTGCGGGTTGTTGTATGTAAATTCCAGCAGGTAGCCTTCCGTACGGGTGCGGTATATCCGCACCGACGGCGCACCCTCCGGGCTTACCCAACGCCCCGTGATTTCCCGCAGGTCAAATTCCAGCCAGTTTTCCGCCTCCGATTTCTGCTCCATGCACGGCCTGAACATGATTCCTTACCGGTTATCGGTTTTTACCCGTTCATAGGTCGCGCCGGGGTACAGCGTGATCGTGTCCGCTTCCCGGTCGTAACACAGGAAGGTCATGCCGAATCCGGCATTGAAACAAAGCCTGCCGTCCTGCTCATGGAGCAGGTAGCAGTCACCCGTCGCTCCCTTCTTCGGCTTCTTGCCCAAGGCTATCATATAGCCGGGGGAAGCCTTGAAGATAAGAAGGTCGGGGTCGCGTTTGCCCGCTTTCCAGTCACCCACCAACAGGGCGGGATCGTAATCCGGCACGCCGGCCGTTTCCTTTTCGCCGTCATTGACGACGAAAACATCTATCTCGATGTCCGTTTCTACCCGCTCCGTCCCGGTATCGGTCCGCACGGAAGCCTCCAGCATAGCCTCGGCAAGGACGCTGTTTATTCCCGCCGTGTGAAGAGCCAGCCTCGTGAGTTGTTCGTTACTTAACTTCATGATTTTTTTAGTGGTTATGGAGCCATAGGCTCCGGTTAATACTTATTTTCTTTACGCCGTCTGGCCTCGGCGATCTGTTTGACCGCCAGTTCATAGTTACCGCCCAGTTCGGCGGTCTTGTTGAAAACTTCCAGCTTCTCGCTTTCCTCGGTGGTGTACGTGAGATATTCCTCGGCGCTGACCTCCGTGGCGTAAACAGCGGACTGCACGCCTCCCAACCCGAACCACACCTCCTTGTAAAGCCTGCCCGGATTATTGGCCTGGTTGATTGACAGTATTTGTCCCTTTTCCTTATCGGTCAGGCCTAAAAGGGCCTGGATGCTGTCGAACTTGTTCACATATTTCCGCTGGTCCAAAAGGATTTTACAATCGGAGTTGTTGATGATCGCCTCCTTGACAATGGGAGAGGCGATGATGTCGTCCACCTCTTGCGTCACCACAATGGCCTCGCCAAAATATTTACGGACGGTCTTGTACATATATTTCAGGTATTCCGCCATGTTCGCGGACGAGAGGGCTTTCCAGGCTTCCTCGACGATCAGTTGTTTCCTGATACCCTTTAACCGCCTCATTTTGTTTATGAAAGCCTCCATGATGATGATCGTCACCACCGGGAACAATTCTTTATTTTCCTTGATCGAATCAATCTCGAATACGATAAAGGATTTACCCAGCAGGTCGATATTCTCCACCGAATTGAGCAGGAAGTCGAAACGACCGCCCCGGTAATACTGCCTGAGGGTGGTCAGGAAGTTGTCGATATTGAAGTCTTCCCGGCTCACCTTGATCTCCCGCCCGTCCAGCTCCTTGCGGTAATCGTCCCGGATATATTCGTAGAAGGTATTAAAGGACGGCACGATACCACGGTCTTCCGTGATCCGCTGGATATAGGAGGAAACGGCACTGCCGAGTTCTCCGCTCTCGGTCTTGCTTATCCGGTCGTCATCGGATTTCCACAGTGTCAGCAGCAGGGTCTTGATACTGTCCTTCTTTTCCACGTCGTACTTGTAATCGTCGGTATAGAAAGGGTTAAAACTGATCGGGTTCTCTTCCGTGTACGTGTAATAGATCCCGTCCCGCCCTTTGGTTTTCCGGCGTACCATCTCGCAAAGGCCCTGATACGAGTTACCCGTATCGACCAGGACGACGTGCGTGCCCTGCTCCCAGTATTGCCTTATCATGTGGTTCATGAAAAAGGACTTGCCCGACCCGGAAGGCCCCAACACGAATTTATTCCGGTTGGTGGTTATTCCGCGTTTCATCGGAAGGTCGGAAATATCCACGTGCAGGGGCTTGCCCGAAACCCGGTCGCACATCTTAATGCCGAAAGGCGACGGAGAGGACTGATAGTTCGTTTCCTCTGTGAAGAAACACAACGCGGGTTCGATGAACGTGTAAAACGTTTCCTCCGAGGGGAAATCCCCGCCGTTTCCGGGCATACCCGCCCAATAGAGGGTGGCCGCGTCAACGGTATTGTGCCGGGGCTTGCACTCCATCAGTGCCAACTGGCTGCCGACATCGTTACGGATATGTTTCAGTTCCTCCGCATCTTCCGACCACGCCATGACATTGAAGTGAGCCCGCACGGAGGTAAGCCCGAAGCTGTGCGCCTCGTTCAAATACTTGTCTATCCATTCCTTATTGATCTGGTTGCCCCGCGAGTAGCGGGAAAGGGAGTGCATATTACGGGCGGATTTCTCAAAGCGCCGCAGGTTCTCGGCCGAATCGTCCAGGAAGATGTACTGGTTATAGATATGGTCGCAGGACAGCAGCAGGCCGACAGGCGCGGCGAACGACAAACGGCAGTCGCTCCGGTCGGTGGACAGACGTTCGTAACGCATATCCGTAGCGACCGTTCCCGGCAAGTCCTCCACGTCGGAAACCGTATGCAGGCAGACCTTTTTATCACCCACCCGCAAACCGTCCGCCCCGAGTTCCATATCCTCCAGGCAGGTCGTATCATCAAGCGACAGGGCAAAGTATTTTTCCACCAGCCCCGCGCTTTCCGGCGTGCCCGTTATTTCCTCCGATGTCAGCCGGGTTAATCTCACAAAACCGCTGTCGTTTACGATACGCTCAAACTGGCCGGACGCCTCCAGGAATTTTACCGTCGTGTCCCTGTTTACCTCCCTGGGGATGATGTTTCCCCGGCAAAGGCTCGAAAAGGAGGACTGCATACGCATCCGCTCCTTTGTCGTCCTTGTCAGGTAGAGGAAACAGGTATGGTTTAAATAGGGCCGCTCGTTAAAATGCCGCTCGAAGCTGCGGGAGAGGAAACTCATATCTCCCTGATCGGCGGCGGGCCGGTAGTTTTCCCGTATAAACCAATCCTGCTTATGGATAACGGTATAATCGGGAAGTACCTTTACGGCCTTGTTCCAGGCGGAGTGTATCGCCTCGTATTCGGCACCGGTCACTGTATAGAGTTCCGGCAGATCCACCCGGTAGGCCACCGTGATGTCCGCGTCCTTGCTGATGATGCAATCCCCCTCGACGGCCAGCAGCGGGAACTTGCTCTCGATCGTGGCGGCTTTCATTACGTTACGCATGGGCCGCCTCCTTTCTCTTCGGGCATCGGAACAGGCGGCGTGCGTTGCGCCGGTTGATAAGGTAACGCGGATGACGGCTTTTGGCCATGATCTTCATTAACCCGTGTTCCCCGTACCGCGCGTTCAGGCGGAAAGTAAACCATACCAGCACCGAGGCGGCGACGAGTCCGAAACCGATACATATCCATTGGCCGATACCGATCATGTACATGATGATAAAGACCACGAATACGGACAGCAGGCCTCCCGCGAAGATGAACAGATATTGCGATTTAAGTCCCCTGAACTCGACGCTTTTTCCAATCCCCTTATTTACATTATACTCCATAACTCGCTCGTATAATGTCGGATTACAGGAAGAAGGAACGAAGGATTGTCGCCGCCACAATCAGAAAGATACACGCGCCAAACCAACTGGCGGCGGTTTTTGCGGTGTCGGGATCGCCGGACGAGAATTTGCCGTAGACCTTGACGCCGCCGATTAAGCCGACGACCGCGCCGATCGCATAGATCAGCTTTGTGCCCGGATCAAAATAGGAGGACACCATATTGGTGGCGTCGGTAATGCCGCCTACTCCGTTGCCTTGCGCGAAGGCGTTCGCCGCGGCAGCCATAAGGACGACCGCCGACAAAAAGAATTTCTTTTTATTCATTGCTTGATTTTTTAAAGGCGGCAGGGGGTGGGATGATTCCCCCTGACCGCCGGGATTCTTGTTTACTGATTACTTCTCTGATTTTTTTAATGGTCGAACGGCGCGAGGCTATCCGTAATCTCTCTGTTTCATTGTTTCTTACTTTTTTGATTTTACTTAATTCAGGCAAAGCCGCGCACGTCAAAATCGGCAGGGGCTTTTACCGCCGGTGCGGGGTCGGCTTCCCGCAGGCGGTAGTAGGCGGCGAAGTAGTCGTCCATAAGGGCAGATACCACTTTCTTTTTAGGCTCGTCAGGCGCGATCTGGCCTATTATGTCAGTCATCCGCACCTCGGCAAGTACCCGCCCGGCTTCCTCTCTTTCCCGTGGGGTGGCACGCCCGGCGTTCGCCACCGTCCGCGCCATTCCCGCCAGTTCCTCGAAGCCGATGCCCGTAGCCCGGCCACCCGCGCTTTCATCCTCCGTCCCTTCGGTTTCCCAAACATCCAAATCCCCTTCTTCCCCGGTATCTGATTCCCCCTCCGGCTCGTTTTCGATAACTATATCTATCTCGCCTGAATCAGCGTCCGAGTTTTCGGGAACAGTGCCCGTTTCACCTGCGGGTCGAAGGACTGCCGCCGGAATGCCCCGCGGGTCGGTTTGCCCGTTATCGCCTGCAAATATAACCGCATTTTCAATCGCTTTTTCATTGATTTCCAAAGTGGTAGCTTGTGGCTGCGAGTGGCGCAGGGTAAATTTGCTTTTTCCGATTATATCCTCTTTCGGGGCAGGGCGGAAGAGGTTATAACCCTTTTTTCGTGCGGTGTTCTTCCCGCGCTTTACCTTTCGCTCCCACAGCAGGTAAATTACAACCACAAGGGCGTACAACAGAATCGCATAAATGAAATATCGTCCCATGACTATACATTATTATAACAGGTCGCCCTGACGTTCACGGTACAGTGCGTTGATTTCCTCTTTATGGAGTTGCAGATGTTCATTCATTACCGTATCAATGTAGCCACCGACGGTTATATCATTTCCGGCATCGGCCAAAGCCCTGACAAGTTTCGTGATAACCGAATGTACCTCATGGCTGATATAGACACATTGACGCAACTTCATTTCATTGCGTTTTATGAATGTTTCCTTATAGCTTGCCACCTGGGTGCGTTTACGCTTGGACCGCTCCCGCTCTTTTGCCCCCTCGCTCTCCCTTTCAATCTCCGGCAATGGTTCGGATACCAACTCCGGTTCCGACAGGGGATCCGGAGCCGGCACGGGAGAGGTTACCCGGTTACTCTTTTTGGCCTGACCGATAACCATTGCCGCATCAATACCCGATGTATCCACTTTTTTACTCATGGCAGTCATTTAAAGAGTCCTAAAAGTTCATCTGCCAGTACATCCAGGTTGGACCCTCTCACAAGGGATTTATCTGCCGGGAACAGCGTAGACCGGAATAGGGATTTATGGCTTGCGGATTGTTCGCGCCGAAAACGTTTGCTGTCCGGGATAAACGTTTTAAGCAAGGGTAAATCCAATTCCTTAATTACCGATTCGTAGACTTCGTACAGTTCTGATTTCTCCCTCCCGTCCACAAGATTCCAAAGAAGGTAAATACCCTTAATATTGGATTTTCCGGTATTGACTATGTTATCTCTCACGGAAATAAGATAATCCAGGGTACTTTCCAGCACAAGGCGGTCGGCGGAAATAGGAGCCACGATATAATCCATACTCGCAATAGTACGTACCAGACCTTCGTTATTCAATGTTCCGGGCAGGTCGAAAAATATAAAATCATAATCTCCTTCTTTTATCAAATCCTCGGCTTCATTCAGCGCTTCTTTCGTATCACTTTCAATCACCGGATAGGCTTTCTTTTCTTCCAAACGCAGAAACTGTTCGTACAGCATCCCTTTATAATACTCATCATTTTCGCAGGTTTTAAAATCCCGCTCGCGCATTTCGGCGATCGAATGCTGCGGATAATCGCAGTCGATCACGGCTACCGTATAGCCTTTGACATAATGCAGGTAACTTGCAACCAAAACGGTAAGTGTGGTTTTACCCGCTCCACCCTTCTGTGTAGAGAAAGCTACATACATCGGTTCTTTTTTACTTTCTTGATTTTCCATTGTTCCAATGTTTTTAATTGTTATTGAATTATTTTACCGTACCATTCAATCGGCACTTTTTTAAACCAGTTTATAAATAGCAAGACAAGGCTTCATTTATTCGTTTCGGTTCTGACGGACACCCTTTAGCCGATACGACAATACGACAGTACGACAATACGGGAGTATGGGCTTCAATCTCCAACTAACTGTTTCCCGACCTGTTTACTCATTAATCGCCCTGTCTAATCAAATCATTAATTCATTTTCCAAGGCAAATAAAACACTTCTTTTTGGTACTTGCACTATGTTTTTTTGAGGTGGTCGCTTGTGGCTTCGAGTGGCACAGTGCTTTGTGATACAGCGTATTATATAAGCCGATAACTTTGCGGCATGAAACGTTACGGCTAATCGTCCGGGGCATTTTAAGTTGTAGTACCCCTCCCTACAACGCCCTTCCCGGAACAAATCTTACCCGTTAATATGAAGGGTAATCTTTGCCCCTCCGCAGGGCAAAATCCATTTGCATTTGGGCAAATAGCAAGATGTGTTATTTGCATCGCAAAACAAGTTTTGCAGCAAATAACCTCTTGCCCCTGCCGGGGGTGTCGCTACCTTCCGAAGTCAGTCGCTCGATTGGACGGCCGGGCCGTAACGGATTTATGTATCACTTAAAAAAATCCGTATTATGAATCAAAAGAATGTACCCCGCAGGCGGGGTAAAGGGGGACGCCCCCCGAAAGACGATCCGGCGTTTCGCCGTCTGACCGTGAACCTGACCGAGCAGCAACACGCCGCTTTTCTCTCCATGTACGAGCAATCGGGACTCGCCTCGCTCTCCGCTTTTATCGCCGCCCGTATCTTCGGCGACGAGTTCCGGGTAGTGAAAACGGACGCGACGGCACTGGAGTTCGTCACCAAGCTGACCGTTTTTTACGGGCAGATCCGTGCGGTCGGGACGAATTACAACCAGGTCGTCAAGCAGCTTCACACCGTTTTCGGGGAGAAAAAAGCGTTGTCATTGCTCTATAAACTGGAGCAACAGACTATCGAACTGGCTGGGATCGGACGCCTGGTACTGGCACTTTGCGAGGATTTCAAAACCAAAATCGGATAACGGTATGGTGGCAAAGATCAATCACGGGAGCAATTTATACGGCGCGTTGGCTTACAACCAACAGAAAGTGGATGGGGATAAAGGGAAGGTTTTGGGGTGTAATTTAGTCCTGGAGCCTGCCGACGGGAAGTTCAACGCGTATTCCTGCGCGGAGGATTTCGAGCGTTTCATGCCTTCGCATATCCGCACGAAAAAGCCCGTCGTACATATCTCGCTCAATCCCCACCCGGACGACAAGCTGACCGACGCGCAGCTCGCCGACCTGGGGCGGCGGTATCTCGAACGCCTGGGCTACGACAGCCAGCCGTATATGATCTTCAAACATGAGGATATAGACCGCCGGCATATCCACCTGGTCACTACCCGCGTGAGAACGGACGGCTCCCTTGTACCCGACAAATTCGAGAAAGAGCGAAGCACCCGGATTGTGGCGCAGTTGGAAAAGGACTTTAGCCTGATACCGGCCAAGGGGAAGAAGCAGGGCGAGGCGTGGCGGCTCACCCCGGTAGACGCCGCGGCGGGGAATCTTAAAAAGCAAATTTCCGGGGTTATAAAACCGCTTTCGGAAATGTACCGTTTTCAATCCTTTGCCGAATACCGTGCCCTGCTCTCCTTATATAATATAGGTATAGAGAAAATCGAGGGGAATAACAAGGGGAACAGATACGAAGGGCTGGTTTACTCGGCCCTGGATGCTGACGGCAAACGTGCAGGCAAGCCGCTTAAATCCTCCCTTTTGGGAAAAACGGCGGGCATCGCCGCGCTGGACAAACGTATGAAGGAATCCGGTGAGATGATAAAGTCCGGAAAGGCAGTTGCCGGGACAAGGGCCACAATAGCCGAGGCCCTGCAAAATGCCCGTACCGAAAACCGGGTACGGGAAGCCCTACAAAAGAAAGGCATTGACCTGGTATTGCGTCGCAACGATACGGGGCGCATATACGGTACTACTTTCATCGACCATAACAGCCGCACGGTGATAAACGGCTCCCGTCTGGGAAAGGAGTTTTCGGCCAATGCCCTGAACGGACGCTTTGCTAATGATACGCACCGCGAGGATCTGCACGCTCCGGCGCGGAAGCCTGCGACCGCCCCCGCCGGTAAGAAGTCCGTAACGGAACTGCCGGACATGATCGCTGCGGGCGGCCTGCTCTCCGTATTTACGCCCGAATTTGAAGGGCAAAATGAAAATCCGCCCGTACCCCGTCGCCGGAAAAAGAAGAAGCGGCGGTACGGCAGGCAGATGTAAACGACAAGTATTTCAAACCATTAAAATTTTAAGATTATGCAAAATGAAGATGATCTTCGCGGACTGGCTAAAGTCATGGACTTTATGCGCGCCCTATCCATATTGTTCGTAGTGATTAACGTGTACTGGTTCTGTTACGGGGCCATACATGAGTGGGGAATCAATATCGGGGTGATAGATAAAATCCTGATGAATTTTAACCGTACCGCCGGACTGTTTACCTCGATCCTCTGGACGAAACTTTTCGCGGTGGTTTTTCTCGCACTTTCCTGCCTCGGGACACGAGGCGTCAAAGATGAAAAGATAACTTGGGCGAAAATTATTGCCGCCCTTACCGCCGGTTTTATCCTGTTTTTCCTGAACTGGTGGCTGCTCTCCCTGCCGCTCCCGCCGGAAACCAATGCGGGATTTTACGTCTTTACAATGACCGCCGGTTATATCCTGCTGCTCATGGGCGGTATATGGCTTTCCCGCCTGCTGAAAAACAATATGTTCGACGATGTATTCAATACCGAGAACGAATCGTTCATGCAGGAAACGAGGCTGATAGAGAATGAATACTCCGTGAATCTGCCGACCCGGTTCTACTATAAAAAGAAGTGGCACAAGGGGTTCGCCAATGTCGTTTCAATTTTTCGTGCGTCCATCGTCCTGGGAACGCCCGGCTCCGGCAAGAGTTACTGTGTGGTCAATCAGTACATTAAGCAGAATATAGAGAAAGGATTCGCCATGTACATCTATGACTTCAAATTTCCCGACCTGTCCACCATTGCCTATAACCATCTTTTGAACAACCGGGAGGGGTACGTCAAAACACCCACGTTTTACGTGATTAATTTTGACGACCCTTCCCGTTCGCACCGCTGTAACCCGATCAATCCCGCCTTCATGGAGGATATTTCGGATGCCTACGAGTCCAGCTATACGATCATGTTAAATCTGAATCGTACCTGGGTAAGCAAGCAGGGCGACTTCTTTGTCGAGTCACCGATCATTTTATTCGCGGCGATTATCTGGTTCTTGCGGATATATAAAGACGGGAAATATTGCACGTTCCCCCACGCAATCGAGTTCCTGAATAAACCCTACGAGAAAATCTTTCCGATTCTCACCTCATACCCGGAACTGGAAAACTACCTGTCACCCTTCATGGATGCGTGGCTCGGTGGGGCGGCCGACCAACTCCAGGGACAAATCGCAAGTGCGAAAATCCCGCTCTCGCGCATGATCTCCCCACAGCTTTATTGGGTCATGAGCGGCAATGAGTTCAGCCTGGATATAAATAACCCGGACGACCCGAAAATACTTGTCGTCGGCAACAACCCCGACAGGCAGAACATATACGGGGCGGCACTGGGGTTATATAACAGCCGTATCGTAAAACTCATCAACAAGAAAGGACAGCTAAAGTGCAGTGTCATAATAGACGAGCTACCGACTATTTATTTTAAAGGATTGGATAATTTGATTGCCACCGCACGAAGCAACAAGGTTGCCGTGCTACTCGGTTTCCAGGACTTTTCGCAGCTAAAGCGCGATTACGGGGACAAGGAGGCCGCCGTTGTGATGAACACCGTAGGCAACATCTTCTCGGGGCAGGTTGTAGGAGATACGGCGAAAACACTCTCCGACCGCTTCGGGAAGGTATTGCAGAAACGCCAGTCCATGACCATTAACCACAATGATAAATCGACCTCCATTTCCACACAGATGGACAGCCTCATACCTCCGTCGAAAATCTCCAATCTGACCCAGGGTATGTTCGTCGGGGCGGTAGCGGACAGCTTTTCGGAGCGGATAGAGCAAAAGATTTTTCATGCCGAGATCGTAGTGGATAATGAGCGGGTAGCCGCAGAGGAAAAGGCTTATAAGAAAATACCCGTTATCACGGACTTTACCGACGAGAACGGCGTGGACAGGATGAAAGAACAGATACAGGAGAATTACGAGCGAATCAGAGCCGAGACCAGGCAGATAGTCGAGGATGAGATACAGCGAATAAAGGATGATCCCGACCTTTGCCAGTTGCTGCCGAAAGAGGAAGAATAAAATAATTAGAGCCGCAATTTTGCGACTCTATTATTTACTGTTTAAGAGGTAATGTTTCTAATACCTCATCAGTATCAACTCCTATTTCATCGTATATCAATTTTTCGAACACGGGTACGAGTTCCATAACTATAGATTCTGCTTCTTTTAATAATTTTCTCATATGATTAGCATCACTTCTTTTATCAAACAGATATAATTGATGAATAAGGTCGTTCCTATCTTTTCTAATCCGATGAAGGGTTGCTTGCAGCTCATTAGAGATTAAGCCTAAAGAAGAAGCCTTATTTATTGCATTATTAAAAGTCATATCTCGTGCCTGCTCTCGAATTATATTACCATCAAAATAATAATCATCCTCTTTTACAATTTCTCCATTTGCTTTTTTTGCATCAAGCTCATCAACAAGCCTACAATTTTCATCCCAGCAATTTTTAGTAGCAACAAGATACTTCAACAGATTTTCTGTCAAACTATATAATAATGTCGTTTCTTGAAAATAGAGGGACGCATTTTCCCTTCTTAAAAATGGTAACCAACATTTATCTTGATTGAGAGTTTTTTTTACTTCTTTACCTATTTGATTAGTAATATCAATAATATTTGCCATATCTGACTATTTTAAATTAGTAACAACTGCTGAATTATTCTCTACTTCTTCCATGACTTCCTCTAAGTTATTTGCTTTAGATAGTTTAGAGCGTTCTATCTTCAACTTCTCCAATAGGTATTTTAATCGCCTTTCGAGCTCATTTGTAATCTCACTCCATTTCTTCACAAAGAGACTGTAATTATCTCCAGTTAAGACTAATCCATTGTATTTGTTCGTAATACGGCGTCCTACAATGTCATCATAATCTTGGCCTATTAAAATAAATGTCCAATATTCATTCGCATCATTGAAGCAATCCTGCTTCAATATTACATCCATATATCTCTCTAATTGAGTTAATTGTTCTGATTTTAAAGTCTTAATTGTAGTCGGATTTTTAATCTCTACGATTACATTATGAGGCTTACCGTCCCGGAAGTCAGTTCCGGCTAAGAATAAATCCATTTCTTTATATTTATCAGGATGCGCAACATAAGTAGCTTCATCAATACCACGAAGTATATAAACGTATCTTCTCAATGCTTCTTCAAATTTCACTTCTTCTGCACAAACTAATCTATATTCTTCTCCAAAAATCCAATAATGTTTTTCTATGAATGATTGAAGATGATTCACTTCATTGGCTTTTAATTCGTGATTAAAAACAATCTGTTTCAAATTTTCAAGGGTTGATAACCTATCCGATATTAGTTTTATTGTGGATATAACTTGTTTAAGACGAGTTGTTTCCAAAATTTTAGCAAACTCTTTCCTGTCATTTGAATCCAATTCTACGACTGCATCCAGTATTTTAAACAAGTTATTTCTTTCTCCCGAATCCATTACAAGATTTAGAAGTTCTAAAAATACCCTCTTTTGTTCTTTATTCAATTTCATAAATACAGCAGGCTCAACTTCGTATAGTCCTTTTACTAAATCTTCCAAACCTTGTTTACGAGTTTTATCCCATTCGTTGTCGCTAAATACCGGAAATACCTTTTCTTCCTCATATTTGTTCACTAAAGCAACAGCTTGCTGTCTTAGAAATGGTCGTCTTTTACCTCTAAGAAAATCATTAAGTTTCTCAATCAAATCCTTAAACAATTTCCGATCTGCCACCTCACTAAACAATTTTCTTTGAGCAATATTTTCATCCTCAATATCACAATTTATTTCATTAAAAAAATCATCTATAACAATTACACTGTGCCAAAATTTATCTCCTTTCTTATTCAATAATGTGGTTTTTGTATTTTTCAATTCCAAATCATTATTAAGAAAATAGAATCTGGAATATTCATCATTCATTTTTGTATTCCACTGTATATACTTACAATTGAACGTTTTTTTCTGATTATACAGTCCACTGGCAACGACTGGAAAATTCTCATTTTTCTCTATTATTGAAGAATAATCTAACTCTGTATCATTAATAAATATTTTATATTCGTCTTTAAGTTCAAGAAACCAAGCAAATTCAGCCTTCAAATAAGGAATGAGGACTTGCTCAATGAAAGAAGTTGAGATAGCTGACGTAATTTCATTAAATATAACGCACGTTCCTGTTTCGGGTTCTTGTGATTTAATTGGAATTGTCGGAGTATAATCCTTTAGATTATCGTTACTTATATCTATCTCATATGACATTATGCCATTCCCTTTTTGATAAAAAGTTTGCCATTGGGCGAAACGAGCAAATTTATGGAATGTAAAACGCCCATATCCATTTTTTCCACGCGTCAAATCGGCATTATTATCATTAGCAATGCTTTTTTGAGATTCATAAAACTGCTTAAACTTACTTGGTAACTCTTCATAACATATTCCTATACCATTATCACAAACTCTGATTTCTTTTACCGTATCAAATTCCTGGCTATCAAATTCAAAATTTATTTTTACAATCGTAGCTTTAGCATCAAATCCATTCCATACATATTCTGAAATAGCACGCTCCGGCGTGTATTTATTCAACATTTTACGGATTCCATTAGACGTAATCTCTACGGACTCAACAGTTTGTGATTTCATAATTTATAATTTACTAATGAGTTACAAAGATATATGATTTAGTTGAGAATATTAGAAAAACGACAATTCAAGTGGTCTTTTGTTTCAAAACTTTAACGCCACTCCCAGCCACAAGCTGCCACCCATCAAAACCCTTGCAATCAATTCATTACTAAGCCATATCTTCGTTCCGCATTAATAGTGATGCAGAATTAAAAACCATTTTAATCATGGACGAGAACATCAAAAACGAAGAGCCTAAAGTCTTACTGACCAAAGGCGAGGACGGCAAACTGAAAGCCGTCAGCGGAATGGAGAAAGACGGTAAATTGAATACCGTCGATCCCACTAAAAAGAACACGGACAAATTCTTTCAGGTCAATCCCAGCGGAAACCTGATAGAGAATTTCATGCAGAAATTTTCCGGGCAATACCGGCAACCGTCACACACGGGGCTTTATGCCGTTGCCGGGAGCGCGGTCGATAAGATTGCGGCTTTCCTGGACAAGATCATCAAGATGAATCCCGACGACAAGGTGCTCGTGCCCTACAAGGTAAAACCCGACGGGCAGATGCAGGAACAGTCCCCGGGAAAGTACCAACCGCTCGACCTGAATAAAGTCGATTGGAAGGATGCCGAAAAGTTGGGGCTTTCGGGCGATCAGTTACAGGACACGCTCAAAGCGATGGCATACGGGCATAAATCCCCCGGTCTGGTGGATATTAAAGCCGAGATTGACGGACAGGAAATAACGGTCAAAGCCCGGCTTTCCTTACAGGAACAACCCGACGGCTCCATCAAGATCCAAACACATCCCTTTCAGGAACAGCCCGATTTCGAGAGTCCCTATATGGGGGTAAAATTCACGCCGGAAGATATAGAGCAGTTCAAACAGACGGGTAACGGCGGACGGGTATTCGATTTGGAACCCGTACCCGGAGGCGAGAAAATACCCTCGCTTATCTCACTTGACAAGCTGACCAACCGTTTCGAGTCCGTACCTACTTCCGAGATCAAGATCGGCCCGACCATAAAAAATGCCGTACTCTCCCAGGAACAGATAACCACATTTGAACATGGCGGAAGCATATTGATAAAGGGCATGGACAAACGGGTAAAACCGGGCGAGGAGCCGTCCAAGATAGACCGTATAGGGCAATTCAACGCCGCCAACCGTAACATAGATTTCCGCTTTACGCCAGAACAGATACAGCAGTATCAACAGGAACGGCAGGCCAGACGGGAACAAGCCGAAGAGAATGGCCCGCTGAAAGCCCGTAAAGTCGGGGATATTTGGATTCGCCCTGTTCAGGGCGGCGTGGAACTGACCCGCGAACAGTTCCAAAAAGTTTGTAAAGGCATACCGGTATGGGTGGAAGGTATGCAACAGACCCCACCCAAACAGAAAGAGGGGGCACAACAGATCGAGACAGCCGACTGGAAAGGACAGAAATACAACGCCTGGGTATGGCCCGACCCGGAAAGGGGGTATGTACGCCATACCTCGAAACATCCCGACGAATTACGGGCGGGACGCAAAGTCACACCCGCGGACAGCCACAAAACGCAAGTGGCCGTGAACAACGAGGGTAAGACCAACGAAGCCACCAAGCACGCCCAAAGTAAAGGCGAGCCGTTGAAGTCCGGGCAGACTAATCCCACTGCCCGACAAGACGAGAAGAAAAAAGAGCAGGAGCAGAAGCAATCCCCCGCAGCCCCCAAGAAAAGCACGGGCAAGGGACGCAAAATGTAATCCCGATTAATAACCACTAAAAAAATCAGAGAATGAAAGTTATAATAGCAGAAAAGCCCAGCGTAGCGCGGAGTATTGCCGCCATCGTGGGCGCGACCGTCAAAAAGGACGGATATATGGAAGGTGGCGGATACGCCGTAACCTGGGCGTTCGGGCACCTGGTCGGACTCGCCATGCCCGAAGCCTACGGCTTTACGGGTTTCAGACGGGAAAATCTGCCGATACTCCCGAAGGAATTTACCCTTGTCCCCCGGCAGGTACGGGAGGGCAAAGAGTATAAGGCCGATTCCGGCGCACTCAAACAGCTAAAGATTATAAAGGGGTTGTTCGACCGGGCCGATGAAATTATAGTCGCCACCGACGCGGGCCGCGAGGGAGAGTTGATATTCCGCTTCATATATAATTATGTGGAATGCAGTACCTCCTTCCGCCGCTTATGGATAAGCTCGCTCACCGACCGGGCCATCCGTGAGGGGATGCAGACCCTTCGCCCGGGAAGCGATTACGATAACCTGTATCTCTCCGCCCGCGCACGTAGCCAGGCGGATTGGATCGTGGGCATCAACGCCTCGCAAGCCCTCTCCATTTCCGCTGGAAGCGGCGCGTGGTCACTGGGCCGGGTACAAACGCCCACGTTGGCCATGATCTGCTCGCGTTACCTGGAGAACAAGGACTTTATCCCGCAAACCTATTTCAGGCTAAAGGTGCATACCGGGAAAGGCACGACGGCGTTTGCCGTTCTTTCAGCGGATAAATATGACAGCCGCGGCGTCGCCGATCAGACGGACGCCATCGTGAAGGCTGCCGGGGAACTGACCGTTACATCCGTCGTCAAGAAGGAAGTCCGGCAGGAGCCGCCTCTCTTATACGACCTTACAGCCCTGCAAAAGGACGCTAACAAGCGGCACGGCTTTTCCGCCGACAAGACACTGACCATAGCGCAGGGATTATACGAAAGCAAGTTCATTTCCTATCCACGTACCGGCTCCCGGTATATATCCGCCGATGTCATGGAGGAAATACCACACCTGATCGCAACCCTGCGGGCGCATCCCAAATTCGGCGATTATATTGACGCCCGGCCCGATACCCAGCCGGGGACACGTCCGGTAAACGACGCGAAAGTGACAGACCATCATGCGCTGATTATTACGGAAGATCCCGCGAGGGGATTATCCGAAGATCAGCAGCTTGTTTACGATATGATAGCGGGCCGTATGCTGGAAGCCTTCGGAGAGGGTTGCGTCAAAGAGAACACCGCCGTAACGCTGGAAGCCGGCGGCGTACACTTTGTCGCAAAGGGCAGTATCATGTTACATCCCGGCTGGCGTAATGTTTTCGGAGCCAACCGGGAAGAAACAACGGACGAGGATTTAACCGTACTGCCCGATCTGACGGAAGGCGATAAGCCGGCCGTCCGTGATGTCGAAGTGCAGGAGAGACAGACCAAGCCCAAGCCCCTGCACACTGAAGCCACGTTGCTCTCGGCGATGGAGAGCGCGGGCAGGGAAATAGAGAATGAGGAAGAACGCGAGGCCATGAAAGCCGCGGGGATCGGGACACCGGCCACCCGCGCCGCCATTATCGAGACACTCTTTTCGCGGGAATACATCGTGCGGGAGAAAAAAACGCTTGTACCTACCAACAAAGGGCTGACCGTTTATCTGGCTGTACGCGACAAGAAGATTGCCGATGTCGCCATGACCGGACAATGGGAAGCGGCACTGGCGAAGATCGGCACGGGAGATATGGATGCCGGAGCGTTCCATCGCTCGATAGAGGTGTACGCCTCACAAATCACTGCCGAATTGCTGGATATGGCTTTCGCACGGCAGGATAACCGGCAGTCATGCCCCTGCCCGAAATGTAAGAGCGGCAACGTGGTTATCTTTAACAAGGTGGCCAAATGTCAGAACGAGGCCTGCGGACTTACCGTATGGCGCACCATTGCGAAAAAGGAGTTATCCGATACACAGTTTATATCCTTACTGACAAACGGCAAGACCGGGATCATTAAAGGACTCATTAGCGGCAAGACCGGTAAGCCTTTCGATGCCGCCATTGCTTTCGATGCCGATTATAAGACAGTGTTCGATTTCGAGCAGAAGAAAGGAAAGCCCGGAAGCAAACGTAAATCCAAGTAAATCATTATCTTTGCCACCGAAAGAATCTTTGCGGTTATTGCTGATAGGGATGTTTGCTTTAACTTCACTGATTTTTTTAGTGGTGGCGTCCGGGGCTATGCTTCGGACGCCTTTTTATTTGCCCGTTTCACGGACAAGCCTTGCGGGGATTCATCCGAGAGAAGATTGTCGTTACCTCTTTTCCGGATCGGTGCTCCGGGACGACACCATACGTCGGAATCCTCCATATCTTATCGCTTACCACGGTCAGGGCGATTTTTCATAAAGTTCCGCATATAGAACGGCTTATGCCGGATATCAATGTTCGTATGAAACCGTAACAGCCGTCCTTTATATCCATTTCGGCAATCGTCTTGACGCCATATACCCGTCATATCTTTTCTTCCGTCCCCATAGGCTGCCTTTATAAGCCCTTGAAAGGCAGAATACGTTTTCGTCCCGTTCCCGGCTATAATTTCCTTGAAGGTTATCCCGTGCGCTTTCCCCATTATAGGACGGCAGGGCAATCCCGGATATTCTATGCCCCGGCCTCTTTGCCTCCGAAAGGCAAGCCTTCTTATTACTTCCATCGGTATTATGGAAAGGTCTTGCCACTTTCCGGAAACCTGTAACAAAACATAAGTGCCGTTCTTCCCGCTTTCTGTCAGTCCATAACCTTATCCGCCTTCCTCCCGGCAAGGGTTGTTATTTCCGCGGGCAAAAGTGCTTACGTGGTCTTAACGGGCAGTAAAGTTCCTTCGGCCGGAGGTTCACCCGAAAAATCTTCCGACATCCCTTCGGGACATGGCGTATTTGTTCGGTGAAAACTTGACAGTCCCTAACCACTGCACCGGAAGAGGGCCCGTAAAAAACAACCGCCCCAAGGGTCGGTACTAAAAATTAAGGTTATGGAGAATTTATCAGAAGCAAGGATTTATGTAGGCACTTATGCCAAGTATAACAACGGTTCCATTTATGGAAAGTGGCTGGACCTATCGGATTATTCCGATAAGGAAGAATTTTATGAGGCTTGCCATGAGTTACACGGCGACGAGCCGGACGCCGAGTTTATGTTCCAGGATTGGGAAAACATACCGTCCTCCCTTATCGGGGAAAGCTGGTTATCGGACAACCTCTTTGAAGTGATCGAGGCCGTCTCGGAATTGGACGAAAACGAACGGGAAGCCTTTTATATATGGCTGAACGACGGCAACCGTGATATGGATACGGAAGATATAAACGGGCTGATCGATTCGTTCCGCGACGATTACCAGGGTAATTACAAGGACGAGGAGGATTACGCTTATGAGATTATCGAACAGTGCTACGACTTGTCGGAGTTCGCTTTAAGCTATTTCGATTATGAGAAGTTCGCCCGCGACCTGTTTATGACCGACTATTGGTTTGAGGACGGACACGTATTCCACCGGGCCTGACAGCTTCGATACCAACCGGAAGGCGGGAAGTTCCCGCCTTTTTTTATGGCATATCCCCTTATTAAAAACGCGTCCCGCCCAATCTCACGACTGTACGGGACGTTGACAAAGCACAAATAAAAACCTATTCCTCCGCGGAATCATCCTCGCAGGTCTCATCGTCGCCTTCATTTTCGCCTTTGGCGAAGTTCGCATTAATGAAAGCCTCCACGTCACTCTCGCGGTAATAGGTTTTATGGTAGATGGTCTGGTAGGGCAATTCGCCCGATGACCGGTAACGTTGCAAGGTGCGTTTACTCACATGGAGCAACTGGCACACTTCCTGATTGTCCAGAAAGCGTTCGCCGCCTAAAAAATGATACCTGCCCGACATATTTTCCAGATTGGTGTCCAGCCGGTCAAACCGTCCCATGAAACGTTCAAACCATTCCTGTAACCACACCGTTAATTCATTCTCTCCCATATCGCACGATTATTTAGAGGTTGTCACTCTTTTCCTTACGGGGAAAGACGCGGCCGGCGATAAGCCGCTCGATCTCCGAAAGACGGTAGCGTACCCGGCCGCCCCGGATTGAATAGGTTACTTCCCCGGCAGAACGCAGGCGTTGGAGGGTACGGGTACTGACCTCCAGTAATTCGGCCGCCTTCGCGTTATCTATCCATACCGTCGAGGGATCGGACGGCACGGCCCGCTTTTCGGTCTGCCGCTCAATATAATTATAAATCCGCTCGATCTTTTCTGCAAGTGACTTATAGGCATCACTGTCAATGGTGATTCGTTTCATATCTGATTCGTTTTTGATTTCGCAAAGGTCGGGAGTTTATAATTACCTTAAACTGTGGCACATATCACTTTTTTATCAATACGTCCGGGAACGGCTTCGGGAGGGGATTCTGAAAGAGGATTTTGTGGAAATTTGCAGTAAAATACACAGAAAAGACACAGTTACCGTTTTTATCAGAGGCGCCGAACACCTCGTGTTTTCAGGGGATAGCGGGCTGTTTTGCCTTACGGCCGAAAAACAGCAAATCCCCGCCAGGCACTCAAAAAAATATTACCGTCCGCATTTTTATCCTTCACGGGAGTAAAATGCGGATAGTAATAACACGCTTTACAAGCCTGTTGTTGTGTTCCGGATTCTTTTTAACGATTCCATAGTCCGTCTCTATGCCGGGAAGTGTATTTTTCCGCATATGCTCGTCGCACGGCGGAGAAGGAACACTGCGAACCTGTAATTATGAGTAAATATTTCCGGGTTTCTAACGAGGCCCGAAGGGATTAAATATATATTCTATTAAATTCCGGTCTCGGTTAAATATAAAGAGGTGTGCTTACCGGCTAAGGCCGGGGGACATAACGCATTTGCATCACGCCGTTATCGAAACATTGAAAACAGGCCATATCCCAAGACTGTTCCGTCCGGTTACGGCTGAAAAGCGTATATCCGTTTCCGAGTATGACGGGCACTACGTTTACCGTTATCTCGTCTATCAGCCCGTGTTCCATAAGCTGGGATAACAGCTCCCGGTCACCGGCCAGCCATATATCCCCGGAGGTCTCACGCCGGATCGCCTCGACAGCCTCCACATATCCGAAACCGCTCTCCGGCCTCAAAAGCACAAAATCGGGCATTCGCCCCGGTGTCAATACGGAGTAGTCCGGCAACAGCACTTTCGTTCGTATTCCTCGTAGCGGCCGAATATCGGCAGCCTGGAGCATTGCGTAGTGAATCCCGTTTAAGACGGCACAACCTACCGTCTCGGCAAATCCGCCGAAACCGTAGTCCCTGTCCGAGGAAGGCCGGGGATAGTCGGTAAGCCAGTCGATACTTCCGCCCATCTTTGCCGCATACCCGTCCAACGATACGAAGGAAAAGGTCTTAATTTTACCTGTTTTATCCATTTTTCTGTCAGTTTTTCCCGACGATGTAAAAGAGGCGTGGAAATTACGCCGCCGAATCGGGAGGTACTGACAAATACCTTAAACGAGAACAACGCAACTCCACGCCAAATTAAGCATGAATATCGCGCCATGTTTTCCTCGTTTATCCGTTTAATTGTCAGTTTCCCCGATAAAAAGAATACAGCGTATATTCAGTTTCCGGCATCCGCAGGCGGATAGGCTTCGCAAGATCGGACGCCGACAGTTCATTTTTACCATTTATTACATCATAGGCATTATTCGTTTATATTCTTATCGTTACCACTTACGCGGTATCGTTATCTCCTTCTTTTCGTATGGCTCCGTTCTATCCGGAGCAAAAGCGCGTCTTTCAACAAATCGAAAATCTCCGTTACATTATCCAGGTCTTTGATCTCGGAAAAGACGCTGGTATAATTCCCCAGGTCGATGCCCAGCAAGTGCTCCATCGCCTTGACCACCCGGGAAAGGGGTATCTTGCCGAAGGCACGGAATGAATCCAGGGCGTATAAAAGCACAATGAGGTATTTCTTCTTTGTATTCCAGAGCAGATGCGGCTTCTCGTCGGGATGTTCCAGTTCGTCCAATTGGGATTTCAGCAGGATTTCCAGCCGCTCGTTCGCCAGTATCTTCGCCAGCTTGTAATCGCAGTTGGTGGAATATCTCGGCTCACGCTCGCTAAGGGTAGGCTCCAGGTATTGCAACCCGATCCGGAACTTGCCCCGCGTAAAATAGCAGACGTCGTTATGCGTCGATCCCAGGCGGTAGTAACTGTAAAACTCCGGCCGGCGGTCGATATAATCCTGCAGGTTCTCCAGTTCCTTGTTCAGGTATTCCCGCTGAATATCCGTACCGCCATGCGGACGGTTCATTTCGATGTTGTACACCTGGCAATGATAGATCAGTTGCGACACAAGTTGCGGCTTGGTCTGCTTGAAGAAATAGATCTCTTCTTCCTCGCTGGAAAACTCATAATCCATTATAAAGGTTTTCAGCCTCGAATTGGCATCTGCCAACGCGAGGGCCGTGGCAAAGGAACGTTTCAGGGTGTCTTTCTCGGTCGCCTCTATTTGTCGTACCTTAGCCGACGTTTCTTTCATCAATTCCTGCAAAAAGCCGTTCATAAATTACTTCTTACGGATGTTAGGATGTCAGTTACTGAAATGCTTTTATAATATATCTCCATCATTAATTTGTTTTATAATTCTCCCACCGTTTCGTTTTCATGCAGGAGCGGAAAAAAGAGCGTGGCCAGTTCCCCGGCCGTATAGAACGACCGCATAAGCATCAATACCGCGTCATAAACGGCGGGGTAATGACTGTCATCCGTCAAATAGGCGAAAAAACTTTTTAACACCCTCCCCAGCTTTTCACGTATCGGTAGGGAGGTATTTTGCGGTTTCTCCCGGAAAGGGATATTTCTTAATTCTTCCATGAACGACACGTTACCGCCGGTTTGAAGGCCGGTACAGCCCAATATGACATAATTCGAGGACAGCAGTGTCGCGCAACTTATCTCACAATGCGGGGGAAGCAGTATAAATTCCCGCTTGTCAAGCAGGATTCTTCCCAAGAACGCACCTTTGAGGTATATCTTGCCTTCCAACAGAAAGAACAGGCGGTAGTGGTTGCTGCTACCTATGTATTCCACCCGCCCCTTTAGTTGCTCGCGGCAGACCATATCGTTATCTTGATCCGCGTCAAATCCGTTCAGTCGTTCCAATAACATCCTTGTTATTCCTCCCGAACTGTTATATGCAATTTTCTCTTTTAATATATTCATACTGTCTTTTCTTAAGAGGGATAACCCCGTTTATTTTTTGGCTCCGCTAAATGTCTGCCTCTGTTCCCCTATGCGTCCATCCGTTGACGGTAAGGCCGATAACGGAAGATGCTTTTTCCAGCATAATCTCAATATCGGACGATCCGGCTTTCAATAGCCGTGTACAGTTTCCAACCCATAGGTAGGGATTGTCACCTGCCCGGGCGGTGGCCGTTACCTCATGGTAATGCGTTTGACCCGGCTTAAAGACCTGCGGGGTGATGGTATAGTCCTCCGTGTTTATGAAAACAAGGATATAGTGCGTTCCGCTTTCGATATTCAACTTGATACCGTCGCCGGTTATTTGGTCGGTATAACGGCTCTCAAAATAACCGTCAGCATCGAACAGAAGTATCTCCGATGTTCGGGTATCGTACTGTTCGGTGGCTCGCAGGGACACATTTACCGCCACGGGTAAGCGTTCCTCCGCTTCTTTGTCTGCGCAGGAGTAAAGCAGGAACGCCAATACTGAAAATGTTACTATGCCTTTTTTCATAATTTATATATTATATTCTGGCTGTTAATACCGGTATGACTTGTTCTATTACCGCGTCCCGAAGCAACACCCGTTTATTCCTGTCAAGCAGATACAGCGAAGGGATTGCACGGATAGCGTACAGTTTACTTTTTATTTTCTTCGTCGCCGTATCATCGCAGGCGTTCAACCATGTGGGAGGGATAGCGGACCGGTAGGCTTTCCATGTTTCTATATCCTCATCAGGATACAAGGCAAGAATCTTTAGCTTTCCGCTGTTTACCAATTCTGTGACTTGCTCTGATTGCTGCAAGAATTCCCGTGTATGCCGACAGTCCGGACACTCCGGGTCATAGAAGAATAGAAGCGTATAATCGGCTTTTATCCCGTGGAGTGTTCCTTTTTTGCCGTTGGCAAGGGTGTAGGTGAAATCCGAGGCCACGTTGCCGGGGCGGTTCTTGTTTATCTGTTCCAGTTGTGCCTTAGGGCAGAGTTTATAGATTTCGTCCACGTCCGGGTTGTTTACGATATGTTCTACGACTATCGCATAACATTCTTCGTCACGAAATGGGGAATTGACGTCGTAAAGATATTTGTCGAACATACCGATAAACCAATTAAAAATGCTTTGCTGTGCGAGGGATTTATCCAATATTCCGCCGATTGAAGCAGTTACTACTTTCGGTGTGGTATGCGGCAGAAGGGAAAGGTAATCCGAAAATGCCTGCTCTATCTGATCGGGGGTTGCCAGCCAGGTAGTATCGGCAAAAGAGAAGTTATCCCAATAATGCGATATGAGATATTTGGCCCTCTCTCCGGGATTGGTTATTGTAGCGGGGATTTCGGGCAGGGTAAAGGGCTTGTGGGCTATTTGAGTTGCTTGCTTTGCACTCACTTCGGGTTGCTTTACTTTGATATGGGTACAACCGGCTGCTAACAGTGTGCCGACTCCGAACAAACAAATGAAGCAGCCGGTAAGCATTACCGACCATCCGCAGATTATATCCCAGCGGTATTTCCTTAGTATGTTTCCCATTACTCTCATTTACTGTTTAGTTATTCATCTTTACTATTTTTGTACATTCTTCTTTGGACTCTATATCTTTTCATCAAGTCATATTTACCAATTCACCGATAAGCCGTACCTGCTTCCTTTGCAACGATAATAGTTGTGTTAGTTGGGCTTGCATCTTTTCCAATGTTTCTACGACACGGGACTGTAAGCCACAGCCAGTTTACTTCATAGTCGTTACAGGTACGGGGCGGTCTCCACCGTTTTTAGACCGTTCAGTCGGTCGATTGGCTTCACGTGCCTGCATAAACAGTGTACTTAGACAGTGTAGTCCTAAAGCAGACAAATGTTTTACCGTGTATCCTTTGAATCCACCTAAATGACTTAACCGGTACCGGACTGTTTTACGGATGAACATATCCAGAGCCCGAAACTGCCCTGCCACATGGCCGAACTTGTAATAGTGCCCGAAACCGTCAATTTTCCTATTCAGCATTTTAATAAATGTAGCGATGTCAGCACATTTGTTTCCGCAGATAAAGTCATGCATGCGCTGCCGGAAAGCGACCAGTTTCTCCTCTGCTATAACGGCATATCCACCGGTGAATCGCCAACTGCAGAATTCAACGCTATTCCTCGAAAAACGGCCGGATGATGTATTGAATGTATTCAAGTCCAGTTCGTAATTTATCTGAAGGTAATTTCCTATGTAGGCATATATTTCCATGCTCTGGTTTTCATCTGCCGTGCATATCAGCACATCATCCATATATACGATGAATGGTACTCCGAATCGTCGTTTTACTTGCAACCACAGGGAAATGAGCATCACCGGCGCGAGAATCGCTGACAGAGGACTGCCGAGTGATATTCCTTTATACAGCGGCAAACACCTGCACCACGTGGCAATCGCTCCGACATACTTTTCTTTGAAACTGTGCGGCACGTACCGCAGGTTCAATAGGTCCCGATAAGCTAACTGACAGCCTGCGATAATATCCCGATGGGACACCGACGGATAGAACCGTTTGATGTCCGTGCGGATGAAACAAGGGTATTTTACCTTGTGTCTACGGATGAAATTCACAATGAAGTCGTGCCGGTATGCGCCCAAGTGGTGTCCGGGTAGCAGGCGTTTGACTTTGGGGACAAACTCCCGTCGCAGAGTTGCTGCAAGGCGATAATCATCCGAGCTTCCCGCACTGTTAAAGTAGGGAAGCGAACGAATTTGTGACGGATATGCTTTGTTCTCTTTCATTTTTATCCTTTTTTGCAGGGTCGGATTGACATTAATCCTGAATAATAATATATTAGCATTATCTTCGGAATTCTTTATCATTTCCTTCCTCTATTTTTTTGTTTTTCCAGTTCGGTAAAGAAAGCTAAACGCTTGGCTTGCAGTCTTTACCTGCGAGGATGTATTTTTACTGTTCTGAATTGTTTATTAGGGTATGTTTGTTCGACCCTCTATTTTGTTTATATGCCGGGGCTTTTAATGCCCCGGGAAATAAAGCAAATGAAACGAATTTATTCTCGGATGCACCGCACCGTGAAACTGCGTGTGCGCGTTTGGTTGGTTATATGTGCAGTATTGGCATTTATATCCATAACCCACATTTGTATCGTGTTCGATGATGCTGTCATATTGAATCCGTGATTCCCTTGGCTGTACGGAACCCCACTATAATCATTTCGTCCGCCCCCGGCTGGAATATACACACCGATCGATGGACTCATTTCCCCGCTTGTCGCAGTGGCACCAGCACCGAGCCAGCGCCCTGCTTCGACCAAGTAATAACCATAAGCATTAAGTCCATAACCGCTGTCGTCGTTTCCATCATTGTGAGTAATAGTGTTGCCGAAAACACCGCCGTTGGAAACACTGATTTGCTCGGCAATCAACTTATTGAATTCATCCGCTGTCGGCATACGCCACTTACCGCTTACCCATCCCTGTTTAGAGATATATCGGCAAATATCGCCCTTTCCACCGTTTGTTCCGCTTTCGTCATATCCGACACCATCCTCCCCATACCCCGCGAAATCGTCTTCGGAGGTGACGTTATTCCCGAATTTGCCTGTAGTTTCACTAATATAAGGAATGCTTGCATATGCGTAATTATACGTTCCAGTCGGTGAAAATAGTATATGACCGAGCGGATATTTACCGGCTTTATAACCTGTATCTGTTGACCCTGGAAGCAGTGCCGGACTGATCGCCACCAGTGACCCCCACTGGAAGAATACACCCTGTGAGTTAGCGGGTATCGTGGCATTGTCTGCCGGAGTCACGGCAAAGGTTAGGTAACCTCCTTGCGGATATTTCTCTAAATCATTACTTGGAACAAACACGATATTACTCCGCGCCCAAATACTGTTTACAATATTCAAGGTAACAGTAACGTCAGAAAACAAACCATCCTGGCTCTCAAATACCACATCAATAGTTCCGGAAATGCTTTGGGTCGGATCGGTAATTACACTGAATGTAATTGTCTCCCCATTAGCGGTATCGTATCCGCCGGTTTCTCCTTCAATCATATTGTCGCCATGCTGGAATTGCAGCATTGGGGTTTTACCGTCTGACGGAGCTTCTTTAATTCTCTTAATGCGCCATGCAGCGTTACTTTTCACATTGAAACTATATGTACTACCATCTAACATATAGTCGGTTGTTCCACTTACTACCAAATTGTAATTGATCTGTCTAAGGAAGATACTGGCATTCGCAAATGAAATACCATTAGTGGTTGTAAAATCAATCTTCGATACTTTTTCCAGGAATGGATTACCGGTCTGTTTGTCTACTTCTGCTGCCGTAAATGCATTCGGAGCAATAGTATAAGTGATTGTTCCTGTTCCACTATTTCCTGCTGGAACCGTTTCGCTGGTTGGCGCACCACTATTTGAAGGGAAGGCCTCTGTACCCACCTGCGCATTAATGACTGTCAGGTCTGCATTTTTCGGTTGCCAGTTTACCGTAAATGTCTGCGTTGCAGGATTAACACCCGCAAAAACCAATTCAGTTATCGGCTTGTTATTGCCATCCACTACCTGAATGCCCAATGCTGGGGTAAGCGACTGTGTTACCTTCACCGGATAGCGGAGCCTTCCGGCTGCAATCCAGATAATCGCACTACGCTCCGTAGTGGTCTTATTTTCTTCAACCTCTAGGAAAACTTCCGCTAGATTGTCTGCTGCGCCGTCTCGTTGTGAAAGATCGACCCATGTGACATCAACAGTTTCGTCGTTTGCGTCTACAATCTTTTCCACATACCAGCCCGACTTACCTCCTGTTGCGGTAGTCTTATAATCTGTCATAATGCTCAGTACGTTATCTTCCTCTTTAGATATTTTTGCATCACGGGAAAAGAAATAGCTGTCCTGACTTACACTTAGTATATTCTGACCGTCAAAAACATTGTTACCTAATCCTGCTTCATTCCAGTATAGAGTTTCAGCAACCATATTAACCGACTTACTTTTATAGGCCACGTCCACCGATTCATGCCCGCGCCCCTTTACATCAGTGATATTAACCACGTACTGATAATTACGCAGAATATCCCGCAGGGTCTTTCCATCGCTTTCAAAGAAGTCTACCCGGTAATAGGTCTCGTTGGTATCATCACCGTACAGCCCGCCGATCACAAGGCAAGTTGCCTTCATCCGATCTTCGTTTGACGGAGCCTTGGTCTCAAATGTATAGATAGCCCCTTTCATGGCAACATCCGGTGTTCCGGGCGCAGTGAAATCGGTGTATTCAATCGGCTCTTTCGAAAGAACTGCATCGGAAGGAACGGTTGGCTCTTCAACAAATAAATAACGTTGGCTGGTATTACGTATTTCTTCTTTTACTGCCGCTATCGACGGTACTACATGACCGCTTGTATTCGTATTGTAGAGGTGTACGCTTTTCATCTTGAATTTATTCGTAAGTCCCGATACCGTTTCATCCAACTGAACGTTTATCTTGGCAATCATACGGAGCATGGGGATAGCCATTGAAAGACTATTGGTGCTTCCCGTTATCTTTTCCGTACCGCTTTCCCCCCACATCGGGAAAGCGGTATAATCGGATGCGCTGATTACTTTCCAGCGATCTTCCGATGTTTCTAAAGATACTTTCAGATTGGCCAGCATATCTGCCTTATCTTTACCATACCACGCGGCATGGTCACCCGTAAGGGTCGTTACCGCATCCTCAGCATTGGTAATGACTACAAAACGTTGCTTATAATCCTTCACTCTTACCTTGACAGTAAAACTCTGTGAGGAAGCTCCTTCGGTATTCGTTGCTGATTTTATGCCGATTGCCGAATAATCGTAGGTTTCGCTCTTGATTGTTGTACCGTTCTGGTCATATTCCACTTTGAACGCCAGCACATAAATATTGCCAATCGTATTTTCTTCGTCTGTCCCTATCGCACGGCTCTGTGTCCCGGCTTGCGTCCCGGTAGGTGCGGCATAGGGAACAGCAATTAAAAAGTTCACTTCCCTATCCGTTTGATTACCGCCGGATTCCGAAGGATAGATTTCTTCTTCGGATATGCAGGAGGCAGCTAACCCCATCATACCCAACAGCAATAAAGATATGGATTTACGCAGTCCGTTCCGCTTTTTACTGAAAGGGCCGGAAAAAACAGTCGTTATTCTTTCTATTCGTCTTTTCATTCTATATATTTTTTTATTTCATCTTTTAATAATCGGGGTACAGTTCATTACCGGAGTCATTTACATTCCAGCCGTCCACTGTAACGGTAGCTTCCATGTTCGTGTCGAAGTCGAGCGTGATATGGAAAGTATGGCGGCGGTCAAAATTGACTGTCTTGCCTTCATACGCCTTTAAGATTAACTGTATGAGATCTGTTTGTTGACCGGCATAACTGGGATACAGTGTTTCCCCGGTCGTCTTATCGAGGAGGGTAAACTGCGGATTGCGGTTACTACCAAGCCGAAGAACGGTTATCGTGCCATCCAGCACATCAGAGTTTGCCGGGAACAATGCCCCGGTAGTATATTGGAACGCTTTACATGAAGCGTAATTATTGTCAAAGTCGTAGGAGCCGTTATCATCGGCTATGTTGAACGAATAGGTGTTATCCGTCCGTTCCAACCCGTTTACTGTGAATATAAGCGTGTTGGTATTCTGTATCAAGTTGAAGTCGATTATCTGGTCGTCGCCGGTAATCTCTTTGTTATCCACCTTTGAAAAGAGTAACCGGGGAAGTGTGAAATCCACTATCCGGTTAGCGGGTATATCCAAATTCATTGTGCTTTCTTCCTTGCCGGGTTTAACTACCGGAAAGTCTGCGAAAGCGGGCAGAGTGTAATAGGGTGCTTTTTCTCCCACCCACACCACGAAATTATAGGTGTCGGGAGCAAGGTCTATATCCAGTTCATATTCCCTGCCCACCACAATATCATTACGGGAGGACATGGCTACAAACCGATTGTTACGGTCAAAAATATATAGGGTAGCTTTTTCCATAACCCCGGCATTGGACAGCCCCGTTTCTTCGTCCTCCGTATTAATCGCAAAGCGTACTTTTACGGATGCGCTTGGGGGCGGACACTCAGACAAATCCTCTTTGATGCAGGAGGAAAAGGCAAGCAGGGTACTTATAATCACAAGTACGGCAGTTATGTTATATAGCTTTCTTTGATTCATTTTTTATTTGCTTACATTTTTTCAGTGATTGTTTGAAAGGAGCCGGACGGAAAGAGGGTACGGCCTGTTTTCCGCCCGGCTTTTCTTTATTTACTTTGATATGTTAGATATTTAAGGCTCCAACACATAATCAGAAGTAATCATGTTCCATTTCAGTATTTCAATATTCGTAAAGATATTGGTTTCCGCATCCGGCTTTTGATCTGGATTATTCACTTCGGGCGTTGGGTTACCCGGAGCAACGATACGGGTAATCTGACAGCGGAAAAATTCGTTGCGTACAACATCCCACTGATAGCCTTTTTTACCGGTTTCTTTGTTGAGGAACATATTCCAGTAGCAAAAACCATTTTCGTATTCGTTCACATCACTATTATTTAAACCGTTATCGTTGGCATAACTTTCTGCGACATTTTTATCGTAGAAATAAGCTGTACCCGAAGTAGCACTGGCTGTAACGGTATAGAATGTTGTTGTCGGGACAGTAATGCCTAAAGTCGTTCGGTCTACGGTTTCATATCCGCCGTGGTTATCAGATACTGTAATCACATCCGGCATAAAGGTCGCACGTACCGTAACACGGGTGATTTCACCCATCGTTTTACCCTCCGAAGTGTTTTCAGCGGCATAGTGAGCATCGAGGTCTTTCACGTCAGCAACAGGTGTTACAACAGTTTTCCAATCCGCAGTTGTGGCTGCATCCGAAAATTCAGAGGACAGGTAGCTACCCGAAGCCCAGTTGGGATCTTCAAAATTCGGGGAAGCTTTTTGTACCAGGTAGGATCTTTCGTTGAAATTGTTAATGGCAAACTCCAATGTACCGAGTTCTCCTTTAACACCACCTTGTGTCATACTGGACGATTTTTCTACTGTCACCTTTGCCACCATACGCTGTACGGTTGCGATAATGGTGTTGCGCGAATCAGTTTCGTCAGCAACGAAATCTCCGTTTACCACAGCGGTAGAGAACATCGGTATACCGTTTGTTAAATTCGTCAGTTGAGTGCGGGTAAGTGTCTGGGGAGTTGTCAGTACCTCACTCAACGTTTTATTTTCCAATCCTGTTGCTATTCCGTCAGGGAGATTGATACCGACCAATATGGATTTAAATCCCGTTGTGGTTGGAATCTTCGTTTGAGCTTCGTAAGTAGTTCCGTCTTGGGAAACTGACGCCGTTTTAAATGCACTGGCATCAAGACGATTACGTGATAGATACGCACCGCTAGCAGTGTAAATATACACGTCCACGTGTTTTATTAATACTTCGTCATCGGTTGCATTATTATCACCCGTTGCACGTGTCTGCGGATCATTCGTACTTGGGAAGTTAATGGAAACCTTCATGTAAGTTTTCGTACCGTTGTCGGTTTCTCCACCCGTTACATCGTTATCATTAGAACAGCTTGTTAAGCCCAGCGTGAGGGCAGCGACAGCCATAATCGCATACTTAAAGTTTACTTTCATCGTTTAATAATTTAATTGTAAAAATTGTTTTTAACTTGTTACCAATCACTTATTTATTATTCATTGTTTCTATCTGTCGGGCTCCAGTAAACCCGGATGAATGTACCGTTACGCAGTTTGGGGAAAAGATTCGTTTTCATATATTCCCAGCTATGCCCACCATTTAATTGGTGCAATAGGGTTTGCCGTCCCGTTTGCGTCCGACTGTCCCATATCGGGCGGGTGTCGATTATCTCCAACACTTCACGCTGTGAGGGGACATTACTGTCAGCGGCAACAAGCCGTCGTAATCCCTGCCAGTCTGCCGAGCCGTTATGCAAGAGTATCGTTTCCTTGCTTACCGGGGTGTTTGCCAGTATATAATCCCGAACGGCCGCAGCCCTTTCTCCGGCAAGTTGTTCGTTTACACTCGCAGAGCCTTCCGGTGAGGCAAAGCCGGCAATCACAATACGGCTGATTTCGGCTTTTTCACTATCAACTATGCTTCTTACAGCATCAAGTAACGCAGCCAGTGTAGCGGCATTCCCGGCAAAATAGCTTTCGATTACGCTCTTATTGACGGGATAATAGACCGTAAGTACATTATCGCGTTCGTCATTATAATACCGTATGGGATTCGCCGGGTCAAAATCCGAAGCCGGAAGTACGAACGGGTATTTCTCGGACAGAATTTCGATTTCTGATTTCTCCGGCAGAATAGGTATCGCCTCTGGTTCTGTTTCTTCCACTGGTATAACCGGTGTCGTTGTTTCAGAAACAACCTCCGGTATATTCTGCGGGGCAGGACTTACAGTGGCCTTTTTCTTCCCTCCGAAAGTATAGATAAGGGTTATGCCTGCTTTAGTGGGGCCAAAATAATGCCTGGTCGCGTCTCCCAGCTTCTTGCCGCAGGTTACACACTCGCATTTACTATAATTCAGATAAGCGTAGCCAACCCCTAAAGTGGCTTCCATCCCCCAATTACGGGTAAAGTTCCAACGATAACCGTATGACAGCCCCGCCCCGGCAAGCCAGCCCTGGAAGCGGTGTGTCGCCATATAGTCGGAAAAAATGGAATTTGGAAGACCGCCTATATTATAGTAGGCATAGTGTGCGTGGAGGCCGAGGAAGTGACCGGAAAAGGTTTCTTTCGTCCAGTAACGAAACTCCGGCTGGATCAGTAAATGCTTCCACTTGCGGTTATCGGAAAAACTGAACGGATTCCAGTTAGCCGACATATCGAACGAAGTACGCCTGCCCGTGCGAAACTCAACGCCCAAGTTCAACGTACTTGTCGCATCGTACAGCAGGTTGGTCTTTATGCCGACCGCAGGGGGCGGACTGACAATTTTCTCCTGTCCGTGCACTTTCTGTATCACCAATAGAAAAACAAGGGTAAGAAATACCCATTGACTTAAATACAATCTGTAATTCACCATTAAATATTTGTACTTTGTTTAATCTCTTGAATGAATAATCGTTACCGACACTTTAGAAGTGTGGGTAACGATTTTAGAGAAAATGATATGCCTTAAATATCAATCGCTTACATAGCTTTTAGTTTTAATAAAGCAAGGGTTTGTTAAACATTAGTAAAACATGGCGTTTGGATTCCGGCCATAAATAGCAGAGACGATAACCCGTAAGGGTTACCAATTACCGGGTTAATGGTAAGTCTTTGGTGTAGGTTCGGTTTCTTAATTTGTAAAACATTAGTAAAACAATCTAATAATCACATAGTTATGGATATTTTATATAAAGCGGAACATTTGGCTTGCCCTTACTACGAACAAGGGGAAAGGCCGGTTATTGAGGTGGCAAAAATGGTAATAGGAGAAAAGAAAAAATTGTCAGTTGCCAATAACGAGATCGTTTGCATGATTGAAGGGCGGATGAGATTCTATTTCCTGGAAATTCGGACATACGAGGCTGTAAAGGGAGAGATTTTATTTCTTCCCGTTGGCGGCAATTATTCCTATGAGGCTTTGACAGAGTGCATGGTTGTGATTTTCAGAGTGCACAAGCCGATCCAATTTTGTGAAAATTATTCCATTGAAAAACTGTACGGAAACAATAAATTCATATCCCCGGAAGATTTTGATACACTGCCACAGACCGTACCTGCCGGGATTTTGGAAATCAATTCGCGGGTATGGTATTTCCTGGACGGGGTTATCGACTGTATAACGGACGGGCTAAAGTGCCGTTGCTGGTTTGATTTGAAAATCAAAGAATTATTTGCCCTTTTCCGTGTTTACTACACAAAGGAAGCATTATCATGCTTTTTCAATACGATACTCTCCGGAGACACGGCTTTTTCCGAATATGTCCGGCTGAACTGGCGGCTCTATCATTCTATTGATAAGCTGGCCGAGTCCATGAACTTGACCCGTAAACAATTCACAAAACGATTTGTAAAAATATTTGGAGAGTTACCTAATCGCTGGATGATAGAACGTAAAGCGCAGGCGGTACATAAAGAGATCACCTCGACAAAAAAATCATTCAAGCAAATAGCGATGGAGAACGGTTTTAATTCAGACACGGTATTCATTCGCTTTTGTAAAAAAGAACTCGGAAAAACACCTACCGAATTACGGGAAGATGCGAAGTAAGGGAAAAAAGGTAAGGAGAAAGTGAAAAAAAGTCAGGTGGTGGTAAGGAAATAGTGTCTATTTTTGCACCCGTTATGCTGACAAAGTACGAGTAGAGGGTATAAGGTATTCCCACACTTCTAAAGTGTCGGTAACGACACGATACCATAACTACAGTACAAAGGTACTAAAATCTCAAAGTTCGGACTAATTGTTTCCCGTTTTAACACTCATGTATAAATTATCGGTCCCCGTAAGTATAGGCACATGACATCCTTAGCCTACCGTATAGCGACAGGCTTTAGTGGAAGTTTGGAATGATAAAACAGTTATCCTTTGTTCGTGCCGCGGCACTAAAAAGGATTACCCGTAAACGGCGGATGTTATCTTGTCATTGGCTGAATCCAGCAGGGAGTTATCCAACTGATCCAGGTAGATTAACGTCGTTTTTTCCGATTTATGCCCCAGGCACTCACTGATTACCCGTAAAGGTAAATCCTGCTGCTTACCCATATTTGCCCAGGAATGCCGGGCCCAGTGCGTACTTAGCTGCCGGGGAATGTCAGCCATGACAGCCAGTTTCTTCAACCGCAGGTTTTGAATACGCAATCCGTTCTCGTATTGTGGCCTGTAATCTTTTCCCATATCCCGGATTATAGGAAATAAAAAAGGGCTTCCGATGGTTTCTTTAGAGAAGCTATCAATGATCGCTTTCATTTCGTTATTGACCTTCACCTCCATTTGCTGACCGGTCTTTTTACGTACATACTTGATAACCCCGCTTCGGATATTACTTTTCTGCAAATAGGCCAGGTCGATGAAGCACATACCGCGAGTGTTGAAGCAGAAGGCGAAATAACGTTGCGCGGTGTAGAGTTTTTCCAGTTCGATGCGCTTTGCGTTATCCGGCTCCTGCTCTTTGACAAGGCCGTTCAAATCCAGAGAGAGCAGCTTTTGTACTTCTTCCAGCCTCAACGCGCGTTTCATGGTTTTGGTTACGCCGGTATATACCCCGGCAAACGGTTTCTCGTCCCGGCCGCGTATGATCTTCTCGGCAACCGCCTTGTTGTAAATCGCCCGTAGGTTCCGCATATAATACGAAATCGTATTGGGCATACAGCACGTTTTCAAGTATATCTCAAATTCCTTTATCAAACGGGCGTTGATCTCCCGCAAGGGAATATCCTGCCCTTTATTAAATTTGATAAGTCCGCGTGTTACGGTACGGTATGCGTTGGCGGTGCGGCCCTGCCCCAGCCGTTTGAGTTCAGACGCGAGCGTATCACAGTAACCCGAAAGCGTACTGTTGTCTTTTCGCTGGCGGTAGAGTCTTACCAAATCCTCCACACTATACCGCCCTTGCTTTTCCAGCGTCTGCAGGTGGGTATTCAGCAACTCCACCTCATCGTTCACACGCCGCGCCAACAGTTCCAATGCGGCCAGGCGGCGGGGATTGTTGTCGGGGTAAATCACTTCCTGCGTTTCCTTGTTCCATTCTTCGGGGTAAAGACGGCAACCCGGAAGGGTTACGGTCTTTACCTGACGGTTGTGAATTACACGCAGGGATAGGCTTCCTGGATGGTGGCCTTCCTTTGTGGAAGGACGCAACACTAAATTCATGCTTGTCATACTAAATATTATATTAAAAATCAGTCACAAAAGTATAGTATGACCGCAACAAATTTCTTCCTATGCCATATATAAAGACTTTATAATTAAAAGGTAAGAGGGTAGCATATCATCCTGTTACTTTTTTGAATAGACCATACCCATAACTCCGTTACCATGTATTTTGTTTTCGGTTACCTCCCAAACCGATCAGGCTGGCTGCCCCGGAAATAAGGCCATATCCTTTCCGAAGATTACGAATTATAGTAGATATTAAAGTTTACCAAGTCCTATCACCCGGAAGCGGGATTGCAATTCCTCGATACGGGAAACAAGGGCATCAAATGTGAGTTTGTCTCCGTAAATCATAGAGGCTTTCATTGCTTCGTAGTCGGTACGCATTTTGTCGCGGATTTCTCCAGTGGGGCAGAAAGCAATTGTCGCAGGGAGATTGAGATTGTAGTTCACACCTCCTACATGGTAGAAGCGGCAACGGTGCGCTATAATTTCCTGATAGAGTAACATATCGGCAAGAGCTATTGTGGCGAAGGGGGTATTCATCAGTCGTTCCAAGTCGTAGAGGTGACGGCTCATACGTTCGGTACGTGGGTTCTTACGTTGATACTCCTCGTTGAGCAGGAATGCTTTTTCGAGAAATGTACGGGTCGGGCTAATCGTCGGTATATCGGCCGTTGTCTCGTTATCGATTTGAGGAAATTTATCACCGACAAGAGAAGTTATGCGCTTAACTTCATAAGGCTCTTTCATCGAGAGGCAGCTAACTTCGATTTTTATTATCGGACGCACATACAGGTCGGATTTAAGTCTCGGTATATAATGCACCTCTATCACAACCGGGTCGCTGTCATGATCGATAGGTGTGCCATCGTCCTTATGTGTCACCGGTAATACTTTACACTCAAGACCAGCTTCGTCAAGTCTCGTTTTCAGTTCATCAACGAACTCTCCTATAATGTAGTCACGGTTAATGATGCGCAAATTCTTAACTTGGTTATTTGTCGCAGCCTTTGCGCACTCTTTACCAAGTTCGACCAAGTAAAAGTCACGATATAAGGCTATGTCAATGTCCTCTGAAAATCGGTCAATTAAATTCCAGCCTTTGCTCAAACTTGTACCACCTTTGAAAAACATATATGGAGCAGGAGACAGCGTAAATAACGCTTTGAGAACGGCAGTTACCCACCAGTCTTTTTCTACTGCACCTTCGCTTATCATCTTTTCCTCGGCAACAATATGTGCAGATTGCTGTCGATCAGGATACGATGCGTCAATCCATTTACTCATGGTCGTATATCTTCGCTTTAATATTGATTATTATTAACCTTATCCAGTTTGGTGCGTGAGCAATATCTTCTTGCCATGTATTTTCTTCCGGATTCTTTTTCAGCACACCGTACACGACATCAAGTGTCTTATCGGTAATGTTATCTTGCCCAATGGATTGTAATGCCAATACAAGAATCGGCAAAATTTTTCCTTTATAGGCGAAAGTGCTTGGAACACGATGCTTGAATGTTATCGTGCGATTCCCGATTTTTAGTTTTCTCGAAGTACCGGAGGTCAGATATATTATGTTCATCGGCACCTGTGTCGAGAAGCCGAGATAGTTTTCGGCTGTCGTACCATGAGGCAATAATTGGGCGTCATCACGCTTGGCCACAGCCTCAGCTATTTCATATGGCGTCGGCATCACCGGCCCGAAACTCGACATTAGAGGTTTTACGTAAATACCGAATGCCACTCTCACAAGTTTTCCGGCTTTGGTAAGTTCTGCTAAAACATTTGCTGCGTGACGTGTGTCAATAGGCATAAAACTGTCTGGCAAGAAGATAGTACCCTTCTTGCTTCGGTTTATCTTTGATATGATAGCCTGCTTCTGTTCCATATTCATGCTTCAAAAATGAAAATAAACATGTTATTTTCATTTTTATGGAATACAAATTTAGGCGTTTACTTCCAATATACCAAATAATTATATCGAATATTTGGTAATCTCACATATAAGAGAATCAGGCGGTCATTTAATAGTCTTTTTGAGTTTGCTTTGTTTAAGGTAGGGAAATCATTATATATGTGAGGCCGCTACAATGCTCTGAAACCATAATAGAATCTATATTGCCACTGTTCTAACGTTTAACTCGCATAATATTGACAACCGACGAGTTATAAATACCTTATTAATTTAATTGTTAGTTTTCTTATGTTAGGAAAGAGATCGCTATACATAAAAACGATTTTTTCATTGATAATCAGATATTTTTCTTTATATTTGTATCGTATTGGAAATGGAAACAGTATTGCCAAGCAAAATGCCGAAAAAAGCACTATGTTCATTCATTTGCGCGGTTGTTTTGATACTCTATAAAATATTATTAATGTGACAGTTACCAAAAGAAATCCCGTTCTGGTGGCACCACTTAACAAGAGTAGCAAAACACAGCAAATCCCTGAAATACAGTGTATTTCGGGGATTTTCTTTTTAAGGCCACCCCCCTTAAAAGCGCAAAAAAACGGCAGTTTATAGAACATTTCTCTTTGTCCATTCATATGCTTTTTTTAGGCGCAAAAAAGGGATCAGCCGCGAAACCTGGTGTTTTAAGCTACTACTGGTTAACATTTCATTCACTTCTGATAAGATAAAGAGTATCTCAAACTCCTCCGCCTGAAAGGGGAGGTGCCCGTAGGGCGGAGGGG